>Ga0209271_10000414_pt1 | contig 14691 bp, 13 predicted proteins | sample tdAd002_FD_187123 | JGI IMG/M metagenome (GOLD analysis project Ga0209271, IMG submission 187123) | Marine sediment microbial communities from the Atlantic coast under amendment with organic carbon and nitrate - tdAd00.2 (SPAdes)... | ecosystem: Environmental > Aquatic > Marine > Coastal >... | reverse complement strand
TCTTCCTGAACTTGCTTCATGCCTTGCGGCAATTCGTCAGCGGCAGACAAAAATCCTGGTAGGTAATATAATAGGCAGTAATCTTTTTAATCTACTCATGGTGCTTGGGTTCTGCGGCCTTCTTGCCCCATTTCCCATGTCTTCCAGCCTACTCTTCAGAGATATCCCCATCATGTTCAGCCTGTCCGCTGTTCTGCTCCCAATTCTTGCAGTTCAACAGGGACTTAACCGGTTACATGGCTTCATTCTTCTGCTTTCCTATATCTGCTATCTTCTTATTCTTTAACAAGCTGTACACAATTCCAGGACAAATACGGCAACCACCCATTGATTAGATTCTATTCATGTTTATTGTATTTGGTGAAGACAGATTCTAAATACTGCTTCATTTTTTTCTCCTCCTTATAAAAAAGGACAGTCCCGAAAGGAACTGTCCTTTTTTTAATTATCTGAATTTTTTTCAGCCCATCTACCTGAAACGCCGGCTATCCAGTGAAGTTACATTCCAGTCCCTGCCGGATTTTTGTCTATATTCCCGCTTCTCCCTGGATGCGCTTCTCTCTCTGCTATTATGAACGTTCCTTGCGGTTTGTCTTTCCCTATTATCCTCTTCAGATTCTTTATTTGCTTTGTATTTGCCGCTGTTTTCTTTAGAGACCTTTTTATTACTATTCTGCTTGCGCACCACCTGCCTTTGAGACAGACGGGAGTCTCTTTTCATCTGCCTTCCGGTATCTGTTCCTTTTTTTCCGGTTACAACAGTTTTACTTTCCTGCTTTACCATACGCTTTCTGTTGGTTTCGACCTGCGCCCGGCCGGCCCCATTGCCCTTTTTCCGGCTTCTCTCCTCTTTTGCTGCACTTTTTCGCGGATTATCATTTGCAGCAACCCCCTTTTTTACAGTTGTCCATTCTCTCTTTATAACTGTTCTCTCCCGGGTCGTCTGTTCAGGCCTGCCCCCCCTTATCCGTGCTGCTTTATCGAGAACAGCAGTCCTGTCATTCTTAATTGCGCCGGAATGTTTTTTCTCAACAGTCCGCCTGCTGCCCTTTTCATATTTGCCTGTTACAGCTCTTTCTTTGGGCATATTGTGTTGGATACGAATTGAGCGGGCCCTTTTTCTCTCATGATTTCCACTTCTGATCACTTCTCTTGCCTTTTCCGCATTCCTTTCACGCTGAATTTCAATTCTCTTCTCTGTATCTCTGATTCTCGTAACTTTTGTTCCGGTTCTCGCAACTTTTGTTCGGGTTCTCGTAACTTTTGTTCCGGTTCTCGTAACTTTTGTTGAATGCTTCCTGCCCCGCAATCTTTCAGCGGTCTGTAGCGGCTTGTAATTCTTAACAATTACCGTTTTATTAATATTCCTGATCTTCACCGTATTGTAGTTGTTGATTGCCCCCGGTTTCCTGTGATACAGATGTCGTTTCGGTATTACGACCGCATGGTCAATATGCCTATGGCCTGACAGGTTGATATTAATGCTGAAATATGTTCCTCCCCGCATTGCGACCGTCCTTGGCCCCCACTTACGTTTAGCGTAATAGATTTCCCAGGGAGCAAGAGGCAGCCAGCCGATATAGTCATTGTGAGTAATCCAGCGAACCCGGCCCGGATGCCAATGGGACCGGTATCTCTTGCCAAACCTGATGTTTAAGCCAATAACCGTAACGCCGTCAACATGCGATACATGGACATAGGGCGTCCATAGCCAGGCCCCATGCATGTTGATCCAGTTCCCGTGATGATGGGTAACCCAACCCCATGGGTTATGATCTATCCAGACGGGAGAGCCATGCCAGTCCTGCCAGTAGCCCGTTGTATATGGACTCCAGCCGACAGCTACCGAGTGCGGCTTCCAGGCCCAGTAATAATATCCGCGGTAATAGATCCTTTGCCAGCGCCCATATGGTTCCATGGCATAGGCATACTCCTGCATGGACCCAGGCAGATGCTCGGAGCGCACCAGGTTGTTCCGGTTCCACAACCCTTCTCTGTCTGCACACCAGTTGTCCCATTTTCTGTCAATGGGACCGACACCGGCGACAATAGACTTTTCTAGAAATTCAAGACTGGTAGATCCTGATAAGGCCTCTATCTTCTCCACTCCATCGTCATATGAATGAAAAGTTGCTTCACCGCGCACAGCAGACACAGTTACTGACTGCCCGTCCGCCTGCACATCAATAGCACTTCCAGGCCCGACCTTTGCCGTGCCCCTGGCTGTTTCTACAATCATTTTACCTGTGGAGCTTCTATTGTAAAATCTCGCAAGTCCTGACTGCAGAGTAAACTCGGCAATATCATCATCCAGGTTCAGAATCTCAATCTCGCTGTTTTCATCCAGCCTCATCAGCTGATTATCAGGAAAAGCAATTTCCGCCCTGCTGTTATCCCCTGTTGCCAGAACATCCTGTGTGCCGGCAGGAGATTGTAGAGATGTTGCTACCCAGCTTTTATCCACATCCATATAACGATATATTTCACCTTCGATGTGGGAGATGCGGCCGACGATAATTGCCGCATTAACTGCGCTGCCGATCCACATTGCTGAGAACAGGACCAAGAGGAAGAAGATCATTTTTTTCATGGCATCACCTTTTATCAATTGTTTAAATTGATTTTTGCTCGTCTTTACCTGATAAGACAGATGCAGACTGTGTTTTGTTTACATATTCTACCGTGATTCAGGTTCTTTTTTATAGACATCGATACTTTTAGGGTCGATGTCTAGTGCTTACAAGCAGTTTTGTCGGCCCACGGATTCAGGATAGTGCCTTTCCTGCGGCAGGCAGACTTTACCTCTGTGCCTCTGCCTTTATGCCTTGAATTTCCTTAAAAATCCTGCTAATTGCATCAGTTAGGACCAGTCAGTGTAATTTAAATAGAAGGTAGCCCCTGCAATCTATAATGAGAGGTGCATTACAATGAAAAAAACAATCATCTACTGTTTGGCAATTGGGCTTGTGCTTGGTATATTCCAACAAACCATTGCAACCACTTTACAAGGCGAAACAAACGGAATGCATTTTCAGGAAGTAAAAATTATACGTGTCGGCACTGCAGAAACCAAAGCGGATTACTTTGCCGGCAAATCTCCAAGTGCAGTAATTCTTGCACCTGGAGCAATGTTCAGCAAAGAGAGCTGGCATTTTCTGGCAGAACGTTTCCAGGAATTGGGAATCAGTTCTGTTGCCCTCAATTCAGGCTCCACGCCTGACCTGTTAAACGCTATAGAATTCCTCAAGGCAAAGGGTGTCAAAAAAATCACCATGGTTGGTGCAAGCGCCGGCGGCGCCGGAGTGCTGTTTACTCTGCAAGACACAATCGACCCTCTGGTGGATTCCGTGATTCTTCTTGCCCCTGCGGGTGGCAGGCCCATAAAAAACGAACAGGTTAGAAAGCTGTTTATTGTTGCTGAAGATGATATGGTCAGCTCAAACGCTGAAGTCTATAACCTGTACATTGATTCTTCCGATCCCAAACTTTACAAGGAGTTCAAAGGTTCGGATCATGCCCAGCATCTATTCAACAGCAGGCATAAAGAGGCTATCGTTCAGCTAATGATCCGCTTTATCGAAAAATAAAACAGGAGGTAACCATGAGCCAGATCACACTTCAAGGCAACCCGGTCCAGACAATTGGCAGCCTGCCGGCTGTCGGCATGCCAGCCCCTTCCTTCAAGCTCGTAAAATCAGACCTCTCTGAAACGGACCTGCAGGATTTCGACGGCAAAAACATCATATTAAACATCTTTCCCAGCCTGGACACATCAGTCTGCGCAGCATCGGTTCGACGCTTTAACAAGGAGGCAGGAGAATCCCCTGATACTGTCGTACTGTGCATATCAGCGGACCTTCCCTTTGCCCACAAGCGTTTCTGCGAGGCAGAGGGGCTTAATGATGTAATACCCCTTTCAGTTTTCCGTTCACCGGAATTCGGCCGGGACTATGGTGTGACCTTTACAAGCGGACCTTTGACCGGTTTATTGTCCAGGGCTGTTATCATTATCAACAGGTCAGGGAAGGTAGCGTATGCGGAACAGGTCCCGGAAATCGGCCAGGAACCTGATTACGATGTTGCACTGTTTGCCCTTTCGCAGCTTACAGGATGATTATTACTGAACAGGAGAAATGAGTATGGCGCAGGTGATTGAAATAAGCAAATCGGATTTGGCCGGTGCCAGGGATACCGGTAACAGGGAATTCATTGAGACAAACTTCAAAAAAGCTGAAGAGGTCATCAAGGCAGGGGGATCGGTCCACCTTATGCAGGTATACTCAGATGCGTCTAAAGAGGTTGCCGATATCATTGACAACCTGGATCAGCTTGCCCATTTAAAAACTATCTATGTACGTTGAAAGCTATTAAGCCCAGCGACCATTAAGAGTAGAACGTCTTTTGTTCGTTCATATACTAACAATATCAATAAATAAATCATTTAAATTATCATGACATTTTCCTGTAAAAATTTTGACTTTAACACTGAAGACTGCCTGAAACTGAAAACAAATTGCATTATGGGCAGGCCCGGATGCCTCCTGGAAGGCAAGGTGGCATTCAGTGAAGAAATTCAAAAACAATTAAAAACTCTGGAAGAAAAATCCCAGGAGAAAAAGAAGAGCCGGCGCAGGTCATGACGGCCTGCGCTTCACCTTGTACCGCAATGGATATACAGATACGAAAATGCCGGGCTGAAGATGGAGCCTTTCTGGCCAAGTCCATTCTTATTGCAGGCCGGGCCCATGTATCCAAAGGTATCTGGGAGTTTGTTTTAAACACACCGGAAGAGGAATGTCTGCGCTTTCTGGAACACATTGTTGTCACTGAGATTCCGCATCTGTTTCACTACACATGTTATTTCATCGCGGAAACGACTGACAATGTCCCTGTAGGGAGCCTGGGAGGTTATGATCCGAAAAAATCAGGTTACCAGGCTCTGCAGCAGGCCTTCCCTGAAGTGTATAAAAAACTAAACTTGCCCAGCCAGGCGTTTCAGAAAGCCAACGAGCGCGCCGCCGCAATCTTAACCTGCCTGCCGGCGGATATTGATAATGCCTGGGTCATCGACAGCGTGGCAACCATGCCGGAATATCGCGGCCGGGGTGTGGCTGAACGTTTACTGGTGGCAGTAATGGCTGAAGGCAGAAAACAGGGATATTCCCTGGCACAGATAGTTATGTATGACGGCAATGAACCAGCTCTGCAACTCTATAAAAAAATGGGGTTTGAGGTTATTGAGAAAACGCGGGATAAATATTTTGAGAAAGAAATCTGCGCACCGGGCATGCTGAGCCTTAGCAGAAAACTATAGCGATCTTCAACTGTTTCCGGTCCCGATTCGGCTCTGAAAAGGGAAAATCTTTGAGGAGTGCATAATCTACAAAATTGTGTATCATCACGGTCCATGGCCCATTCAATTCAATCAACAAATCCTGCTCTCAACAAATTTGAAATGTACTACTCTTTTTGACCAGTCAATGCAGATAAGCAAACCAGCTGAACATATAAAACACTCGCAGGAATCCCTCCTTCCAGCCCAGGAATTGCAGGATACTAAGCAGTTAGTCAATGTTCTACTGCTGGCCTGGAAAAGTTACTGCCTGTATCCTGAAAGGCATGCTGCATCAATAAAAGCACTTGAAAATCTTGAGTCTGCCTTCAGCGTTTTCTTTTCTACCCACAGCGACTTACTGCTATCAGTAAAAAAAGACAGCCTGCTTTGCGAGTCCGAGACACTCCATGAAGTATCGTCAGACACTCCGTCTGAGGATATCGTTTCCCTGCTCTATCGCGATGGCATTCAATGGCTTGAGTTCCGGCAGGGTCTGCGCCAGGAGGAGTTGACCTCTTTTTTTAAAATCCTGAACAAATACAGCGTGTTGGAGGAGGAAGCGGAGGGTGATATCGTAACCGGCCTCATTGATGGAGATATGGAGCATATAAATATCAAGGCCGTTGATTCTTTCTGGCAGGATGTTCCACTGATTGACTTTTCAAATTTCAATCCCTCGCTCCCTGAGACAGAAGATTCCGCCAAGCATATTGAGCCGGAAAAGACAGAGCAACAGGAAGGACCCAGGCGCAATGACATATCCACCAGGAGTATTGCCGATCCTTCCATCAGTGAAGAACTGTGGGAAATTTCACCTGCCGAATACGAAGAGCTGCAAAAAATGGTCCTGGAAGAAGAAAACTGGGATAATACAGAGGATATTTTTGATGTCTTACTTGTTATCCTCGGCAGCCAGACTGACCAGTACAACTTTTCATCAGTCCTCGACTTTACTCTGGAAGAAGTGGCTGAAGCCATAGAACAGGACGAGTACGGACTTTTGCTCAACCTTTTCCAGTCTCTGCACCAATTGCTTTACAGAGATGCATCCGACGAACATGACTGGGTACGTCTTCTGATCGAGGGTTTTTTTCAGGATTTATCCAGTTCCAAAATCTTTGATCTTATCACCGGCAAGCTGATGCTGCTGAATGATAGCGATACTGAGAAGATACAAGCACTCCGCCAGATACTCCTCTTTTTATCCCCGACGGGCATTCTTTCCCTGGGACCCATCCTCATACAAACCAGATCCTCAGCGGTCCGGAAAATGATCCTGGAGGCTATTGAATACCTGTGCCTCAGGGATTTGGAACCGCTGGAGAAACTTTTAGACTCTCCGGAAAAGGAATTAGGGGAGAGTCTTCTCCCCGTGCTCAGCAGATTAAAGAAGGACCGTACCAATAAAATCTTTTTCAAGATGACTGAACACCCCTCTGCAAAAATACGCAGGGAAGGCATCAGAGTATTGCTTGTCAGGGATCCGTTTTTCGTGCAAAAGCTGTTTTCTCTTATTGATGATCCCCGTAAGGAAATCCGCAAAGATATCTTTGCCGGTATCGCCATGCAAAGATCCTCTGTGCTGGAAAACATGCTCCTGAAATATATAAAAGAAAATTTCGACAAAAAGGATTCAGCCCATATCCTTGCCTGTTACGAGGCCCTTGGCCGCTGCGGCTCTGCAGCCGCAACCCCTTTTCTGCGGCGAATTCTTCTTGACCAAGGGTGGAACTGGTTTAAAGGTTACGGCAAGTTAATTCATCGCGAAGGTGCCGCCACTGCCCTGGCATTACTGGACACCAAGGCAGCAAAGAATATTCTCCAGACCGCCTCAAAAAGTAAATTTAAGGTTGTCCGTGAAGCTTTTGACAAGGCAATGGCAAAAATTGATGCATCTGGAGAAGACAGTAATGCCTAATCTTCCCAAATACAGATCATACACGCTTTATGAGAACTTTCTGCACTCCTTCTATAGCCTGCTTCAGACAACAAGAATCCACAAGGATGATCACAAGCTGGTTACAGCAGGGATCTCCAAATTCTATGACTCTTTTGCCAATTGTATGCAGGGCGAATCCTTAACCATCAAAATCTCCAACGACCACTTTTTTATCCAGGATAAGCAGCTCTCTTACAACAGGATATCAAAGAATCTGATTGACAATATGGCGCGCTATTTCAATGCCCGCGAACTCGAAGGGCTGAAATTTTCCCTGGCATCCAGAGAGGCCTCCAATGAAGCCATCCTCGCCTTCATGCGTTTGCTTGATAGTGCGGACCAGCGACAAAATCCGGTTGCCTTCCTCCAAACCGGCCTGAATTTAAAAAATATAGACTGGGTAGAAGTTTTAAAAAAACCGGAGAAGCCTCAGGAAGACAAACTCTCCACGCTCAAAGGCAAATCAGAGCGCAGAGAATGGGCCAAAAAAGATTACACCTATATCTCGGCCTCCTTCAAAGAGGTTGCCCAAAAGGTTACAAGTAAGGGCCGGGTTGGCATGCGAAAAACCGTACGGGTAATCCAAGACATGGTAACGCATCTTATTGAGGACGATGAAGTTTATTCTGCCATCAGCACGCTTCGGGTGTTTGACGACTATACGTTCACCCATTCGGTGAACGTTGCCATTCTTTCCATGTGCATCGGCAAGCACATCAATCTTTCCCCGCGCTCTTTGGAGCGTCTTGGGATATGTGCCCTTTTTCACGACCTTGGAAAAATTGAAGTCCCGGACAGAATACTTAACAAGCCGGGCAAACTTGATGACGCGGAACTCAAACTGCTGGAGGAGCATTCACTCAACAGTGCCAGGCTGATCACCAAGCTCAGAACATCCCGCGACCGCAAAGCCAAAATACTGCTGCCTCCCTTTGAGCACCACCTGAAGTACAACCTGTCGGGATATCCCTATACCAACTGGAAAAAGCCGTTGACCCTTTTCGGAAGAATTATTTCCATTGCCGATGTCTATGATGCAATAACCTCACCACGGATTTACCGAAAAACCATTATGAGCCCCGACCGCGCCCTGGGCTTCATGCTCGATGGTGCGGGCAAGGATTTCGACCCCATCCTCATAAAGGTTTTCATAAATATGTTTGGTGTCTACCCGGTTGGCACCCTGTTGAAGCTGAACAGCGGCGAACTGGCCCTGGTTATCAGTTCCTCCAGAATGAAAGGGGAAAAAGCTCCCCTTGCCTGCCTCATGGAAAAAGATATTAACGGCAGGTATAAACAGGGAGCAACTGTTAACCTGGCCGAAAGGGATGCCGAAACAGGTGACTATATGAGGGAAATCATCGAAACCTATCATCCTTCCACCTTTGGAATCCAACCCGCAGAGCATATATTTTCCGGCTATTGATCGAATACAGTATTGTCTCATCTGACCCTTTTTATGTGCCTGCAATAATGTGCCAGGCCCAAGCCTGATACTTCAGGGCTTCCTGCGCTTGGCCCTGTTGGTGGCCTGGGCCTCAAGCGGATTTTCCGGCCAGTAATGCCTGGGGTAGCGACCGACCAGTTCCTTTTTGACTTCCCGGTAAGTGGTTTTCCAGAAAGCGGCCAGGTCTGAGGTGATCTGGATGGGGCGCTGAGCCGGAGAGAGCAGGTGGATAAGGACCGGTATTTTACCGCCTGCCACGGTGGGTGTCTCTGCACAGCCGAACATCTGCTGGATCCTCACTGCCAGGACCGGCACCTCGCCGGGCCGGTAGCGCAGCTTGATACGGGAACCACTGGCCACTTTGATATGGGTGGGGGCGATTCGGTCCAATTCCTGCTGCTCCTGCCAGGAAACCCTGGCAAGAAGAATATCAACAAGATCCAGTTTTTTCAGATCATTAAAACCTCTGGCCCCGGTCAGATAAGGTTGCAGCCAGGATAAGTCCTGCAGGAGAGCTTCATCGGCCACATCAGGCCAGCTATCGGGCTGCCAGAGGTGGGCCGAATGAATGCGGGCCTGCAATTCCCGGCTTTTTTTCTGCCAGGGCAAACAGGTAATACCGGACTGCCGGATACCCTGCAGCAGACATTGGATGAGCTGCTCCGGGTCGGCTCCCGGCCATTTCTTCCGGGAGAGCACCAGGCTGCCAAACCGCTCCTCCTCCACAGCAACAACCCTTTTCTGCTCTGCCTCCCAACGGACTGTTTTTTCTGTCTCGATAAGATGGGCATGATCACTTCTGAGTTCGTCCATGGACAGGGACGCTGCCAGAAAAATACGTCCCTGTTTTTTGCCACCATGCAGTTTGGCAGCGACCAGCAGTTCGGCCTGGCCGAGATGATCACCAACAGGCAGGATCGCCCCCTGCCCGGAAGCGAGCAGATGCTGTGCACTGCCTGGTTTTTTATGGGCGATCCGGTCCGGATAGGCGCTGGCCAGAAGGTTGCCCGCTGCGCTTGCCTGCCCTGAATCTTTCGGGGTTTCACCAAGCAGTTTCCGGTACTGGGCTGCTTCCCTTAAAATCCGGCGGCATTGAGCCGGATCACCGCCTTTTGCCCGTACTGAACCAGCCCCGTCCCGTTCAAAAATTGCCAGAAGCTGCAGCCGTTCTTCGATATCGGTGCTTTGGCGGCCGATCTCCTGTTTCAAGGGATCACGATTGTTCAGTATTGCCGCCAGCCGGCAGGCCAGCCTGCTCAGCCCTTGCTGACGCCCATGGACCAGCATCAGGGCCAGCCGGGGATGCAGGGGAAAGTTGGCCAGCTGCCTTCCCAGGGGGGTGATGGCAAGTTTTTCATCAATGGCTCCAAGATCAAGAAGGATATTTCTGGCCTGGTTGATCTGGCCCCGACGGGGTGAGTCGATCCACACAAGTTGGCCGGGATCGCTGACACCCCAGAGAGCCAGCTCCAGCATAAGAGGGGCGAGATCAGCATTAATGATCTCGGCCGGCAGAAAATCCGGTCTTGAATGCTGCTCACTCCGGGTCCAGAGCCGGTAGCAATGACCGGGACCAAGCCGTCCTGCCCGGCCCGCCCTTTGCTCTGCAGAGCCCTTGGAGATCGGGATTGTCTCGAGACGGGTCAGGCCGCTGGTCGGGTCAAAGCGTGGGGACTTGAGCTGGCCGCTATCGACCACGGTGGTGATGCCTTCGATGGTAAGGCTTGTTTCAGCAATGGGGGTGGCAAGGATCAACCGCCGTTTACCCGGTACCCCGGCAAAGACCAGGTTCTGCTTTTCCAGGGGCAGGTCACCATAGAGCGGTAGGCAGGCCAGGTCCGTTCTTTTATCATAATGGTCCCGGACAAAACGGATCTCGCCTGCACCCGGCAGGAAAACCAGAATATCGCCCTGTTGTTCAACAAGGGCCTTATCAATACCCTTAATCGTTCGACCGGTGGTAGATTCGGTTGATTGACGCTGCAGATATTCGACGGACACCGGAAAACAGCGGCCCTGCCCGCTTATCACCGGACTATTATCGAGCAGAGCCCCGATCTCGCCACTGTCAATGGTGGCTGACATGACCAGCACCTTCAGGTCCTGCCGCAGCTGTCGTGCATCCAGGCAGAGGGCTAAAGCCAGGTCACCCTGCAGGTTGCGCTCGTGGAACTCATCAAAGATCACCAGCCCGGTATCGCCAAGCTCAGGATCGTTCTGCAGCATCCTGATCAGAATACCTTCGGTCACCACCTCGATTCTGGTGGCCCGGCTTACCTTGCTGTCAAAACGGACCCGGTAGCCGATGGTGCCGCCGACCCTGTCACCCACCAGTTCACTCATCCTGGCGGCAGCGGCCCGGGCGGCCAGACGCCGCGGCTCAAGGATAATGATCTTGCGGCCGTCCAGCCAGGGCTGATCCAACAAGACAAGGGGGGCAATGGTGGTTTTCCCGGAACCCGGTTCCGCCGTCAGAACAGCGGCCGGGCTTTTGGCCAGACCCTCCAGCAACTCCGGCAGAATATCATGTATTGGCAATTCGGGTAAATTCGGGATGGACATACCATCTGCTTACCAGGCAATCTCCATCATGACAAGGGCTGCCACGTAAAACATCAATCATTGATGGTGTCTTTTACCTGAGGCGCTGCTGGAGAGGAATGTCAAAATGCCAAACCTGACCCCGGTTTTTATATATCCAATACTGGCACAACGACTTCTTTGCGTTTTGGCGAACGGGTATTCACGAAGTCAGCGGACAAACGAGATCCATCGCTCCACTGCTACTCAAGCCCCAGACTGCTGCCGACGGACCGTCAGCTCTCCATGGCCTTCACAGCCTCGTCCGTTGTCAGGACCGCGTTGGCCATATACCCATAGTTGATGAGCGCCGCCTCGTAGCCGTCGCCCAGCTCAGGGTGCCTGGCACCGGCCGTCGCGTCCTTCACCACGGTAACCTCAAAGCCCTGCTCGAGCAATTCACGCAGGTGGGCTTCGACACACAAATTCGCCGACATGCCCCCCAGGATGACCTTACCAATGCCGCGTTTGCGAAGCTGCAGGGCCACGTCGTTGTTCTCCGGGCCATAGACCTTGTGGGGGCTGCACACAATAGTCTTACCGTCCTCGATGTAGGGTTTGTAGCGCGCCAACCAATCAGCGCCCGACCCTGAAAAACCTTCCAGGTCCAATGCACCGCTTCGATCAAACATCTTGATCTCATGCATTACATTCTCAATGGTTCCCCCGAACTTCCAGCCGCGATCGGTGGGGTAATAGTAATGGGGCGAGATGAAGACCTCGAACCCGTTGGCCTTGGCAGCCTTAAAAAGTCTCTCGATGTTCTCGACAGTCTTGTTCTCCTTGACGCTGTCGCCGACCAACTTCCAGGTGACACCTTGTTCGCTTAAGAAGTCGTTCTGCACGTCGGTTAATAGCACTGCTGTGTCTTTATTATTTATGTTCATGGCTTTTCTCCTTTTCAGGTGTAGTATTTTTTTCAAAATAAAAAAGCCGAATTACCTCTTACAAAGGTAACCCGGCTATCTTTTAAAAGACCCGTTGCTTTCCGCCCCATCCTCTCAAATGGTTTGACTTTTTCTATTGTAAGCTATGATTAAAAAATATGTATGGAATGAAAAATAGTCAAATGTCTCTTGTGATACTATGTGGTGCTTGAGACGGTGGCCATAAAGTCCTGATGTCTAATGGACATACCAACCTTTCAGAAATTATTCATGGGGCCGAATTTATGGCGGTAGCCATTAATTTTCAGTAAGGATTTAATATAGCTATATGGACTTTGGAGAGGGGAATGTCAAGATGCCAAGCCTGTCCCGCTACTCATTAGAAAAATAAAGTAAGGAACTTATAGAACAAAGCATGCGAAGCATAAAAAGCACGAGGGCATTTTTAACCATCCAAAAGGGAAAATGAACAGCAGCAAGACCAATGGATTTTATAGAAAAAAGAAGGCCCCACTGCATACATAATTCCAAAAGGCGTAGAGCGTCTTAAGCGAGACTTGTGGAGGGCATGCAAGTGAGGCATTGCCTACAGTAGAATACTTAAGTTACTAAGTACAACAATATAGAAAACATGACAAGAAATAATTAAGGGAAATACAGAGACAACGGTACAGCATCAGTAATAGGAAAAAAGGAAACCCCACTAGTGACAGACCATGAATGTCTCCATGGTTAAGGATGTCATGCGTGGGGCCACCTTAGAGTTAGGCACTCTGATTACCATATACCACAATGTGGTATATGTGTCAACAAGGATTTTAGAGGAATACAGAGACAACCAAACGAAGGGAAATAAAATGGATTTTTAGCATACCAGGGCATGGCAAACAGGATAAACACAAGTAATATAAATCGACTGGCTGGGTATTAGTGAGGACTAACATAGCGGGGGTCTGAGCATATCGACACTCCCACGCGCTGGAAAATTTTACAGTCATGAGAAAAATGGAAACTAGGATGGCATTAAGTTCACATGTCCATCGTACATCTTGACAATTTAAGAATCATTCACGAGTGTAAAGAGATAGCAGAAATGACAAATTCAATAATAGTTTGTTACTTGGCTTTGTTGTTTATATTTTCGTAAAGTTCTTTTGAGAGTTTCTGGACTTCTTCAATTTGACTTTGGGACATCCTTTCTAGCATCTTGTCCCTGTCCTTTTTAGCAAATAAATTACCTTGTTCTGCTGCTTTTGTATACCAGAAGAAAGCCAGTTTATAATCCTGCGGACCTCCATCGCCCCATTCATACAAATGTCCCAAGTTATATTGAGCTTGAACAAGTCCTTGTTCTGATGCTTTTGTAAGCCAATAGACAGCCAGTTTAGGGTCCTGTCGAACTTCTTCACCATAACCATACATATATAACCGCCCCAATTTATATTGAGCATTAACATGTCCTTGTTCTGCTGCTTTTGTATACCAGTAGATAGCATATCTAGTGTCCTGTGGAGTTCCTACACCACTATAATAAAGTAATGCTAAATTAAATTGAGCATCTGCATCACCTTGGTTTGCTTTTGGCTGATATAACTGAAAAGATGTTATTCCCTCATAACTTACAGCTAATACTTTCTGGGGCAAACAAACAGAAAAAAATCCTAACATAAAGAATATCAATAATACGTTAGATACAAATTTCATGATAACTCCCATCCGAAGAAATTTTGTCTGATCTACCCTCTTAAATAATTACTAAACCAGAAAGTAAAACTTATCATATCTTGCCACTATCTTAGGTATGTGAGGAAGGATTACCAGTTAAAGGTGTCTATAGGCAATATTTTTACTTGCAAAAAATAAACCAATATTCACTAAAAAAGTCTATTTCAATAACCACATGGGGTTACAAAGAAAACGGCACTAATAATTATTGTTAATAAAGGAAGTTTGGGATTATCGCTAATATTCGGTTGGGATTTTAACTAAATACGGCTGAGATAGAAGTCCATATATCTTGCCAACATCTTGAGTTTTATCAGGCTAAATCTGAGTTGAGGTGTCCACTGGCAATGTTGACTTTTTGCCAACAAGTCACAATCTACAAAAAATTACCACTGGTTTAGGTCTGACAACCTTTTTTCGTAGCAAGACTCGTGTTGCACCAAAATGCTCTTTATTTCTTCATCACTTAACCCCTGTGCGTATTCATCTTTTTCTTCGATTGAGAGGTCGTTATGTGGTTTTCTTAAAGGACAATCTTCTGCACATTCAGTGAAACGGCAACTCACAAGAAGCCCAAGCACAAGAGTTCTAGAGGGATTGGAAGGTTTTTCCAAAATAGGCCCCATATAATTAAGCCCTCACTAAAAGTTACGCTTAATGATTTACTACTGCCAACCTAGTTTCAATAAAATTTATGCACAAAATGTACCTATACTCTTCAAAACAACCCGCCTACGGCACTAAAAGAGGGAGAGCTACTCCCGCAATCGATAAAATC
>Ga0209271_10000411_pt1 | contig 14797 bp, 14 predicted proteins | sample tdAd002_FD_187123 | JGI IMG/M metagenome (GOLD analysis project Ga0209271, IMG submission 187123) | Marine sediment microbial communities from the Atlantic coast under amendment with organic carbon and nitrate - tdAd00.2 (SPAdes)... | ecosystem: Environmental > Aquatic > Marine > Coastal >... | reverse complement strand
AGTTTGCCGTACCTCAATAAATGGAGATCAACATGCGTTTTTTGTTAGCCATTTTACTCTGCCTCGGGTCAGCCCGGGCACTGGCCATCGATCTCAACGGGCAAACCGAATTCACCCAGCGCCTGGCGCTGAATAGCAGTATCAGTGGCAGGGTTAAAGTGATTAATGTCTCGGTTGGACAGCAGGTGGCAGCGGGCGAGGTACTTCTCAGCCTGGTGACAACCGGCCTGCAGGCCAACGCTGCCATCGCCGAGGCCCGGGTACATTCACTGGCGCCAGCGTTAGACAGGATGCTGGCCGAAATGGAGAAGGCGCAGGAACTCTTCGACCGAGACTCACTTGCGTTGGTTGACCTGCAAATTGCTGAACAAAACCACGCCATCGCGCAGGCAAACCTGGCGGGTGCACAGGCGCGACTGGCACGGGCCCGCTACCACTTGTCGCAGGCCGAAATTCGATCCCCGATAAACGGAATCGTGCTCAGCATCGAAACTTTCAACGGGCAATTTGTTAATACCGCGGTAAACAATCAAACCTTGCTTACGGTGGCCGATAATTCATCGATGACGGTGCAGTTGCTGTTCCCCCTGGAACTCTGGAAAGAGTCATTGATGGGTAAGCCGGCACAGGTCAGCTTTCAACAACAAAGCTATCAGGGTAAAGTCGTCGGCGTCAGCAAGCAGGTAACTGTCGGCAACAACAATCACCCTGCAGTTACATTGCTTATCAAGTTTGCAACCGATGGTAAGCTTGCTGCAGGTTTACCGGTAAATATAAGTATCGACGACAATTAGGCGATGCTTGATATGGAACAAGGTATAGACCGCCTGCTAGCTTCAAGGTTAATATACTTTTTTCAAGGCAGATTTGCCTAACCGCTTAAGAGGGAAAAACAATATGTACAAGACCATCCTGGTACCCATCGATATGTCGCACGTGGCGGAAGGCAAAGCGAATATCGATCTCGCAGCACAACACGCCGCTGCAGGTGCGGACATCATTTTGCTGAATGTTGTCGAAGACATCCCCAACTGGGCTGCGGTCGAACTGCCCACCGGCTTGCTCGACAGATCGCTTGAAGCTTCTCAGTCCGAACTCGAGGCTATCGCCGCGGCAGCTGGCATGAAGGTGAAGGTGGAAGTACGTACCGGTCATTCCTACAACACGATTCTCGACGTAGCCGAAGCAAAGAACGCCGACCTGATCATCATCGCTTCGCATCGTCCTGGTTTGCGGGACTACTTTCTCGGTTCAACCGCTGCCAAAGTGGTGCGGCACGCCGCCTGCTCGGTACTCGTAGTCCGCTAGAACAAACCTGATGTCATCCCTGCTTGCGCGGGGATGACTCATTAACTGATAACAATTCCTTTACCAGGTTCAGGAAGTTCTCTACCAACTGGTCGCCTTTTTCCCGGGTATGATAGTTAAGCCTTAATTCGGGCGCTTTATGCTGCCATATAGTGCCCAGGGTTTCATCGGTAGCCTCTGGATGGAACTGTGTGGTATAGCAATGATCCCCGAAATCAAGGGCGGTAACCGGTACTCTGCTACTACTCGCCAGCAGGGTACCGCCAGTGGGAATATTTTCGACCTGCTCACTATTGGCATAATGAAAACAGTCCCCATCGACAATATCACGCATGATTCGAGATGATTTTCCCGCCGTCGTTAAACGAATCGGAAAGGTTCCGGCAAAAGGTCCTTCTGCCAGCGGAACAACATCGGCACCCTCGGCATGGGCGATCAACTGGTGCGAACCGCATATGCCGAGAATCGGTATCCTGCGTTCGCGCATCCCGGGCAGCCAGGCTCGAATCGCCTGTTGCCAGTCAGTGTGGTCATGCACGGAATTGTAACTTCCCGCCAGCACCAGACCATCTACTTCCGTCGGTTGCGGCAGTGATTCATCGCGACAGACATTACGTGTTGAGATGGTGGTACCGGGTACGTGGGCATAGCGTTTCACGAACCACTGTCCCTCGTCGTCCTTATCTTCGAAATGATCATAGACCGAAGCATCGTAGCTACCGGGTACCCCCATCATTTCAATGAAAAATATTCGCGCTGGTTGATCCGAGACTGAGTTCACTAAACTGTTTTCCATGAAGTTAACATTAATTTTTTACCTAAAACTACCAACGCCCGATATTTCAAGATGCTCACCCCATCGCTGGCAGAGTTTTACTCTGACAGATTGACAGGCAAATAGATGACCTGACGGCGTTGATCATCGATCGACAATGCCATAACCTAACTGCACAGACAATACGGAAACCAGAAATGAAGCAAGCAAAGTTATTACGCTCTATTACTCTTATCCTCACGGCACTTACTCTAACTGCTTGCGCTAGCAGTCCGCCGGTCACGCAGTGGCGCAGCGAAAGCTTTAGCGGCAAGGTAGATAATATCCTGATTATCGGTGTCAGCTCGAATGCCGATCGGCGTTACACTTTCGAAACCAGTTTTGTTGAGGCACTTGCGGCCAACAATACCAGGGCCATACCAAGCCGGGATATACTCAGAACCAGCATTAATCTGAGGCGAGAGATTGTCGAAAAGGCAATCGAAGGGCAGCAAGTAGGCGCCGTACTGATCACGCGCGTGGCAGGCACAAAAGAAAAGGAGACCTACCACTTACCAGACGGCTATGATTACGAGGCCAGCGATGATGGCTACTACGATATTGCCTTGCAGGAGACCAACAAAGGATATTACGCGGATGAAAAATTGCTAATACTGGAATCCAGATTATTCGACACCGAATCAGGGAAAATGATCTGGTCGATGCACTCCGGAGCGACGGCCAACGATAAGCCCCAGGTAATCATCAAGAAACTGATACAGTTAACAATCGAGAACCTTGCTAGCAGTGGCCTAATTGACACTAAGCCCTGATAGCCCGGGGGGTCAAAACTGGTCAACATTCCCATCCCGGATCGACAATCACCGGGAACTCTATTGGTTTATTGTGGTCGGCTCAGGAATCTGTGAAAATACCAGACTCAAGTCACTATAATGATCGATATGATGACGCTTCGACAGTTCCTTTTCCCGGCAATGCTGGGCTTGAGTTGCACTCTACAGGCACAGGTTTACAAATCTACCGATGCCGACGGTAACGTTATTTTCAGCGATACACCTGCCGCTGATAGCGAGGAAGTTGGAATACCTGAACCCAATTTAGCCGATCCAGTCGAAGTGCCCGAGTATGTTCCGCCACCCAAACCTCAACCCAAGCCAGCCGAACCGATAAATCGGGAAACCGAAGAAGAGCTTGTCGGCGAGAGTTATGAATACGACCGAAAAAGAGATCGCCACCGATGGAAAGAAATCAGGCCGCGATCGGGGCCAGTCAATCCTGATAAGTAAGTTCGGGTACCGTCCAACGACCCTTATTCAACCGGCAATTCAGTTTTCTTGACCAGGTGTCGCAGCACAAAACTGGAATGTACGCCGGTAACACCGCTAACCCGGGTCAAATGACCGAGTAGAAATTTTTCATAGTGGTGCATATCCTTGACCACCACCTTGAGCAGAAAATCAGCGGCCTGGCCAGTGACAATACTGCATTCGATCACTTCGGGCATGCTAGTAATCGCCTTTTCGAAATCCTCAAACCGGTCCGGTGTATGCCGGTCCATTGAAATCCCGATAATCGCGGTCAAATCTAGTCCCAATGCTTCCGGGTTCAGCAGAGTGACATGGCCGGCGATTAAACCGGAGTCTTCCAGTCGCTTGACCCGTCGCGAGCAAGGAGTCGGAGACAGCCCTACCTGCTCAGCAAGCTCCAGGTTGCTGATTCGAGCATTGGTTTGCATGAGCTTCAATATGCGCTTATCGATACGATCGAGAGCTATACCCATGATCTCTCCAAATTTTGGGTTAATTAGTTATTATAACTATGTTTAAGATAATTATTAGCTATTTATCGCTAATTTATAAGCATAGAAAGATAAAAACGCAATCATTGCCTAGTGAATTTCAACTAAAGTTACCACTTTCAATACAACCGCAATCCGGCAGGAAATCACCGTGTCACAGTTTAATCATAAAAAATATCGCCCGTTTCCACCCATTGCGAAAACCGACAGGCGTTGGCCTGACCGTGTCATAGAGCAAGCACCAAACTGGTGTAGTGTTGATTTGCGTGACGGCAACCAGGCGCTTATCGAACCGATGACACCGGGCCAGAAGCTCTCCATGTTTCAATTATTGGTCGACGTGGGTTTCAAGGAAATAGAGGTCGGTTTTCCCGCCGCATCGCAACCGGATTTCGATTTTGTGCGTCAACTGATCGAACAGAACCTGATTCCCGATGATGTCACCATCCAGGTATTGACCCAGGCGAGAGAGTCCCTGATTGCCCGCAGTTTTGAAGCCTTGAAGGGTGCGCGTAGAGCCATCATGCATTTATACAATTCAACCTCGACCGTGCAACGCGAGCAGGTATTCAGAATGTCGCGGGATGAAATCAAAGGCATTTCGGTTCAGGGTGCAATCTGGGTTCGCGACTACGCAGCGTCACAGCCGGAAACGAAATGGCAATTTCAGTATTCACCCGAGAGTTTCACCAATACGGAAATGGATTTCGCAGTTGAAATTTGCGATGCGGTTATCGAGGTATGGCAGCCGACGCCACAAAATAAAACGATCATCAATCTACCGGCAACCGTTGAGGTTGCGACTCCCAACGTTTATGCAGATCAGATTGAAACTATCTGCGACCAGATCAGTCATCGCGATTGCGTAACAATCAGTTTACATACGCACAACGACAGGGGCTGCGGCATTGCGGCCGCTGAGCTCGGGGTGATGGCGGGCGCCGATCGCATTGAGGGTACCCTGCTTGGCAACGGTGAACGCACTGGTAATATGGATATAGTCAGCATGGCGATGAATATATACAGCCAGGGCATCGATCCTGAGTTAGATTTTTCGGATATGGACCGCATTATCAATGTGGTTGAGGCCTGTACCCAACTCGCCGTGCATCCACGACACCCCTACGCAGGTGAATTAGTGTTTGCGGCCTTTTCCGGCAGTCATCAGGATGCGATCAACAAGTGCCTGGCAATCGATCAACAGGAACGCCAGCTCAAGGGCCCCGATACACACTGGAAAGTTGCTTACCTGCCGATCGATCCACGCGATGTCGGCAGAACTTACCAGGAAGTGATCCGCATCAACAGTCAGTCCGGCAAAGGTGGGGTCGCCTATGTACTCGAGCAGGACTACGGCCTGATTTTACCGCGCTGGTTACAGGTCGATTTCAGTCCACATGTACAGCGGTTTGCCGAGCAAAGTGAAACCGAAGTTTCAACACAGCAAATACGGCAAATTTTCCAGAATACCTATATCGATGTCGGCAAGCCGATTAGCGTTGAAAGCTACCAGGCTTCAAGAGCCAAAGGATCTGACCAGTTAACCGCGATGCTGGTAACGCAAAACGGGCGAGTAGAAATCTCCAGTGAAGGCAAAGGAATCCTCGACGCCTTCGTCAGTGCAATCAACAGCAAACTGGATTCGCGGCTAGTACTGGTTGACTATAGCGAGCATACGCTCGGTGATAACGAGCAATCGGAAGCCATGGCCTACGTACAATTAAACATCAATGGAATGCGATTTTGTGGTGCCGGCTGTAGCGAAGATATCGTCGGTGCCTCGCTGCGAGCAGTATTGAACGCAGTCAGCCGAGCCGGCGTAAATATTGAATCCACGGCAACGGCTCAACTAAAAGCGGTGTAAGCAAAAACGGCTAGCTGATCATTCCGGCAAATCCACCGTCAACCCTTCCGCAATACGTTCACGCGCATAGGTTGATCGAAACGAATACCCTCTTCATCCACAATGCCGAGTCGTTCAAAGACACTTCGAAGATCATCCTCGATTGCCTCGAAGGGAGCGCGACGCGTAGGATCGATGCGGATCATCTCGTCTTTGAAGGCAGCAAAATTTTCATAGTGGTAGACGGTATCGTAGAAAATTTCCTGCACCTGTGTGAGGCCATGAATAGCTGCATTTCGAATCGCTTCATACGCGGAAGATCGAACCGAAGTTTCATCGTCGATAGGGGCATGCAACTCAAATCCTCTGCCGGAGGCGATGGGTTCCGCCACATAAACCGTACCGGCAGGTTTGACCACGCGCATTGCCTCGGCCAGCGCACCCCCCATATATTCCACCGGAACATGGTGCAGGGAATTGAAAAAAGTGACCACATCGAAGCTGCCATCATCAAACGGCGGTTCCTGACCGACACCCTCAAGGTAAACTTCATCGCCTTCAGGTGGAAAAGACCTGGCTTTCGCCAATTGCAGTTCGCCGCATTCCAGGCCTGTCACACTGGCACCCTGACGAGTCATATAGCGCACCTTTTCTCCGGCACCCGATCCTATGTCGAGTACTCGAAGACCCTTCAGGTCGAGGGCCTCGTTCAAAACCGCTTCATTACTTCGTATTTCAGTCATTAATTACTCCCTGGAGATTTGGAAAACCTGGATTGTTGCATTTATCGATGGGATATCGGTGTTCGATTCATTCTGCTCCATTTACGAGTAGCGCATCTGCATACTGAAGCCATTCCAGCAAGCAGGTCACCTACGACTTGATGAAGTGCGAGGGTCATCATGTTGTTATTCGGGCATCAGTTCAAATTTGTTGCGTGCAGAATAACTTGATCAGGCTCAATGGGATAGTAAAGAACAACCACTAACCGCGTGTAATTCGCTGTGGTGTGAATCTACCCGGGCGTTAATTCCGTTGACCATCATGAGCACGGAGAGAACATCCTTGTTGTTTGAATGGTGCACCATTACTATTGCCGAGATTAGGTCAAAGAGTAATTTTACGCGATATCCATTGAGCGCAAGATCAAGCACCCTGTTGTTGCCGTGGCGGATAAGGCTCACGGGTCGCTGTTTACCGATTAATAGCAAGGTTAGGAAATAGTATGGATTTGAAAGACATGGGTTCCAACTCACATTCAAAAGCGAGTGAGTACCACGCCCCCTGGGAAAAGAGTTTCGACAAGATCCTCACGCCTTTTGAAGAATTCATTCACCGTCAGACCACCAGTGGTTTGCTGCTGATGATTACGGCAGTAGTAGCGCTGATTCTGGCTAATGCTAGTGGGCCAGTGTCTTCCGCTTACAATCATGCCATACACACATTGGTCGGTCTTGATTTTGGTGACTGGACGCTGAAAATGACACTGCATCACTGGATCAATGACGGTTTGATGGCACTGTTTTTCTTCGTCGTCGGCCTGGAGTTGAAACGTGAATTTCTGGTCGGAGAGTTGGCGAACCTGCGTAATGCCATCCTGCCGATAGCGGCAGCGATAGGCGGCATGGTAGTGCCCGCTTTAGTTTATTTTGCCATCAATCCAGACGGTGACGCGGCTCTCGGCTGGGGTATCCCCATGGCCACCGACATCGCCTTTGCCATCGGTGCCCTGGCCTTGCTGGCGAGCCGGGTACCCAAGGCATTAATCACCTTTCTGGTGGCGCTCGCGATCGTCGATGACCTGGGCGCGGTAATGGTGATCGCAGTATTTTATACCGATACCATCGCACTGGGCCCATTAGCCGTGACCGGCGCGTTGTTCGCGCTACTCATAGTATTCAATGTAAGCGGCATCCGTAAAACCCTGCCCTATTTTATTATCGCGGTGCTGCTGTGGTACGCCTTGTTGCAATCCGGTGTGCATGCCACTCTGGCGGGTATCCTGGGGGCCATGACGGTGCCGGCGACACCAAAGTACAACCCGGAACGTTTCAGCGAGCACGTTGCCGAGCTGATGCGCCGTTTTGAAGCAAGCCACGAGCCGGGCAAGAGCATCATGACCAATGACGCGTTACGTGCCGTAGTACAAACTCTCGATAACGGTGTACGCAGTGTTGAAGCCCCGTTACAACGGCTGGAACATATTTGGCATATGCCCGTGGCTTACCTGGTGATTCCTGTCTTCGCTCTGGTCAACGCGGGAATTCCGCTGGAAATCGGCTCATTGGGTGATGCCCTGGCCCATCCGGTCACGCTCGGTGTGACGATGGGCCTGATACTGGGAAAATTTGTCGGCATCACCGGATTTAGCTGGCTGGTACTAAAATTAGGCGTAACAGAGTTGCCGAAAGATACCCGCTTTACCCAGATTGCTGGTGTTTCGCTGCTGGCCGGAATCGGTTTCACGATGTCTATATTTGTCGCCCAACTTGGTTTTGCACACAATGAAGAACTGTTACTTATGGCCAAGACTGGCATTCTTTTCGCTTCCCTGCTGGCAGGAGTGGCAGGTTTCATCTGGCTCTACCTGGTGAGCAAACCGACAGATACCACTGGTGACCGGTGACCGGTTAGTTCTCCATTTCAGGTTTCATGAGAGTCCGACTTCAGCCTCAACATGCTCGGCAAAACCTGCCCCCGCTTCAGTGTAGAAATTGAACACGGCAGTCGCCCCCGCTTGTTGCAATCTGGTCATTTCGTCTGGAAACTTTGCTATTGCAGCGATACGGCCGGGAAAAGATATGGCCTGTAGCTCCGCCAGGGCATCCAGATTAGCCTGCAGATTCGGCAGGGCCAGCATGACGAGTTTGAAACTGTGGTCTTGCTCTATCAGGTCCCAAAAATCCGCGTCGCTGGGATCACCCTGTAACACCTTGCGCCCCATTGACCGGTGATGTTTGATCAACTCGGCATCAAAGTCCACACCGATCACAGTTTCCCCATGGAACTCACGCATCCTGTCATAGGCTCCGCTGCCGACTCTGCCCATACCGAAGACGACGATGGTTGCGCCGAGTGTATCAAGCAGCAGGTCATCCGCAAGCCTGTCTTTACGTTGAAACCTGCACCAGAAATGTCTGTACGAGCTGTAGATTTTATCATCCCGGTCGTTTAACCACGAGGCAATAATAAAAGAGGCCGAAAGCGCGATGGCGACAACCACCAGCCATTCACCATCTACCCAGCCATTGGCGACGCCAATGGCCACCACGATCAATCCGAATTCACTGTAGTTAGTCAGGTTCAGAGTCGCGAGCAGGGCCGTCCGGGCGCGCAGTTTAAAACGGGTCAGCAACGCGAAATAAAACGCGGATTTCACGAAGACAAATGGCACCAGCAGGAGCCCGATGATCAATGCTTCCAGCGAGAGATCACCTGTCATACCGATGGTGAGGAAGAAGCCCACAAGGAACAGATTCTTGAAACCCAGCATCGATTTGGCCATCTCGGATGATTTGGCATGAGTCGATATCAACACACCCATGATGAGTGCTCCCAGGTCGTCTTTTATACCACCCAGTTCGAATAACTCGGCCCCACCCAATGCCAGCACCAGACCATACAGAATGAGCAACTCACCATGCCCGCTTTTTTTCAACAGGTGGTGAAACACGGGTCGTAGCGGAATCAGTAGAAGCAACAGTAACGCCCAGGGCGAAGGCAGTTTACCCGCGGACGCTGCTATAAAAATCACCGCGGCCACGTCCTGCATAATCAGAATACCGATGGCGATTCGCCCATGTACGGATTTCATCTCACCCTTGTCTTCCAGCGACTTGACCACAAAGACAGTGCTGGAAAAGCTCAGGGCAAAGGCAATAAATAATGACAGCTTGAGATCCAGATCATCGAAGAGCGGCACATTAATCATGGCCAGGGCAAAGATAGCCACTCCAAACAGGGCAATAAGAAGGTTGATATGGATCACGGTTACCGACCAGACCTGCGGTCGTATCAATACCGTTATATTCAGCTTCAGACCGACGACAAACAACAGCAGAGTGATACCCAGATCGGCAAGTTTCTGCAAGGTTTCGCCGCTGGTGTAACCCAGGTAATTGAGCAGGAAACCGGTCGCTAGAAACCCGACCATTGGCGGCAGGTTAATCTGTTTTGCCAGAAACCCCAGCGCAAAAGCCAGCGTTATCCAGGTAACATCACCCAGTGCTATGGCAACCCATTCGAAATCCATGGTGTATTAATTCCTTAACCCGCTCTGTGGATCAAACCTCTATCAAGAAGCAAGCCCCACATGCTTAAAAAGAGGAGCAGTAGCTTGATTGTTTTGGTCTGTAATTTTCGCTAGCGCAAGAATAATCGATTATAAAGTGGGAAGCATAAATTACTACCGAAGTTTCACCGCCTCCGAACGAGGCATTTTAATTGTGTAATTTCCGCCGTAGATAATTTTTCGCCGCAGATGATGTTAATTTATTGCTTATCAAAACTCACTCGCCGCAATTAACCATAATTCATGTGCCAACTACTCGGTTTATCATCGTCTGATCCCATTCAGTTGACCTTCAACTGGGAGTCTTTTGCGATGCGAGACTCTCAACAGGGGGTAACCCGGACGGTTGGGGCGTCGCCTACTATGAAGGCGTAGACGTCATGCTATTGGGTGAGCCATCCGAATCCTTCCAGCGAGACGACATACTGGAGTGGTTAGTCTCCGGCACGACTGTCTAAGATATCGCTTTTAACTTCGATAAAGCAGATCAGAACTTGGGCACTCGCCGCGAAATGTTTCTGACATGTAATGCTCGCGCCACGTAGATGCCTCCCCCGGTGATCAACAAAATTCCGACCCAGGATAACAGTGATGGCAAACTGCCGAAGAACAGGTAACCAAAAATAACAGCGGAAACTATTTCGGAGTAAGTAAAAGGGGCCAGCGTAGAAGCATCGGCATGCGCGAAGGCGAACACCAGCAGGGTCTGATTGATGGTGCCGGCTAGTACCAGCAGGCCGATAAGCCACCATGCATCGTCGGGAATCGGTTGCCAGGATCCAGGTAGCAGCAGGGTCAGTACAGTAGCGGCGACCAACGCACCGGCAAAGGATGTCACCAACGGCGGGGAGACGATGCTCAGCTTTCGATTCAGCGCCAACTGTATACTGATGACCACGGCACAGGCGAAGATGTAGAGAGTGCCGGTGTCGATTTGGTCGAACTCGGGGCGCATGACCAGCAGTACGCCGATGAATCCGCTGATGACACCAATCCATACTGACCAGTTGGCGTGCTCGCCAAGAAATACCACCGCGATAATCACCAGCAGAAAAGGATAGGCATACAGAATGGCGATTGCATCCGCGAAATCGACCGTTTGCACACCGATAACAAACGCCGTGGTGCCGCCCGCCATGGTCAGGCCGCGCACCATCTGAATGAACGGTCGAGCAGGTCTCAACCCGGCCAGACCGTAACGCCGCACGAGATATGGCAACAAGATCAGAGTCATGCCGGAAAAACGAAACCATGCAACCTGGTAGGGAGATATCTGGCTACCCAGTTTCTTCATTATGACGCCGGCAAAAGCCGCGATCGACAGTCCTACCACTACCATCAGGATGCCCCGCGCATTGGCAGAATAAGATTTCGACTGGAGCCTTGTGTTCATCCCGCGATCATAGCCCAGTTTCCGGCCGGGGTAGAGCCGTTAATGTGTAATCGAGGGAACAGTAAACTGTCCTCGTTATAGAAGATAAGCGCTAGCGACCGGGAATCGCAGGTAAGAATGACTTGATCTGTTTTTTTGCCATCAGTTTCTGTGTTATCGCCCATTTGACCGGCGGCAAATTGTTACTCAGGCGTAATACGGCTTTGCGTAATAATGTGGCCGGCAGACTGTCATTGGTGAACAGCGACACGATTGAATTGGTGCCATGGTAAAGCGGGCGTGACGATAGCATGTGTTGTCTTTGATACCGGGATAGCACATCCGCATACCAGAAATCCCGGCCCCGTGAAATCGCTGTCAACATTTCGTTGGCCAGTAAATCCTGCCCGCTCAAGCCGAGATTGAAGCCATGCGCGGTAACCGGGTGCATGCCAACTGCCGCATCGCCGATCAACGCGAAGCGCTGGCCGAAAAAACGGTTTGCGTGTACTCCGACTAGCGGATAAGGGTAACGCTTGCCTTTTTGCTTCATCGTGCCCAGGCGTCCATTCAGTCGTTTCTGGATATCCTGGTTGAAGCTGTCTTCACTCATATTGAGTATTTCACCAGCCTGGTCGGAAGGTGCGGTAATAATGATGGAAGACAATTTTTCGGGCATCGGCAGCGCCGCGAGGGTGCGTCCGTAATGAAAGCATTCAAAAGCAGTTTGATGGTGACTGCGTTCATGCTCCATCCAGCAGACGATTGCGGTGCGGCCGAAATCATGGGAGTCGGATGATATACCCATCTGCCTCCGCGTGGCCGAAAAACGCGTATCGGCGGCAACGATCATCGAGACCTTTATGCTGTCACCCGAAACCAGCTCAACGGTAGCGCCATTATCATCGGTGAAAACCTGGCTGACCTCGGTATCGTCCAGCAAGGTCACATTTTCAAGGGTTTCGAATTCCTCGAAGATAGCCTTGCGAATGCGGTAGTTGGATACCAGGAAGCCGAGCGCATCGGTATCGTCCGAGGGAGTATCGAAACTGAGCGTATAGGGAGAGTCACCGTCTATGACCTCGGCCTTCTGAATCGGGGAAACATTACGGGAACCAAAACGTTGCCAGCTTCCCTGTTGTTGCATCAGCTTGCGTGACAAGTGGGTCAGCGCGATATCACGTCCATCGTTCGGAGGATCAGCCAGCAGTTGACGGGATTGTTTCTCGATAACGGCGACACTGAGTCCGCTGTCTCTAAGCGAGCAGGCGAAGCTTAAACCGGCTGGTCCTGCCCCTATAATGGCGAGATCGTAATCCATACCACGGTTCCAGGGAAAAGAACCAGTTTGGACTTATGCCGGATCTGGATATTTGATACAGGTCAATTTGGCCGTATTTTATTTGGCCCTACAGATCCTGCAGAATCTGCTTGTAGGCTTCGCGTGTTGACATGAAACGATCAAATGGAAACTTGATCGGCACGCCTTCAATCGCAGCCATCAACATCATCAGGTGCGCCTCCCAACCGGCACAGGAGCGGGCGATATCCTCATCCTCCGGAGATCGTAGCGTCAGCGTAAGGCGGGTTCCATTTTCATTCGCCTCGGTCTCCCAGCGCAGCGGTCTGACCGGCTCACCGGGTCCGCTCCACGAATACTCAAGCAAATGAGGCGGGGCGAATTCGCTGACGATACTGTCGATGACGATGCCGCTATCGACAAAGTTCAGCTTGGCGGACCCTCCTTTACGTAATTCGATTTCACCGGGTGCCAGCCATTCCATGATTCGCGAAGGCTCGGTCAACATCGACCAGACAGCATCCTGCTCGTGCTCCAGCACGCGTACTAACTTCGCGACATAGTATCCATCCACATTTTCGATGCTGCCTAAAGCTTCGTTATCTTCGCTCACTGTAATCACCCCGGGGGATTTGCAACCGGGGAACAGTATACCTAATTCCACAGGCCCATATGACGAAGGCGACGCCAATATGACACGGTATACTGCCCCAATTCAGCGCCGGTAAATATGCACTACGGAATTATTTAGGTAAGCAGGGAAAGGAAGTCGTGATATTCTGGGGCCTATGAACACTGACCAAACCATAGCACCCTTCGCCGCTGCGGTTTATACGCCGGACACTGCCGACCGGATGGCACTTTTGAAATTCGTCGAGAAGCTAAAGTCGTCGCATATACGTGTCGGCGGGGTTCTCCAGGAAGCCCTCTACGATTCAGCAGGTGAAATAACCGGGCTCGATGCCGTAGATGTCGCTACCAGCCAACGCATCCCCATATCGCGCCCATCGAAGAACGATGACGAGTGCGGCCTCGATGTTTCTGCGCTTGCCGAGACAACCCGGATTATTCGGGACGCTATCAATGAACGTCTGGACCTGGTGGTGGTGGAAAAATTCGGCGAGTTGGAGCAAGACGGCAGAGGTTTGATCGATGAGATTTTCCAGACTATCGCCGAAGGCATACCTCTACTGATCTCGGTTCCCGAGGCGGCATTACCTGTCTGGCAGCAGCGCAGCGGCGAACTCGGCAGTGTGCTCGATTTCAGCGAACAAACCTTCCAGCAATGGTGGCAAGACCTGGAACAGTAATTAAGGTGACTGTCACCTTAATCAGCGTTCTAATCCTCCGACGAAACAGGCGGCTCAGGCCGCCACTTCCTGCTAGGTGATGCAATGGATGCCACTGGCTACGGCGTCACAGGTTTCCGGGATGGTGACCAGTTCGATGCTTCGACCTTGGGCGTCCACGGATTTTATGTGTCCGTAGTAACGATAACCCGCATCATCGATACTCCTTAAAAACTGAGTCCACACGCCCGTGTCAGAGGCGAGTGCCCAATAATAAAATTTGTCCTGCTGAGCAACACCGGATTAATTTCTGGGCACTCAGACCGGGGTGAAGAATAAGCGCTCTATATTCTCTATACAAGATGAATTCGTACCACGACGATCCTTAAACCGGTATAGTCATTTCTCAACATGCATCGATCATTAGAACTCCGTGACTCAATACAAGCGATTATTTAGCCTGGCGATTGTTCTTGCCTGTGTATTGCTGGCGATTAATTTTGGTCTGAGATCATCCATGGGCTTTTTCATGAAGCCTGTCTCGGAAACCTTCGGCTATGGGCGCGAAATCTTCGCTTTTTCGCTGGCCTTGCAAAACCTGTTCTGGGGCTTGTCTCAACCTATAGCAGGTGCTATCGCTGACCGATACGGATCAGTCAAGGCCATTGTAGGCGGCACCCTGCTCTATTCATCAGGTCTGTATATTACGGCTAACGCGGGCAGTGCCTGGGAACTGCATACCGGTGCAGGTATTTTACTAGGCATGGGTATCGCGGGTACCGGTTTCGGGGTTGTGTTACCCGCTATGGCGCGCATGGTCG
>Ga0209271_10000409_pt1 | contig 14815 bp, 13 predicted proteins | sample tdAd002_FD_187123 | JGI IMG/M metagenome (GOLD analysis project Ga0209271, IMG submission 187123) | Marine sediment microbial communities from the Atlantic coast under amendment with organic carbon and nitrate - tdAd00.2 (SPAdes)... | ecosystem: Environmental > Aquatic > Marine > Coastal >... | reverse complement strand
ATTAGCACCGGTTCCTTCTTGAAGGCTAAGAACTTTTAAACCAGACGGGAGCTCTTTTGCAAGTTCCTGTTGTTGTTTTATTTCCGCTGCGAAATCGGTTTTAACCTTGGCCATAGCCGCAATAACAGCTTCTTCCTCTGCAAAATAATCTGTCATCACTTGAACCGCATCAAAATTCTTGGCTTCTTTACCATTTCTAACAATGTTCATAGAATTTATTACTACATCAGCTACGGGTTTGTCCTTTCTATTGGGTTCTGCATAGGTTTTTACATTAGCTATGGAATCTACAACATCCATTCCCGATACGACTTCTCCAAAAACGCTGTGTTTACCATTTAGGAAAGGCGTCTCCTTATGAGTTATGAAAAACTGACTTCCATTGGTTTTTGGTCCTGAATTGGCCATTGAAAGGATACCCGCCCTATCATGTACAAGGGAATCATTGAATTCATCTTTAAACCTGTACCCTGGGTTGCCGCGACCTGTACCAGTAGGATCACCTCCCTGAATCATAAAATCTTTAATGACTCTGTGGAAAATAGTGCCATCATAATACTTTCGGTCTTTATACTCTTCACTTACAAAGGGATTGTTACCTTCTGCTAGGGAAACGAAATTGGCCACTGTTACAGGAGTTTTTTCCATTTCGAGTTTTATAATGATAGCTCCCTGACTGGTATTTACATCTGCGAATAATCCATCTCCCAGATCCCGGTACTTACTTGATGTACAGCTTGTTAATGCTGATATACCAATTAAAACAATTGCAATTAATTTTTTCATTTTTTAAAATATTATATTTATAAATTAAACAATATATTTTATAAAACTATTCCAAACTTTCAAAAACTCAACTAAACTCTAAAATAATGTCTGTTTCAGAAATTAAAGACCAAATTAATATGTTAGCAGGGGAACAAGCAAAATCAATCCTTTCATTTTTAGGAAGAAAAGATTTAAAATCATTTTCACATAAAAGAAAAATATCAAATGCTGTTCATTCAGTATTTATTAATTATATGGAATCAAAATGTCCATTAATCATATCAAAAAAACAAAGAAAACAAATAAAAAAAGTATTCTTCGCAGATGATGAATCATTACCAAGTAGTGAAAAATCATCATTAGTAACAGATACATTTACACAAATATTATCAGAAGAAGAATACAAAGCATTACAAGAATATAGATATTGTTATAATAACGTTGATCTTTTAGATGGTATGAGAAGAAGATCAGAAGAACAAAAAGATAAATTCTTTTAATTTTTTTAAAATGATTTATAATAATGGACTTATAAAATGGATAAGAATGGATATTAAAATTGATTTTTAATTGATTTATAACCAAATTTATTTAATATATAAAAAAATTATTTATATATTATGTCTTATTCCGATTATATTGAACAATATTTTATATTTTTTGAAGAGAAAAAAATAGAATCAGATAGTGAAGAAGAACAAAAAAAAGATACAATGATAGAAAAAAGAATTAAAAAATTAAGAAAAATTAAATTAAAAGAAAAAAGATTAAAATTCATAGAAAACTATTTTTAATAAATATAATTTTTTAAAAATAACTTTTAATAAGGGACTCATTTATGCTTCACCAGCAAGTTCAGATAAAAAATTAATAGTTTCTGTAAATTTTGGACAATCTTTTACTGTTTTTTTTGTAACTGTATCCTGTATTTCTAATAATTTATTTTCTAATTTTTTTCTTTTTTCTTTTGAACCAATCACTTTATCAATATCTTCTTCATCAAATAAATCATTTAATGCCCACCAGTAACCCAAACTATAATTACTATGTAATGTAGCAATCAAATTTGATTTATCGTTCAAACTTGCGACCGCCCATCTAGAAGTTTGGCGAACTAATTTCTTAATCATTTCATTTTTCTTATTATTTTCAAAACTTTCAGTAGTTTTAAACCAAGTGAAAAATAAATAACCATCAATGATAATTGTAGCAATAATAAATAGAATTAAAAAGTATTTATCAAATGGTTTGAACTTATATTTATAAAGAATATTTATTAAAAATGGGACTATAAGTATTACAGCCAATAATTCTGTAATCATATGAATATATTTATGTTGTTGAGCCATTATTATATAAATAGTTAATATTTTCTTGAAAGAGATTTAAAAATAATATTAATTAATATTATACAAAAAATGAATTTAATACCACAAAGTCCAGTACTTAATTCACGACGAGCAAAATTATTGAATATCATTGGACCTGATTGTTACAGAATAATAGAAGATTATAAAGAATCAATTGAAAGATATGAAAAAAATTTTAAAGATATAGATGAATGCATAAACAAACAAGATTCAACAAAAAAATATGACATGACAATAAATTTAGAAGAATTTAGAAATTATTGTTTAAAAAATAAATATAAAATCAATATAGAATTCAAAATAAAGATGGGGCAACATATAAATTTTGCTTCATATTCATTAGATTATTTAAAACCAGTTTATTTAAAACATATTAAAATAAAGCATATGAAATACAAAGAACGGTATGATGGGTATCCGTGGATTGAATTATATTTCGGCGAACATAATATTGATAGTTTAGGATCATTAGAAAAAATATTAATAAATACAATATTTACATTTTCCCCAAGACAAAGATATAGTGGTGGTTTAGAAGAATCACAAGATAGAGATTATATGGATGATTTTTTTAAAAAATATATAAAGTTATCTGAAAATATAGAAAATTTAATTTTATAAATATCCAATATAAAATTGATTATATTATATATTATAAGTTTAATTTATTAATTTACAATATATAAAATGTTATCTTTCATAATTTCAAGTTTATTTTTATTAACAACAAAGGCAGTAAATGAAGAAACACCATTTACATTAAATTCAATTTATGATTTAGATATTGATGTAACATTTGATTTTACAAATCAACAAATGGGTAGGTATCAAATTATAGCTGATAAAGTTATTAATGAAATTACATATACTTATTCGTTATTTGATATTGATTATTATACTCAATATGGGCAATATGCTAAAATAAAAGATGGTCATTTTAATGTAGCACAAAATAATTATGTTTATCCTGGAGTAAGAAAAACAAGTAATTGTAATAGTTATGATTTTAGTTTATTAACAGGTAGTGTAACTTTTAATATAAAATATAGAGAAGAATGGGAAGATTTTTATATAACATTCCCAGATAATAGTTGGTGTTCACATACAGAACATTTTATAGATGATACAAATGTTTACAATATAAGAAGTTATCGCGATTTCAATGATTGGTATGATGTATCAGTAGCAATAAATACAGAAGCACCAACAAGTTCTCCAACAAATGCTCCAACAAATAATCCTACAAATGCACCAACAAGTTCTCCAACAAATGCTCCAACAAATAATCCTACAAATGCACCAACAAATAATCCTACATTAGCACCAACATTACCAACAGTTTCCCCAACAAATAACCCGACAAATAGTCCAACAAGTAGTCCTACAAATAACCCGACAAATAATCCTACAAATAACCCGACAAATAGTCCGACAAATAGTCCAACAAATAGTCCTACAAATAACCCGACAAATAGTCCGACAAATAGTCCAACAAATAATCCCACAAGAAGTCCTACAAATAATCCTACAAATGCTCCAACATTAAAACCAACAGATAATAGTAGAAATATAAAACCTTTACCAGAAGAACCAGAAGAAACGCAAAAAAATAATGAAGTAATATATATTATAAGTGGTATTGTAATATTAGTTACATTAATTATAATAATTATAACATTATGTTTGTGTTGTAAATGTTGTAAAAAACAAGAAATACAAAATCATGATGAATTAGATTTAGAAGAGCAATCAGTATCAAGAAATGAAGGCGAACAAAACGTAAACATGACATACCAATAAAAAATATTTTTTTTTATTTTTTTATAAAAAAGGGACTTATATAATTATATGTTATAATTATATAAATACGATATGAGTGATATAAGGGTAAAGATATTTTATAATAATATAGATATGGTTAATACAATATCAAGAAATTATGATTTAATAGATAATAAATACAAAAGAGTTACATTCGTCAATGATAATACATTTACACACGCAATAATAATTAATAAAACAATGAATGTTGATAAATTTTTACCAAAAGAAAATGTTTTGGGATTAGCATTTGAACCGAATGCAATAATGAAATATCCACAAGATAAAAAATTTTTAAAGTATTTAAAAGAAAGTGTTGGACAATATTTTATTGGAGTTATGGATAGATCTATTGGGAAGTTACCTCCTGTTTATGGAAGAATTTTTCAAGTTCATTATTCATTTTTAAATCATATTGGGAATAGAAAAATAAAAGAAGAAAGTAATAATAAAAAAAAATATCCAATTTCTTTTATTGCGAGTGATAAATTATTTTTAACAGGTCATAAATATAGACATATATTAATAAAAAAAATATTAAAAACAAAGATGAATATTCATATATATGGAAGAGGAATAAAGAGATGGTATAAAGATGAACGAGTAAAAGGTGACTTTGTTGGTGAAGAACCATATAAAGATTATTATTTTACAATCGCAATAGAAAATAGTAATTCAGATTTATATATAAGTGAGAAATATACAAATCCAATATCATATGATTGTATCCCAATATATTTAGGAGCATCAAAAATAGATAGAGTATTTGGGGATAATTGTTGTATTAAATTAACAGGAAATTTAGAGAAAGATGTGGGAATAATATCAAAAATTTATAGAAAACCAAACGAACAAATAATAAATTTAGATAATGTTAAAAAAGAATTATTAGAAGGGAAAGGTCATTTACCAGAATTTCTAAATAACTATTGGAAATAAAATATAATTAGTGATGGAGTCTATGCCTTCTATGATGTCTATGCCTTCTACGTCTTCTACCATAATAACCACCATAATAAGGATAACCATAACCGTAATAGTGAGGATAATAGTATGAAGGATAGAACCATGAAGGAAAAATTCCCTTTTCTTTACAAACCATTATTCCATTACGAATAACACATTGGTCTCCATCTGCAGAAGCGACATAAGGAGAAGAATACCAAAAAGTTTCTTTATTTCTATATATAATTATTAAAATAATTATTGCTATAATTATTATTGTTCTGTTTTTCATTTTATATATTAAACGATTATTTTTATTTAATCATCAAAAAATGAAACTTGATATGGATAATATTGTTTATGATATTTATTATAATTGTAATATGGATGATTATAGTAATTAGAATATGAAGGATAATTATAATATGGATAAGCATAATTATAAGGCATATCTTTCTTATTCTTAAAATATATTGCTCTATGGAAATTTTCTTTATTTTTAAATAAAATTATTAGAATAATAACAAAAATAACGATATAAATATTCATATTTCTATATATAAATATAAAATATATTATTTTAGTAGCATATCAAAAAAAAGAAGTGAATTTATTAAACTAATTTCTTTATCGTTTTTAGAACCCAAGTCAAGATTAAGTTCGGAAAAATCACAATTAACGATATTATCCTTTATATTACTAACTAAGAAATGTAAATCCCCCATATCAATTCCTTTTTGAACTGGAGTACCAGTAGAAGGAATATAACAAGGAGAAATACCATCAACATCAAGAGACAAATGAATTTTATAATTATTAAGTTTTTCAATGATATTAGCCATATTATTATATAAATTAGAAGGAGTATAAAATTCAATATTATTGTCTTTTAAAATTTGCATTTCATATTCATCAACATCTCTTAATCCAATATACATAATTTGTTCTGGTGTAATTTGATTATCATATAACCAACTACCAAAATCATATGTTCTTTGTAACATTAAGAAATTAACAGGCATACCATGAATATTTTTAGTTCTACTTTTTTGTAATGAATTAATATCTGCATGTGCATCAATCCATAATACTTTTAATTTATCTTTATATTTTTCAACAGAAGCAGGGATAGTTCCAATCGCCATAGAGTGATCTCCACCAATATTAATATTTAATTTATTATTAAGTAAAGCAAACTGATTAAGATAATAAAAATATTCACAATATTGCATCGTATTTAATAAATTTTCATAATGATCTTTTTCGTGATAACTATTATTTATTTTTGCTTCATATATTTGTATATTTTTATATTTTTTTACAATTTTATTTGATAATATTTTAGGAGTACGAGATACACCACTTAATCGTTGTCCAATAGAGATAGGGCATAATGTTAAAGACCTCATTTATATCGTGTTATAATATAACATAATATAAATTTAAATTGGTAATATGACTATTATTAACAATGAAAATAATTTAAAAACCAAAGCTTGTCTTGTACTCTTGATTTTGCAACATACATACTTCTCGTTAAATTATCAATATTAGTTCTATTACACTCATAAATATTTTTGAAATCAATGATGACATTTTTATATGACGAACCCTGACTCTTGTATACAGTTATACAATAAGAATATTTGATTGGCAAATTATATGTATCGTGTAATTCTTGGATGTTTGAATACATCTCATCACAAATATGTTTTTTAATTTTTTGATGACTGTAATTTTTAGCAGCAGCACAATTAGTATGTGTATTTAATTTTTTACAAAATCTACAAATATATTGTTTTTCAATATGATTTCTAATTTTCATATAACAATCACCACATACTAATTCATCATTGAAGAATTTTCTAAATTTACATTTACTTGTATCACATAACTTACATCTTTGTGCTTTACCTATAAAATTAGGATTATGTGGGTTAAATGAGAAATAATCTTTTACACATCTTTTCAATATAGTCATTATGTATTCAAAAGTTTTAATTTGACTTTTGCATAATTGTTTTAAAGTTCTACCATCATCTAATGTTATTTTTTGAAACATAAACGTTTTTGTAAAAATTCCAAAGAAAGATAATGGTTCAATTATATTATATTTTACATCTTGAATGATAAATTCATCTGTATTATAATAAATAGGTATTCCATCAATAGAATAATTAGATTCAAAAATAACCTGTTCTTTTTCTAAAAATAAATATCTATCAATATAATTATGATTACTTGTGTAAATTTGTTCTCTAACGTGATTATTTAATCTATCTCTTCTTTTATTTGAATATGTAATAAACTTTGGATTTTCACTTTTAATAAAATCTTTCACTTTTTTATTATTTAGTTCTTTATCAACTATTAAATTAACATTATCGCTTAAATCAGATTTTTTCATTTTAAAATCATATTTACCTTTAATAACACATTTTTTTGAACGATTAATAATTTTTGTGATACCTGGATCATTACTTCTTTCATTTCCTTTAAGTAAAAATGTATTGTCAACTTTAAATACAGGTGATAAATAATCTTCGTCATCTTTTTCTTCTGTTCTAACAAATGATAATTGATTTCTATCTCCGAGAAATATAATTTTTGTATTTTTATATTTTCTCAAAACATTTATAAAAAGATCATATTTTTCTGGGTCAAGCATGGAACATTCGTCCACAATTATTAAATGTTTTTTTCTAACAATAAATGAAGGGTCTTCTGTTTTTGCTTTGAGTTGTTCTTTAATCATTTCAGTCATAACAGATTTTTCCCATTCAATTTCAAAGAATTGATTACCATTTTCATCAAATTGTTGCTTTGATTTAAAGAAAGAATGAATAGTATTAAATCCAATATTTGTACCTAATGAATTTTGAAATTTGGTATAATTTTCAGGGTTTTTTTCCATAAATTTAAGAATAGTTTTTCTTAATACTTTCTTTGCTGCATTAGTCGGTGCTACGAAGAATAGATTATATTTTTTTAAAAAATCTTTTAACATAAGTTTATCAATTGTATAACACATTGTAGTTGTTTTACCACTACCACCTTCACCTTCAACAAGATATTTACGGTCATCTTGTTTCTTTTTGATAAATGGAATAAGACGATTAAAAAGTTTAACTTGGTTTTTTCTAAGTTTAGTCATGTTAATTAAATATCAAATAATAGTTAATTAATAATATATTTTCAATTTTAACTTATTTTTAATCATTTTCCAGAACTACCGAATCCACCGTTTCTATCTAATTCTGGATGAAGAAAATCTTTAACAACTTCAATATGGTGTATAGGTGTAAGAGTTGGAGCAACTATTTGAAATAATCTTGTTCCTTTCTCAACTTGATAATTTGTATATTTAATATTATCGCAATATGCCATCAAATTACCCCGATAATATTGGTCTATTAATCCAACACTATTACTCATTCTTAAATTTGTCTTTACAATTGAACTTCTTGGGAGTAATAAGTAAGATACATTATATGTTTTATCGTTATCAATACAAATCATTTCACAAGAAATATTAAAATTAATTTTTTTAGTTTCACCAGAAAGAAAATGAATATCCTCTATACAGAATAAATCTATACCAGAGTCTCCCTCACTATAATGGCTATGATTACGATATAACTTTGCGACTTCTTCATTATTTGGGATAATTCTTAAAATATATTTTACCATATTTTATATACTTAATAAAGAAAATATATAAAATGTAATTAAATAATAAATTAGTTATCTTCAATTTGTGCGTAATCACCTGCGTCTTGACCGTAGGTTTTACCAGAAGCTAAAATAAAACCAGTATTACATAAAGGGCAAGTCTTTCTTTCATTCATCCATTGTAGAAGACAATCTTTATGAAATTTATGCCCACAATATAATTCGGAACATTTATTATTTTCTAAATAATTATCAAAACATATGATACAATCTTCTTCACATTTTGTTTTATATGTTTTTTTAATAAATTTATTAATTTGTATTTTATTAGATAAAATAGTGAAACATTCTTTTGATTTATTTTTAATAACTTTAAATAAATTACTAACAGGTTTTGATGAACAAACTCCACAACCAATAACAATTACAATTGGAACTAAAATACCAGGCATAATATATATTTTAACAATAAATAATAAATCAATTTTAAATAAATATTATTAATATTATCCACAATGATATGATACAGCGCAAAATTTAGCTTTATAAGCACTTGAACTATTAACTCCTAACATTGTATTATATGTATTTTCATCTATCATATTTCCTTGCCAATCTACATATCTACAATATGTTACTCCTAATGACATATCACTAAAATTTGTATCTTGTGTTGTCTTACCAACTGTATAATTATGTAATAAATCATCATTTTGTAATTTTCCATATCCTGGAACTGTTGATGAAGTAATATAATCACCATTTTCTAAATCACCATTTATATCACATATCCACATCATACCTTCTCCTAATGAATTAATATATAATCTATCATCACCTTCTATTTTATCGTAATTTGTTCCAAAACATCCAACTACAAAAGATCTCTCTTCTTCTTCTTTATCTGAAATAACCCCAAAAACTTTTTTATCGTTATCTATATTAGTAATATCAACTATCGGTAAAGCATCGTTAACATGTATATTTTGATTATTTAAGTTTTTATGTTGTCCGGAAGCAGATACAATTAAACCAATGTAATTATTAATATTGTCATAAATATCTTGATTATTACTAAAAGATCTATGTTGTCCTGTAAAATTCATTTGAATATCACTACTTGAACGTGTTAAATAACCTTCATTTGATCCCAATGATTTAAATTGAATAAACTTTGTATCGTTTTGTAAAAATATTGATGATTCATAAGTACTTCCACCATCATCTGTTAGTTGGATAGCAGATCCAAAAGGAGTACCACCTGGTCCTGAAAGTTCTAACCAATCATCACGATTACCTCTTCTTATTTTAACACGATTAGTAGAACCATCATTAGTACTTCTTAAATCAAGGGCAACATCTGTTCCAGTGGCAAGAATATCTAAATTTGCGCCTGGACTACCAGTACCAATACCAACACTCCCACCACTTAACCAACTCATAACTGAAGTATTAGTCCCTAAATCAAAAGTATCATGAGCCATATTTAAATCTAATCGTGTTCTTGAACCAACATTGCCACCACCAGCATTTTCATACCGAGACAAAGAAAATGAAGAAGCAGCACCATATGCTTGACCACTTGCACCCTGTCTTCCTAAATATAAAACTTCTTTTGGATCATTTAATGTTGCCGTTCCTGTAGCTGTTTGATGAACAACCATTAAAGCATCGGCATCGTAAGTATAATTATTATCATCAATAATTGAAGCATTTACATGAAGTCTAGTATCTGTAAGTGTTGTTCCTATACCAACATGATTGGGAGTCACAACCAATCTAGGAGTTAAATCACTACCAGATAAAGCACCGAATATTAATTGATTTGATACACTTGATGCTTGCATTCCCCAAATAGAATTTCCATTATATTGAATACCTATTATCGGAGAGTTTGTATCACTTTTAATAGATTGTTTAATATTGGCGTTAATAGAAGCATCATCACCAAATTCTATAGAACAATTAGTATCTTCAATATTTAATATACTTGAAGGATTAGTTATACCAATACCAACTTTGCCATCAGTAAGAATTCTCATTTTTTCATCTGTTAAAACAGCAGCATCATTTATAGAACCATTATTACCAACATGAAATGCTAAATATTCACCACCCCAAGTATCTCCGGAAGTAAAACCATTCACAATATCTGCTGATCTTCTTTGTGTTGTATCAACACCAGTACCAAATGTAGAACGAAATTGTATATTACTTCTTCTACTTATAGCACTTGAACCTGAACCTACTAATACTTGACCTAAATCTGTTCCGTTTTCAACATGAAGTGTTGCTGCTGGAGCAACTGTACCAATACCAACACCACTACCTCTTGTTTGTAAAGTTAAATGAGTTGTCCCATCAGTATTAGCAGAATTAATATATGAAATATTATCAACACTATCATAACCCATCATTAAAGTTTGTCCAGAAGTTCCAGTACTAATTTTTATACCATGATCACCAGTTTCATCATTTTGATTATCAGTATCATTTACAATATGTAATTTACCAGTTGGATTTGTTGTTCCAATACCTACATTATTTCCAGTAGAATCAATATATAAAGTATCAGAATCAACAGTTAAATCACCAGTAATTGTAGCAGAAGTTAAAGTACCAACACTTGTAATATTAGGTTGAGCTGCTGTTCCAATTGTACCATTAAGAGTTGTAGCAGTTAAAGTAGTAACATTAGAAATAGCATTAGAACCCATATTTAAAGTTGTATTTTGAGTTCCTAAGTTTTGTAAAGAAGAATTAACAACACCAGTTCCTAAATTAGTTTCAGATAAAACTTGCGCTCCATCTATATTATAAGAACCAGAAATTTCAATATTACCAGAAACAGTTATACCAGTTAAAGTACCAACACTTGTAATATTTCCTTGTGCTGCTGTTTGTAATGTTCCTGTTAAGTTTGTTGCTGTTATTGATGTAGCATTTGTAATATCATTAGAACCCATATTTAAATTTGCGTCTTGTGTTCCTAAATTTTGTAATGATGAATTTACAACATCTCCACCTAATGTAGTAGCAGATAAAACTTCATTTGAACCAACATTATAAGCAGTAGTTGTTCTAATATCACCAACAACATGTAAAGGATCTAATGGTTGGGTAGTACCAATACCTACATTTCCAGAATTAACATTATATAAATCATTACCTTCTGTTGCCCATCCACTTTCAAAAGTAGTACCATTTTGAAATAAATTACCAACAATATTAACATCACCAACTACTTCTAATGCTTCTGTAGGAGTAGTAGTACCTATACCAACTCTACCATTTGTTGTATCAACATATAAATTATTTTCATTTACAGCTAAATCTTGTGCTACTTTTAAAGTAGTATTATCAGCAGATAATTGTGCTCCTCCTAAATGAATAGTATTTCCACTTAAATATAAATCTCTAAATCTTGTTCCAGTAGTTCCAATATCAAAAGTATCATCTAATGTTGCTAAAATATTACCAGATACTCCAATATTACCAACAACATCTAATGCCTCAGTTGGAACAGCTTTATTAATACCGACTCTATCAGTTGAAGGATTTACAATTAATGTATCTGTATCAACTACTAATGTACTTGCATTTAAAGTACCAACTTGAACGGTTGCTTCTGTATAACCATTTTCAGTATTTGTATCAACAGTTGTAGTTGGTTCAACAGTTGTTCCAGTAAAAAATTTAAATGAACCATCAGTCGCATCTCTAAATAAACCTGCATATTTTGATACACCATCATTATATAATCCATAATGACCGATGTCTAATGTATCACCAGTATTATTTTTTGCTTGTTTAATTAAAGGATCTTCAACAACAACATTATCAGTATTAAATGTGACTAATGTTCCATTTACAGTCAAATCTCCTTGAATAACAGCATCACCATTTACATCTAAAAGAGCAGTTGGTGCTGTTGTGCCAATACCAACTTGATTTCCACTTGAATCAACATATAAAGTTGTTCCATCAACAGTCAAATCATTTGTTATATTTAATGAATCTAAAGGACCGATACTTGTTATACCTGTTCCCAAAGCTCCATCTGATAAGACAATATTTCCATTAATTCTAAAATTACCATCCGTATTAACATCTCCTCCGGATACATCTAATCTATAATTCGGAGTTTCATTTACAGAAAATCCAACACCAACGTTTGTATTATTATTAATATGTAATAAATCAACACTACTATTACCAAGAATAAAATTACCATTTGTGGTATTATATGATATTTTACCTTGGCTTGTTGTACCAAAAAATATATTCCTCGTTGCCATAATATATCTATATAATTATAATATATTATATATTTTTAAATAAATTTTATTATTTTAATGTTATGAAAAAAGGTTATAACTAGCAAGCATACTAGGTGCGGTTACACTCCATTCCCAAGTAATAACTTTTGTTGAATCATTTATTGATATAGAAGTGAATTGATTAGAACCATCCGTTGACATAACTACTGATTTACCACCAGCAAAATTAGATATTGCAATTTTACCTATCCAAAATGGGTTTGTAGCATTTGCATAATCTCCATCATTACGAGAAGTTTGAACAGTATAAACTCCAGCTGTGTTCATAGTAAATGCTTGTCCTAATCCCAAATCACTAAAAGTCATTGTAGTTGTTGTACCACCAGTTATATCTTCAATCCTATGTGTTTTGGGGAAAAATTTATCAGAATCATTTCTATATGTGATTTTATTATTTTGTGAGATATCAAGAGAACCCATACTTACTAATCCAGAATTATCAATCTGAACTATTCCAGAACCACCAATATTAAATATAATATCATGACTTGCCGACCCTTGTGATACTATTAAATCACCTCCAGTATTTAATCCAACTAACCCACCTGTTGTATTATTACCATTCGTAAATAATGATCCAACACCAGTTCCACCATCAGCATGTAAGTGTAATTTTTGTGTTGGATTAGTAGTACCAATACCAACATTACCATCATTTTTAATTCTCATTCTTATTTCATTTGAATTGGTTGTGAAAAATGTATGATCTCCTGCCCCTGATGCTAAATAATTTATATTACCTGCGAAATTTTCAAGAACCGTATCATTTGTATTTTGTTGTATTTTAAAAACATTAGTACCACCATTATCTAATTCTATACCTGCTCTACCAGTAGTATTTGAATTTCCTATTCTTAGTTGACTCAAAGAAACTGCATCATCTTCTTGAACATTAAATAGTCTTAAAGGGATAGTTGTTCCAATACAAACTTTGCCATCATTTTCAATTTTCATTCTTTCAATAGGCATTCCAGCTCCTGCTGCGGCATTACTAAAAGTAAAAGAACCGTCAGTATTAAAACCTAACACATGAGAACCAGTTGAAGCATCTTCAACGGTAAATCCATCATTGGTAGTTCTATAATAGTTTTTAGTTATATCCAAAACTTCATCAGTAGCAGTTCCTAATCTTGCGAATCTCATATGTGTATTACCACCTGGTGTAGCAATTTTAAGAAAGTTTCTGGTTTGTCCTTCTTCAACAATACCAGTATCAATTAATATACCTGAATTCGCAGTTGAAGTAGTTCCAATGATAATAGAATTTGTAAATTTACCATCTCCAACTACATGAAGATCATTATCAGGAGTAGTAGTACCAATACCAACAGAATTAGCAGAAGCATCAATATATAAAGTATTAGAATCAAAAGCAGCATCACCAGTTACATCTAATGTTGTAGTAATTCCTAAACTATTTAATTGAGTATCACCAGATATATCAATATTACCAGTAGCATTTAAATTACCACCAATAGTAACATCATTTTCAATATTCATACTACCAGTTATATTTAATTGTGTTGAGTTTGAACCCATAGCAACATCCCCAATGTAAATAGTTTCACCACTTAAATATAAATCTCTAAACCTTGAACCAGTTGTTCCCAAATCAAATTCAGAATCAATTAATGGGACAATATTGCCGGAAACACCAATACTACCAACTACTTCTAATTTATTAGATGGGGTAGGAGTTCCAATACCATAATTTCCAGAGAAAGCATCAGATATAACATTATTAGAATTATCGGTATACCAAATATTATCAACATCAGCAGTTCCAGAAACACCATTTATAAAAATATTACCAGATACAATAAAATCACCTTGTGTTCTGGAATTACCAAAAATATCTAAATCATATTCTGGATCAGTTGTTCCAAAACCGATATTACC
>Ga0209271_10000408_pt1 | contig 14819 bp, 10 predicted proteins | sample tdAd002_FD_187123 | JGI IMG/M metagenome (GOLD analysis project Ga0209271, IMG submission 187123) | Marine sediment microbial communities from the Atlantic coast under amendment with organic carbon and nitrate - tdAd00.2 (SPAdes)... | ecosystem: Environmental > Aquatic > Marine > Coastal >... | reverse complement strand
TGCACATGATCTTGACCCCAGACCGGCATCTCTCAAGGCAATCAGATGCTTTAATATCAAGGGCGTATCAGCATCAACGATCTTTTTGACTCCTTTCTGCCTGAGAAATTCGAGATACCTGGTAAGGTCGCTGCTATACGATTCTATGGTTTTTTCCGAAAGTCCTTTTTCGAAAACGAGATAGTTTAAATATTGATCTGCAAGAATATCTAATGAAGACATAGTGTAATTTGCCTGGTATTGCGAACTGAGAGATCCATTTTCACTCCTACCAGAAATTATCCCGTCCAGAGGGCAAGGGTGGAGGTGTTAACTTGACAGTATAGGAATTCTCTTTTTTTAAGCAGCTATTCACAAAATGTAAAGGTATTTTTTATGAGCGCCCTGCAAGGACATCATTTTTAAAAATTTTACGTTTTTAAACCTCACAATTTCACTGCCTCAAGTCAGCTTTCATGATTTTTTTCTTTCTTTTTTTTGTGGCTTTGATAAATATGTAAAGTTAAGTTTTGAGGGTTTTGTAAAAAGTCCATTTTACTCGCCTCGTGAGTATTTTTGGGATTCATGCAACGCTTCACTAAATTGCAAAAACTCGGGCTAACGCCCTCAAACAGTTTGCAATTCTTAACGTTCAGCCTTTCATGAATCTTTTTCCAAAAATTCTCAATGTCGCTCGCAAAAGACTTTTTACGAGTTCATCAAGTTTTAAAGAGGAAAAATATCATGAAAATCTTGATAACAGGTGGTAAAGGTCAACTGGGCACTGACTGCGTTCGAGTTTTTCGTGAAACACATGAGGTGCTGGACATCGATCTGGACGAGATGGATATTACCAATTTATCGGACATAGAAGCGTTGGTGAAAAAATTTATGCCGCACTTCATAATCAATTGTGCTGCTTATACCCAGGTCGACAGTTGTGAAATCGAAAAGGATTTGGCCTGGAATTCAAATGTTAAGGGTACGGAAAATCTGGCCCGGAGTGTGGAAAAACATGGCGGTCGGTTGATACATATTTCCACCGATTATGTTTTTGACGGCAGGAAAAGAGTTCCGGAACCGTATGTGGAAACTGATGAACCCAATCCTGTTTCTTATTACGGGAAGACCAAGCATGAGAGTGAAAAAGTGGTCCGTACTACAGCTGATCGTCACGTTATACTCAGAACCGCATGGATGTATGGCGTAAGTGGTCATAATTTCCTAAAGACCATGCTTAAACTGGCCTTAAAAAATCCTGAGGATGAAATCAGGGTGGTTGCCGACCAGTACGGTTCACCCACATGGTCTTATCGACTGGCTCTGCAGATCCAACGGATAATCGATACCGATGCCAGGGGAACTTATCATGCCACCGCAGAGGGACATTGTACCTGGTTTGAACTGGCCGAATATTTTCTTAAAAAAATTGATGTGCCACATACTATTGTTCCATGCACTAGTGAGGAATATCCGACTCCGGCTAAAAGGCCGACAAATTCCATTCTGGAAAATCGGCATCTTAAGGAAAAAGGGATCAATATTATGGCTCAATGGCAGGAAGATATCGATCAGTTTGTTTCTAGTTTTCGAGCTGATTTGTTTGCCGAGACAATAAAAGGAAAATAAGAATATGAAAAACATGCTGGTTACAGGCGGGTGTGGATTTATCGGGGCCAATTTTATCCGATACCTGTTAAAGGAATCAGATTTTACCGGACGGATCGTAAACGTAGATAATCTGACATATGCCGGCAATCCCGAAAATCTTGCAGATATTGAAAATGAATATAAAAACCGGTATGTATTTATCAAGGCAGACATATGCGATTGCACGAAGATGGCTGAAATATTCGAAGAATACAGGGTCGACAGCGTATGTCATTTTGCCGCAGAATCTCATGTTGACAGATCAATCGTAAACCCCGATGCTTTTATACAAACAAATATAATAGGGACATTTAACCTGCTTGAATCCGCAAGATCTTGCCAGAGCCGCATCATACTCTTTCACCACATCAGCACCGACGAGGTTTACGGCAGCCTGGGCAGGGAAGGCTATTTTAAGGAAACCACACCCTATAAACCCAACAGTCCATATTCTGCCTCCAAAGCCTCTTCTGATCATCTGATGCGTGCTTATTACAAGACCTACGGTCTACCCATGACTATCTCTAATTGTTCGAACAATTATGGACCGTATCAGTTTCCGGAAAAACTCATTCCGCTGATAATCCTAAATGCACTTGAAGGAAAATCTTTGCCTGTTTACGGTGATGGCCGCAATGTCAGAGACTGGCTGTATGTCAGGGATCATTGCATAGCAATCTGGATAATCATGAAAAATGGAAAAAAGGGGGAGACATATAATGTCGGGGGCGATAGTGAAATTGAGAACATTAAACTCGTAGAAATGATTTGTGATATTTTAGACGAGGAAGATAAATTGAGCGACGGCCGTTCCCGAAGAGATCTGATTACCTTTGTAAAGGACAGGCCCGGCCATGACCTAAGATATGCCATTGATTTTAGCAAATTGAATGAGGAGTTAAACTGGAGCCCTGAAACTTCTCTTGAAACAGGGATTCGTTATACGATTCAATGGTATATGGATAACCGTAAATGGATCGAGCGTGTGAAAAGCGGGGAATACCAGACCTGGATAAAAACGCATTATAGATAGGCTCTTAGCAAAGACAAACCGGCTAGCGGGCTAAACATTTTTTAGTTATTAGTTTGGAGCTACGGTAAATGAAAAAAGAAAATATACTTGTTGTAGGAGGAGCCGGCTATATCGGCTCTCACATGGTTAAAGATCTGCTGGATGCGGATTACGATGTTATTACTTTGGATGATCTCTCCACCGGACATCTCGAATTGCTGCCCGGAGGAGAGTTTATAGAAGGGAGCCTCGGTGATACGGTTCTGCTTGATAAATTATTTTCAACTCATAAAATATCAGCGGTCATGCATTTTGCAGCCTTTTCACTGGTGGGTGAATCCGTGGAAAAACCGCTCAAGTACTACCGAAACAACATGGCGACAACCGCAGAACTTTTAGATTCAATGATTCGCCATAAAATAAAGAGGTTTATCTTTTCTTCTACAGCTGCGGTTTACGGAGAACCGGTTGAAATCTCGATTACGGAAAGTCATCCCTGCAATCCCACAAACCCTTATGGTAGAAGCAAAATCGCCGTTGAAAGGATGCTTAAGGATTGTGATTCGGCCTACGGACTAAAACACATAAGCCTTAGGTATTTTAACGCTTCCGGTGCAGATGAGTCGGGCGATATTGGGGAAAGGCACACTAACGAAACGCACCTTATTCCTTTAATTCTTGAAGTTGCAAACGGCCGGCGAGAAAACATTAATATTTTCGGCACAAATTATCCTACTCATGATGGAACATGCATAAGAGATTACATACATGTGAGTGACCTGACTCAGGCCCATTTGTTGGCACTTGAGGCCCTTTTGTCGGGCGGAAAAAGTGCTGTTTATAACCTCGGGAACAACAGGGGGTATTCAGTTAGAGAAGTGATTGAACTGGCAAGAAAGTTGACCGGCAAGCCGATTCCGGCAATTGAAGCGGATAGAAGGCCGGGCGATCCGGCAATTTTGATTGCCAGTTCCGACAAAATAAAGAAAGAACTGGGTTGGAAACCCAAATTTGAGGACTTGGAAAACATTATCAAAACAGCATGGATATGGCATCAGAAAGAAGCTAACACAGGCGGTTAAGGTTTCATGGGCCTAAGCTTAATTATTAATGAAGAAGAGGGAGTTTCAAAATGTCGGAATATAAAACAAAAGTATATCCGATCCTTCTGGCAGGTGGATCAGGAACACGGCTTTGGCCCGTGTCAAGAGAACTTTATCCAAAGCAGCTTGTTAAATTCATTGGTGAGGATTCACTTGTTCAAAGTACCATCAAAAGACTGTCTCCAGTCCTGGATATGGAAAATATCCGCATTGTCTGTGGTAAAGAACATGTTCATGAAATAGCAAGGCATATGGAAGAGATCGGTGTTCAGGCCGATGGAAAAGTAATAGGTGAACCCTGTGGACGCAATACCGCACCTGCTATCCTCCTGGTAATACACTATATACTTAAGCAGGAAGAAGATGCTGTGTTATGTGTTTTTCCGGCCGATCATGTCATTCGGAATAACGACGCTTTTCATGAAAAATTGACGTCTGCCATAAAGCTTGCCAAGATGGAATATATTGTGACATTTGGAATTAAACCCGATTATCCGGAAACGGGCTACGGATATATTGAAGGAGCCGGACAAATAACGGATCAGGCACTTTTTGTAAAAAGATTTGTTGAAAAACCGGATATAGAGACGGCAAAAAGGTATGTCAAAGCCGGTAATTATTTCTGGAATAGCGGTATGTTTACTTTTAAAGCATCCGTAATGATGGAGGCATTAAAAATCCACCATCCCGAACTTCTGAAAAAAATGAATAAATTGCCTTTTACCGAGAAAGCCATATTTGAAAAAGAGTATCAAATGCTGCCGAATATTTCCATCGATTATGCTGTTATGGAAAAAACAGATAAAGCCGCTGTTTTGCCTTCAGACTTCGGATGGAGCGATATTGGATCATGGAAGTCTCTTTATGACTTCAATACAAAGGATGCAAGCGGCAATGTTATTGACGGAGACGTAATTGCTATAAATACTGAAAATTGTTTTATAAAGGGATATGAACGGCTTATTGCAACCAACAATATTAAAAATATGGTTGTTGTTGAAACTCCGAGCTCTGTATTTGTTTCCGATATGGAAAGCAGCCGGGATGTTAAATTTATTGTCGAAAAACTTAAAAAAAGGGGTCGGCATGAATATCATAAGCATGAGACATCATACCATCCCTGGGGAACCTTTACGTTGCTGGAAATTAAAGATGATTGCAGAGTAGCAAAACTTAACATATATCCCGGCTCAAATCATGAGATTAAGACCGGTGCTTCCATTGTCAAACATTTGGTTGTGATCAACGGTCTTGTAAAAACAGTAATAGATGGTCAGAGCAAGATTTTAAATAAGGGACAATCTATAATGCTTTCTGAAAAACAATCTATTATATTTAAAAACCCCGGAAGAGAACCGCTTATTATTATCAGTGTGAAGTTGGATTTATTATAAGGCTGCTGTTCTGACTTATTACGAAACACCCAACAATAAAGGCTATATAATTATGAATACGACAAACAAAGTTGAAATACGGTTAAAGCTGTTGGAGATGATACAAGAAAGAACGGCTCGAATCGGCATCATCGGCCTTGGCTATGTGGGGTTGCCCCTGGCCATTCATTTCGGGCAAAAGGGTTTTAACGTCATCGGTTTTGATCTGGATGCCCGGAAGATCGATAAAATTCTTCACGGAGAATCTTATATCAAGCATATCCAGGCCGATAATATCAGGGAAATGACTAATGCGAAACAGTTTGACGTGACCATTGACTTTAGCCGCTTAAGCGAAGCGGATTGCATACTCATCTGTGTGCCCACGCCTCTTTCGGACAAGATGGAGCCGGATCTGAGCTACATTTTGGAAACGACAAAGACCATCGCAGAAAACTTACGCAGAGGACAGCTTGTTGTACTTGAGAGTACAACCTATCCAGGAACAACAGAGGAGATGCTTCTACCTCGCCTGGAATCGAATGATATGAAGGTCGGAAAAGATTTTTTTCTGGCCTTTTCTCCAGAAAGAGAAGATCCAGGGAACAAGAGATTCGCAGCCACCAATATACCCAAAGTCGTCGGAGGTGCTACCAGTTCCTGTCTGGAAGTTGCAACGGCACTATATAATGCCATTACGCGATCTGTGCCTGTTTCTTCTACCCAGGCAGCCGAGCTGACTAAGCTTTTAGAAAACACCTTCCGTTCCGTTAATATCGCCCTGGTCAACGAATTGAAGATTCTGGCTCACAAGATGGGAATCGATCTGTTTGAGGTTATTGACGCTGCAGCCACCAAGCCTTTTGGCTATACACCCTTTTATCCAGGGCCTGGTTTGGGAGGGCATTGCATTCCCATCGATCCTTTTTATCTGGCATGGAAAGCCAAAGAGTATGATTTTTCGACTCGTTTTATTCAGCTTGCCGGTGAGATAAACGTATCCATGCCATATTACGTAATTGAAAAAACGGTAGAGGCACTCAATAGAAATAAAAAAAGTCTCAATGGAAGCAGAATTCTGGTTATAGGAATCGCTTATAAAAAGGACGTTGATGATGATAGAGAGTCCCCTGGTTATGCCATAATGAAAATGCTTTTAGAAAAGGGCGCGATTGTCAGATACAATGATCCCTGGATACCGAAATTGCAAGCCACTCGGAAGTACGATTTCAAGATGGAGTCAACCCCCATTTCCCCTGAAGTTCTGGCTGAAATGGATGCAGTAATAATTATTACGGATCATAGCGCCTATGATTTTGCCGAGATTGTCAAACATTCCAATCTGGTTATCGATACCCGGAATGCGACCAAGGGAATTAAGGGTGCAAAGGAAAAAATCGTCATGGCATGAGAAAGGAAAATAGAATATGAAAGGAATTATTTTAGCCGGTGGTTCAGGAACAAGGCTCTATCCGATTACACGCGTTGTAAGCAAACAGCTTTTACCTGTCTATGACAAGCCCATGGTCTATTATCCTTTGTCTGTTCTGATGCTGGCAGGGATCAGAGAAATACTTCTTATTTCTACCCCTGAGGATTTACCTTTATTTAAAAGACTCTTTGGAGACGGTTCACAGCTTGGGCTCTCCTTTACTTATAAAGAACAGCCAAAGCCCGAGGGGTTGGCCCAGGCCTTTATCATCGGCAAATCATTTATTGGAAAAGATCCGGTCTGTCTTATCCTTGGTGATAATGTCTTCTACGGTCACAATCTTACCGATATTCTACAGAGAGCTGTTCTGCTTGAAACCGGCGGCATGATTTTCGGGTATTTAGTGCGAGACCCGGAACGTTACGGCGTTGTAGAATATGATCAAAACGGCAAGGTCATCAGTATCGAAGAAAAGCCGAAAAAACCCAAATCGAATTATGCAGTGCCCGGTCTCTATTTCTATGACAATGATGTGGTGGATATCGCTGCAAAGCTCAAACCGTCCGACAGGGGAGAACTTGAGATTACAGACGTTAATCTGGAGTATCTGCGCAAGGGTGAGTTGAAGGTGGAGCTTCTGGGAAGAGGTTATGCCTGGCTTGACACCGGAACCCAGGAAGCCCTGCAACTGGCGGCCAACTATGTGCAGGTTATTCAGGAAAGGCAGGGGCTAAAAATATCCTGCATTGAAGAGATTGCCTATCGTATGGGCTACATCAATAAAAGAGAGCTGACGGACCTTGCATTTGAAATGACGGGAAACGAGTACGGCCGGTATCTTATGAGTTTAATTGATGAAGAGAAAAAGGATACACGCTTAAAGACCTAACCCGATCCTCCTATTTCCATTCAAACCGAATCGGCACCCTGACCCACATTTTCACCTTATCATTATTTATTATACCTGGTTCAAACAACCAATAACAAGGTCTGGCTTTACGGGCGATCTGTTGTGTCGGAACGATTATAACCTTTTTGGCGGACTCTTTAAAAAACGTTTGTTCAGGTTCAATTGGAGTTTTCGATAAACCTTGCTGTGAAAATGAGTCGATATTTTACCCGCCAGCAAGCTGCGTAAGACTCCAATGGATAAAGCCAGAGATTGGACCATGTTAAATCCGAGTAATGACACCGCCTTTTCCAGACTGGATATCCCTTTGGAAAAGCCGTAGTAAGCAGAATTGGCGACTTTAAGAATATTTGACGTCAGTGCAGGATCGCGTGAAATTGCATCGGCTATGTCCGCGGCATTACTCTTGTCACTTTCTATCAGACTTAAAAGTTTTGGAATGACTATCGGAAGTGTTGTAATCTTATCTATCTTTTATATCCACACTCATATATTTTTGAGGCACCGGCGTAACACGTGGAATATTGCCCAGGGGGCTCTTATCAACCAGGAGTGTGCAACCGTATGCTTGTTCTAACGTTTGATACGTAAGAACATCTTCCGGACGGCCCAGACGTACGATCTGTCCCTTATTGAGTAAAAGCAAGCGATCTCCGTACATTGCCGCAAGATTAATGTCATGGGAAACCATAACAACGGTAATACCCTTTTCATTTTTCAACTTTTCCATTAAATCCATCAGCCGGATTTGATGGGCGAGGTCGAGAGAAGACGTAGGCTCATCCAGAAGGATAATTTCGGGTTCCTGGCAGATAGCTTTTGCAATAAAGACCCGCTGCTGTTCACCGCCGCTTAACTGGTCAAGTTTGCGATGCGCCAGGTGTTCCACATCTGTAAACGTGAGCGCCTGCTTTGCAATTGTTAAATCCTTTTCCTGCTCCAGTCCAAGTATGCCCAGATAGGGCGATCGTCCCATGAGCACCACTTCTTTTACGCTAAAAGGGAAATCTAACTGGATCATCTGCGGGACAAATGCGATGGTCTGCGCCAGAGTCTTGCGAGCGTAACTTTCGATGGGACAATCCAGGATTTCCAATCGGCCTTTTTGTAGCTTTAGGATTCCGGCCATTATCTTCATTAATGTGGTTTTTCCGGAACCGTTAGGGCCTATAATGATGAAAAAATCACCCTTTGTGACAGAAAATGTAAGATTTTTCAAAGCCGAAAAATCCCCATAATAATAATTCAGAATATTTACATCTATTGCCATATTCATCGCCGGGTTCTTTTTAATAAATATATAAAGAGCGGAGCACCGATCATAGCGGTAATGACACCTGCGGGCATCTCGCCCTGTTCCGGAAGAGTCCTTGCAAATACATCACAAAAAACCAGGTAGGCGCCTCCTCCCAGAACACATGCCGGAACCAGTACACGATGGTCCGGCCCAAAAAGAAGTCTCAGAAGATGAGGTACGACCAGCCCGATAAAACCGACAAGCCCGCAGTAAGAAACAGTGGCGCTCACCATAAATGAAGTCGTCACAAGCAGGATAACGGTTACCGCCTTTATATTAACACCCATTGTCTGTGCCATTTCTTTGCCCATCAGCAGCAGATTCATTGAATTGGAAAACCAGAAAACGAGGATAAAACAAGGAAGAAGTATTGCGGCAAGTATTCCCACATGGCCGATATCGACCATTGAAAGATCACCCATTAGCCAGAAAATAATACTATGAAGCCTGGAGTCCTGTGTCAGTGAGATCAGGAACATGATGACTGCAGCACAGAAAGCGTTTACCATCACGCCTGAAAGAAGGAGTGCATCTTTTTTAAGAATCGTTTGTCCTGAGGACATAACAAGAATAAGTAGAAGTGTAGCTATACTCCCGGCAAAAGCCGTGAGGCTGACACCTGGAAATCGAGAGAACCCCATCAGGATCCCGATGATGGCTCCGATTGCCGACCCTCCTGAAATCCCCAGAATGTAAGGTTCAGCCAGAGGGTTGCGAAGCAGAGCCTGAAAAACAAGACCTCCCAAGGAAAGGGCCGCACCAACCAGGGTGGCCAGCAGAATCCGTGGGAAGCGAATCTGCCAGATGATTGTATCCAGCATGGAATCAGAAGATCCGGTTCCCGTTAGATTTTGGAGAAACGCATGTATTCCGGTCTGAGTTGATCCCATGGAAAGCCCAAGAAACATTGCTATAAGCAACACAAGCGCAAGAGACAACGAAATAAATAACAGGCGTTTTAGGAGCGAAGGTGTTTGAGTGTTCAATCTACTTCCTCAAAAAGTTCGGGATGGATAAGCCTTATAAGCAATTCAAGGCCGTCCACCAGTCTAGGCGTTGGGCGATCAAAAAGATTGGAATTTTCTAAAAAAATTCGTTTATCTCGAACAGCAGGAAGATCCGGCCATTTGTTCCACTCTGATTTGACCTTTTCGAATATAGCAGCCCGAGCCATGGAGGTGATGATAATAACTTCCGGCGATAAGGCCAAAACCTGTTCCAGGCTGAACCTTGGATAGGAGACAGGTCCTGCTGCCAGATTAATCCCGCCTGCAAGAATGATGAGTTCATGCATAAAGGTGTTTGTTCCAATGGATACGATTGGCGAGATGCCTATTTGGGAAAAAACTCTGGGACGATGGGCAGTTTTTGCAACTAGAGATTTTACCCTTTGAATCCGGAAACGCATATTTTGAACCAAAAGTTTTGCCTGTTTGTTAGCATTCAGAAGCTTTCCGATTTCAATTATAGTCTCCATTATCGTATTAAGATCCCTCGGGTCAACAGCATAAACAGGTATTTTCAAGGATTCAAGGCGTTGGGCCACCACCTTAGGGTTGCCGTCACTTATAGCAATACAAAGATCAGGTTTTAAAGCCACAATTCTTTCCAGATCGAGATGCACATAGGAGCCGACCATGGGAAGCTTTGCAGCTTTGGGGGGATAATCACTGTACATAGTTACGCCTTTTAAACGATGTTCCTGCCCGATGGCAAAAATGATTTCAGTGATATTCGGTGCAAGGGATACAACACGTTGAGGTTTATCCGGAACCGTGACCAGTCGTCCCAGTTGATCCGTTACTGTCCTTGCATCAGATGGTATTCTGATGGTAATTAAAAGTAATGCCGTCATTAATAATACGATCACACTGGATTGATATCTCATAATTTCTTTACAAAAAAAACCGGACCGAAATTAAATCGATCCGGGGATGTCCCTTTTTTATCCTCAAGATCTTTCTGGCAAACCTCAGCTCACGATGGTTTGGACTTAAAGTTCAGACAGGTCTTATGACTTTCGGATCACCCTAATAACCGAACCTTCCCATCCGGTTAAACCAGACAGTGGCATTCTGCGGTGTTCGTCCCCGATTACAGCGGCGGGTCCGTCCCCAAATCTCACGGGGTTCCCTGTTAGTCTCATACAAGCACCCGAAAAGATTTATACAAGTAATTAAAAAACAACAATAAAGTCAAGAAAATTTATTAAATCAAGGAACCTATAGTCTTTCCCTTAAAAAAGCTTGCCCCCTTTATAATCCTTATAGTATGAGCACAATAGATAGAGGTAGGCACCCAATGCACGGTCTTAAAATATATAAAAGCAACTACATAGAGATTCTTGCTGAACAACTGGCACGGATTGTTAGAGAGCCACTCCCTTCTCCTGTCTCTCCTGAGATTATAGTTGTACAGAGCAGAGGAATGGAGCGCTGGGTTTTCATGGAACTCGCTAGGCGCAACAACATTTGCGCTAACTGTTCTTTTCTTTTTCCCAACCTATTTTTACAGAAAACTTTTAAAAAATTAATACCTGATCTTCCAGACGAGTCACCTTTTGATCCTGTTGCAATGACATTCAGGATCATGAAGATTTTGCCGGCATCTATTCATTTGCCAGGTTTTAAAAGCCTGAAAAGATATCTGGTCGATGATATAAAAGGGATGAAGCTGTTTCAGATTTCGCAAAAAATAGCAGATCTGTTTGACCAGTACCTTGTTTTTAGGCCTGAAATGATTTTCAGATGGGAAAGAGGGGAGGAAGAACACTGGCAGGCACAATTATGGCGAGAACTTTCATTGGGAAAGGAAAAATTACACCGAGCCCGGATTCGGAAAATCCTTCTTGAGAAGATCAAAAAACTGCCCCATGAAATAGAAAATTTCCCTGCTCGAATATCCATATTCGGAATATCGTATTTACCACCTTTTCATCTTGAGACATTTGTTGAAATTTCAAAGCTTTGTCAGGTGAACCTTTTTTTGATGAACCTCTGCAAAGAGTACTGGGCGGAGATTGTTTCCCCCAGGCAAATAAAAGAGATACAGAGAAAATATATAAAATCAAATGGTATTACAGAGCAACTCTACCTGGAAGAAGGGAACAGGCTTCTGGCCTCCATGGGGGCGTTGGGGAGAAATTTCTTTTCAATGATAAGCGGTCTCGACTGCCGGACATACGAACTGTTCGATGATAAATACGGGCATACTATTCTTGCAAAGGTCCAGTCGGATATTGTAAATTTAAAGGAAAGGAAATTTACCCGCCAACATTCACTTGCCGATCTTAAAACAAGCAGTTTTTCTTCCCCAACACCCATCACCCATCACCCATCACTTTCTTTTGACTCCTCTATCCAGATTCATTCCTGCCACAGCCCCATGCGGGAGATCGAGGTTCTACATGACAACATACTTGCCATGTTTGAAGAAGACCCCGACCTTCTTCCTAAAGATATCGTTGTTATGACTCCTGACATCGAATCGTATGCACCCTTTGTCCAGGCCGTGTTTGACGCACAATCAGATGAAGCACTGCGGATTCCTTTCACCATTGCGGACCGGAATATAAGAAAAGAGAGCCGTATCATCGAAGACTTTATGTCGATACTCGATCTTAAAAGCAGCAGGCTCGGCGTCACCCGTATTATGGCTTTGCTGGAATCAGCAAGTATAAAAGAAAATTTCGGTCTGACTGAATCGGATATTGAAATTGTAGAACGCTGGATTAAAAAAACAAATATCCGATGGGGAATCGATGCTGATTTTCGACGCAAGTTAGGGCTTCCTGGTTTTTCTGAAAATACATGGAAAGCCGGAATTGAGAGGCTTCTATTGGGTTATGCAATGCCCGGCCTGGATCGAAAAATGTTTTCCGGAATACTTCCTTATGATCACATCGAGGGAGGTGAAGTAAAGATACTGGGGAAATTCCTGAAATTTTTAGGCCGGGTTTTTTCCTGCATCGATTCACTGGATAAGCTCAGAACATTAAGTGGCTGGCATTTGAAACTTGTTGAAATTCTCGAGCAGTTTTTTGCTACGAATGAAGATTCAGAACGGGAAATACAAGTTCTGCGGAGTATTATGGATGAGATTTCTAAGACAGAAAAATTGTCAGGATTTGATGGGCTTATGGAAATTGAAGTGGTTAAATCCTGTTTGGAAAATCTTTTTGAACATGTAAATTTTGGACACGGTTTTATTTCAAGTGGAGTAACCTTTTGCGCAATGCTTCCCATGAGAAGTATACCGTTTAAAGTCGTGTGCCTTGTGGGTATGAACATGGATGCTTTCCCGCGCGAATCAAAAATATTAGGCTTTGATCTGATGGTAAAAAGCCCTATGATCGGTGACCGGTCCAGGCGAAATGACGACAAATATCTTTTCCTGGAAGCCCTTATTTCAGCCAGAAATAAATTATATATCAGCTATGTTGGACAGAGCATCCGGGACAATACCCGGATTCCACCGTCTGTTCTTGTGAGCGAGCTTATAGATTATATAAAGGAAGGATTCGGTCTTTCAGAAGAGGAGATAGTAACCTTTCATAGACTTCAGGCCTTTTCCTCAGAATATTTTAATACCGGCAGCAAATTATTCAGTTATTCCCAGGAAAATTTTGCTGCGAGTTTCAGCAGGTATAACCGCAAAGACATTCCCTCTCTGATCTCAGATAAGCTGCATGACCCTCCTCGGGAATGGAAAAATCTTGATATTAAAGATTTATGCTCGTTTTTTAACAATCCCGCCAGGTTTCTTCTTGAAAAGCGTCTGGGAATATACCTGTATGAATCAGCAGCGGTAACCGATGAAAAGGAAGATTTCATTCTGGGACATCTGGAAAAATATTTACTGGATCAGGAACTGGTTACAAACAGACTGTCAGGATCGGATCTGCAAGAATTTCTATCCATAAAAAAAGCCTCGGGACAGCTTCCCCATGGGAATGTTGGAGAATTTGTATACAGTGAAATGAGCCTTGATGCGGAAGCTTTTGTCAGGAAAATCGAAAATAAGCTAAAAAGTAAACATATAGAGCCTCTTGAGGTTGACCTTGATATTGCGGGTTTTAACCTTTGCGGCCGGCTTACTGATCTTTATGAGCATGGGCTCATTCAGATTCAATATGCAAGAAAAAAATCGAAATATCTTTTAAATACATGGATATATCATCTGTTACTTCATAATATGATTGAAGATAAAAAACGTGTCAAAAGTTTTCTGATATTAAAAAATGCCGCCTGGGAATTTATGCCTGTTTTAAAATACAGAAATATTCTAAAATCTCTTATCCAACTTTACTGGGATGGAATGTCGGAGCCGTTGCACTTTTTTCCCGAATCGTCCTTTGAATATGCCCGTAAGATCATACTCAAAAATCAGAGTAAACAGGCTGCCTTAAACTCTGGAAAAAACAAATGGACCGGAAGCGACTTTGCAAGGGGAGAGTCCGAAGATCCTTATTTTGAGCGTTGCTTCGGCAAAACCGACCCCCTTGATCAAGAATTTCAACAAATATCAGTAGATGTTTTTGCTCCTCTGTTTGCCCACTGCACCGACATAGTATTGTAAACCGCCGCGTACGGTGACTTCGCTCACAATTGGAATATTGGAAAACTGGAAGATTGCCATTACTTATGGGCTTGTAAATACTAATAATATTTAACTATTTCTCAAAATCACATATGCCGCTTTCCTGATATGGGTTTTCAGCTTATTCTTCGCCCTCCCGAAAAGTTAAGTTATCTGTAATTCAATCGTCTTAGAAACACGACAAAATACTGGCAAGGTGCCTCAGATCTCAAAAAGCATGATTTATATATTATATTATTCTCTTATCGCAGGTTTGGGTAATGTAGTGATCTCCATTACATATCACCGCTTCACCTCTTTTCTGGATTTTGATAATATCACAAGGGAAATGATTTCGAACCGAAACCTTGAAAATTTCGAGCTTCGAATTTTCTAGATTGAAGGGAGAAACTTTGAATTTCCAGTGGGGAAATTAGAATTGGGGCTTATACAATATATAGTGTTGTGAAGTCGTAATTCAGTTAT
>Ga0209271_10000407_pt1 | contig 14823 bp, 13 predicted proteins | sample tdAd002_FD_187123 | JGI IMG/M metagenome (GOLD analysis project Ga0209271, IMG submission 187123) | Marine sediment microbial communities from the Atlantic coast under amendment with organic carbon and nitrate - tdAd00.2 (SPAdes)... | ecosystem: Environmental > Aquatic > Marine > Coastal >... | reverse complement strand
CTCTGTCGCTGACCCTGTCACCGGCCCTGACCCTGACCCTGACCCTGACGCTGGCGCTGACGCTGACCCTGGCGCTGGCGCTGGCGCTGGCGCTGACGCTGACGCTGACGCTGACGCTGACGCTGACCCTGGCGCTGACGCCGGGTGTTGACCGAGGGAGGCGATCCCCCCAAAGATGCCCTCTGTGACCACCGACAGTGTCCTGAGCGTGCATCCCTCGCGTGCGGAGCTCCATGAGGAGCTTCACAGCCGGCCTTCGCCGCTGGTCGAGACGCCGTGCACGATCACCCACATCGCGGTTCAAATCGGGCAGGGCGAGCGTGAGGCCGAGCATGTACACCTCTCCGCGCTGTGCACCCGATTCGGCGCCGAACCGCCGCCTGAGGGCGCCTCCTGCCTCTACCAAACCTTCGATGATTTCGAGCTTCGGTGGGAAATGCACACCGAGTTCTCGACTTACACGTTCATTCGCAGGGTTCTGGGCGATCCCTTGCGGCAGCCGGGGGCCCTCAGCCACATCCCCGGCGACTGGCTGGCTGAGATGCCGGGAAGGGCGACCACGGCGTTGCACTTGGCGTTCAGCTGCGCGGAAGGGTCCCTCGATTCGTCCGAGCTCGACCGGTATTTCGAAAAGCAGTCTCTTCGGGGCGGGGTGGTCAGGCAGGGGACCGCGTACCTCTACAGCAGCTTCCGCCTTCACTCGGATGGCTTCGGCCGGATCGTGCTTCAGGCGCGCGACCTGACACCGCTTCAGGCGGGACGGCTGGTCCAGAGGGTTCTCGAGGTAGAGACCTATCGATTGATGGCGCTGCTGGCGCTGCCGGTCGCGCGCAGGATCACGCCCGAGGTGACCGCCATGGAGGGCGAGCTCGCCGGGATCATTCAGGAGCTCGCGCATCCGGAAAGCGAAACCGACCAGCAGGAGCTACTCGATGAGCTTTCGAGCCTCGCGGCCCGGGTCGAACGCTATCGCTCCGACACCACGTATCGATTCGCGGCGACCAACGCCTACTACAACTTGGTCAATGAACGGATGCAAGAGCTCGGCGAAGAAAAGGTCCCGGGTCTGCAACCGGTGAAAATCTTCATCGACCGACGACTGGGGCCGGGCATTCGGACCTGCAACGCGGTCCGCGACCGGCTCGAGGGCCTGTCGAGCCGGATCGCACACGCCAGCGATTTGCTTCGCACACGCGTCGAGCTGGCCATCCAGGGCCAGAACCGGGAGCTATTGAGCTCCATGAATCGCCGCAGCGAAGTGCAGCTCCGCCTCCAGCAAGCGGTGGAGGGACTCTCCGTCGTCGCGATCACGTACTACTTGATGGGCCTGCTCGGCTACGTCTACGAGGGTCTCACGTGGGCCGGCCTGCCGCTCAACAAGAAGATCGGCTTCGCCATCGCAGTCCCCGTGGTCATGCTCATCGTGTGGCGCGTCATCCACGGCGTGAAACGTCGAGTGCACCGGGAGTAGCAAAGGGCCTTACGCGAAGTCGCGTTCGTTCCGCTCTTGATCTTCCTTACAGCGGATGCAGAGCTCGGTTTCGGGACGGGCTTCGAGGCGCTTGAGACTGATCGGTTCTTCGCAGTCGTCGCAGACGCCGAATACCCCTTCATCGAGCTTCTTAATGGCTTTCTCGATCTTTTGCAGGAACACGCGCTCTCGCCCGCGGAGGCGGAAGGTGAACGACTGCATGTACTCGCTCGACGCCAGGTCCATCTCGTCAGGGAGCTCGGAGGCGTCGAGGGTCATATCCTGATCCATCGTCTCGCGTGCGCGGCGAATGACTGCGTCTCGCTTCTCTTCCAGGACGGCGCGAAACTGGTTGAGCTTGGACTTCTTCATGCTTGTGACCCCCTTTGAGGGAGCGCCACTATATTGATCGCGATCCAACAGTCAAGAAGCCAACGCACAAATCGTTGAAATCACAAACGAAGCGGCTAGCTCATTCGGTCGAAAAACGAGCTGGGCCCCTTCAAGCCGGGGCCCCAGAGGATCGCCTCGACCTTCTCTCCGGCGGCTAGCTCATCCCGGTCGGCCGGCAGGATGACCAGGGCGTTGACCCCCACGAACGACGGGAGGGAGCCCGAGCCCTGAAGGCGGTGAAGAGCCACCACGATTTCATCCCCCTCCCGTGTGGCGACGGCGCGAGCGATCTCGACGCGGCCCGGGCGGCGGTGATACGAATCGCGGAGCCGTGCAACCACTGGCTCAGGGTGTGGCTGCGGGTCGCCGAGCATCTTTCGCAAACAGGGGGCGATGAGCACCTCGAAGGCGACCATCGCGCTGATCGGATTGCCCGGAACGCCGATAACGGGCTTGCCCTGGTACTTGGCAAACGACGCGGGTTTGCCGGGCTTGATGCGGACTTTCCAAAACATCGGCTCGATGCCCACGTTCTTGAACGCCTCGTTGACGAAGTCGTATTCGCCCACCGATACGCCCCCGGTCGTGATGACGACGTCTGCTTCGAGTGCCGTTCGGAGCGCGGCCTCGATCTCGGTCAGAGTATCTCGCGCCGCGGGGAGGGCGATGGGAATGGCCCCCACTGCGCGCAGCATCTCGGTCAGCACATAGACGTTCGAGTTGATGATCATACCGGGCTCGAGCTCGTCGCCAAGCTCTCGAAGCTCGTCACCGGTCGAGAGGATCGCGACCTTGGGGCGCCGAAAGACGTGCACGCGATCGATGTTCTGACTTGCGAGGAGACCGATCTCCCCCGGCCAGAGGCGGGCACCCGCCTGAAGGAGCAGCGCCCCCGATGACACATCACTGCCCTGCGCCCGAACGTGCGTCCCCTCGACGGAAGGCTCTCGAATCGCCACCTCGTCCCCGTCGCGGTCGGTGTCCTCCTGGATGACGATCGCGTCTGCGCCGGCCGGCATCGGTGCACCGGTGAAAATGCGGCACGCAGCCCCCGGCTCGAGATGCTCGGGGAGTGGCCCTCCCGCGCGAGATTCGCCCCGAACTGGAAGTCGAGCCGGCGTGTCTTTCGTCGCTGAGGCGACGTCGGCCGAGCGGACGGCGTAGCCATCCATGGCGCTGTTATCGAAGGGCGGCGAATCGAAGCGGGCCCTGACCTCGCGGGACAGGTAGCGTCCCGCTGATTCGGTCAGATGCACCTCTTCCTCCCCCAACGGAGAGAATGCCGGTAGCATCGAAGCGAGGGCCTCTGCGATCGATCGCATCGCGTGCGAGCGTAGCACGTCTGGTCACGGCGACTGACTAGCTCGGACAGACGCGATTGCGGCCGGCCCGCTTGGCTTCGTAGAGCTGTTCGTCGGCTGCTCGAACGAAGTCATAGGCACGCCATTTCGGGTCGAGCTGTGCGACGCCGCAGGAAATTGTGACGTCGATGTCTTCGTCCTCGAACACGAACGTCTCGGTGGCGATCATCCTTCGCAACTCGTCGGCAATGCGGATGCCTCCCACCAGATCGGTCTCAGGAAGAATGACCGCGAGCTCCTCACCACCGTATCTCGCAATCACGTCGTCGGGGCGCAGCCGGCTCTTCGCGAGCTGCGCGACCTCCTTGAGCACGTGGTCGCCGGCAAGGTGTCCGAATTCGTCGTTGACGCGCTTGAAGTGGTCGATGTCGCAGATCACCAGAGTCAGCGGACGTCCATGCCGTGTCGCGCGGGATAGCTCTCGATCCAACTGCTCCACGAGGTAGCGCTTGTTGTGAATGCCGGTGAGCCCATCCATGATGGTCATCCGATAGATCGTCTCGTGATATTGCGATTCGAGGTCGGCGCCGCTGAGGAACTTCATGATCGTGTCGCCGATTTTGATCTGGTCGCCACGTCGAAGCTGGCGCTCCTTCACGAGCTCGTCGTTCACATACGTCCCGTTCGTCGAATGCATGTCGACGACGTGATAGCTCCCGGGTCGAATCTCGATGCGCGCGTGCCGGCGCGAGACACTGTCGCTGTGAAGGATGACATCGTTTTCGCCGCCCCGACCGATCCTGACTCCGCCGTCCGCCAAGGAGAATCGTTTGCCCAATTGATTAGAGCTGGGCGCGTAGATCACCACCAGGCAATCCTGGCCGGCTCCGGTCGAAATGTAAGGCTCCGAAAAGGGCGTGACCCTCGTCTTGATTTCGCTCTCCACGGGTATCCACCCAGCGTAGAAAGGGTCGTATCGAGCGTCAATGTCGCCGGATGAAGGTCATGTTGCGCTGATTGATCCAAACATGCGCGAAAACCGGGCCCCAGAGAACACCGGTGAGCTCGAAGATCAGCCCCAACAAAAGCCCCATGAGGAACGCCCAGGTGGTCCAAGCCAAGAATACCGGCTTCGGCCCCACGTGAACGGCACCGAAAATCACCGAAGTGATCAGCAGGCCAAGCACCGGCTGCATCGCCCCTCGAAAGAAAAGCTCCTCGGCAAAACCGGAGGCGAGCGCGAGCCAGGTGATCTCGGCGGACGAAAGTGGGGAGATGATCTCGGCGAGCTCCGCGTGGAGGGCGCGTGCCCAATGGGTTCGTTCGACGAGGCGCGGGGTCATGGCGACCACCGTGAGCGCCAACACGAGGCCTAGCGCGAGCGAGAGCGCGAAGCGTTCCGGGTACGGCGCTGACAGCCACGGTGTATCGATGGACCAAGCGAAACGGCCACCCCCATACCATGCCCATGCCATGGCGCCCGCGGTCAGCGGGCCGTAAACGACGAAGGCGAGCGTCGTAATCCGGGTTGGCAATGGCAAGGTCGAGCGGGATGTATCAAAGTGCGCTTAGAGCCGCAATGCAACCGACACTCGGATTTGACACGACCGTGCAGCACGGAGTACTAGCCAGGGCCATACGCGAATGAGCGGGCAGCCAGGCGAAGACGTCGCGAAGGTCCTCGTGGTCGACGACGAGGAAGTGATTCGGGAGATTCTCGCGGACTTCCTAACGATGGAGGGCTTCTACGTTCGCACCGCCGAGGACGGGAGCGCGGCCCTGGTCGAGCTCTCGCGCGACCGATTCGACCTGGTGTTGAGCGACCTGAAGATGCCGAACATGGGCGGCCTCGAGCTGCTCGGCGCCATCCGCAAGCACACGCCGCATGTCGTGACGATCATCATGACAGGCTTCGGGACGGTCGAGACCGCCATCGAGGCGATGAAGCAGGGCGCGTATGACTACGTCCTCAAGCCGTTCAAGGTGGAGGAAGTCGTCCACACGATTCGACGCGGGCTCGAGAGGCAGCGACTCGAAGCCGAGAACTTCCGGCTCAAGGAGGCGCTCTCACTCTACAAGGTCAGCGAGGCCATCGCTGCCAGCCTCTCGCTCGAGCAGGTGGTGCACACGCTGAGCCGTGCGGCGATCGACGAGGTGGACTCCGACCTGGTCACCGTACTCTTGAGCGACGGCGGCGGAAGCTTTTACCGGCGGAGCACCGAGCTCAATCCGAACTTTCGCCTGAGGCGAGAGCCGGACACACTGAGCGTCGAGACCCTGGGCGAGCATTTCGTGCACGCCCCCGCACTTCTCGAGCATGGCGAGCGGTGCTGGCGCTACTTCGATGAGCTCGGGGAAGACCCCGCGCCGCAGTCTCTTGCGGTCGCCCGCCTGACCGCGCGCGGCGACACCATCGGGTTTCTATGCGCGCTCAGCTATACGCAAGGCAAGCGTTTCGACGAGGGGCAGCGCAAGCTCCTGCATGCCACAGCGGACCGCGCCTCTGCCGCCATCGAGAATGCGCGCCTCTACGAAGACCTTCAGGCGACGTTCAAGCAAACCATTCGAGGCCTCGCGAGTGCGATCGACAAGATGGACCGCTACACGGCGGGGCATTCCGCGCGGGTCGCGGCCTACGCGCAGATCCTCGCCATCAAGCTCGGGCTGAGTGATGGCGACATCGAAATCGTTCGCCAGTCGGCGCTGATGCACGACATCGGGAAGATCGGTTGCGTCATGAACCTCAACAAGCCCGGCAAGCTGACACAGGAAGAGTACGAGATCTTCAAGCAGCACCCGGAACATGGCCGCGACATCTTGCAGCCGATCGAGTTCCTGCACCCGCTCATCCCTGGCGTGCATCTACATCACGAGCGTTGGGATGGCCTCGGATATCCGCTAGGGCTCAAAGGAAACGACGTGCCGCTCATCGCACGCATCATCGCTGTGGCGGATACCTATGACGCGATGACGAGCGACCGGGCCTATCGAAAAGCAATGGCGCACGACATCGCCATCACCGAGATCAACCGTTGCGGCGGCAGCCAGTTCGACCCCGAGCTCGCTCACGGTTTTCTCGAATCGATCGACGTGTTTCGGGAGGAGGGAAGGTCGCTCGAGGAGTTCCCCGACGTCCGGGAGACCCAATCGGGACTCATGGCGCCACGGCGGTGACGGCGTCGCGCGGAGGCTCAGGCAGGGCAAAGGCCGCGTTCCAGTGATGCGACGATGGAGGCGCCGACCATCGGCGCACGATCGGCGCGCGGTTCGTCAACTTGAAGGTCGTGATGAGGTTGACAGCGCGGCGCCGTTTTTGGCTGAGCCTGCGGGGAACGACCGCGACGATGGTCAAAGTCTGCGAGGGGCCGATCGAGGCGTCGGTGTGATCGAGGTCCCCCAGGCCTTCGGATACGAGGCGGCGGATCGTCTTTTCGTTTTGGAACGACCGCGTCGTCGTCACGAGGTGGCCTTGCTCTCCGTTCCATTGAGTCGGGCCCGTCGCAAACTGGGGTGGATTGCCCAGCTGCTCGCAGCCGCAGAGTACGCACAGGATACCGATGAACCACCCGCGTCTAGGTAGACTCACGGCTTCGCTCTCGCGCGATGTCTTTCTCGGTGGCCAAGCCCGGCGCGGGTAGCGGCGTCTCTCCTTCGCTTTCTTTGTCCTGCCAAGGATACTTGATGCGGTTGTGATAGGCGTTGCAGAGGGTATCGGTGAGTGTGCTCTGAAGCACTCGGATGTCCTCCATCGTCAGGCCGCACACGTCGAGCTGACCCTGCCGCAGCTTGATGTTCGTCACGCGCTGCACGATGGCTTCGAATTTCTCCCGCGAGGGCTCGTCGACGGTGCGGGCGGCTGCCTCGATGGCATCGATGAGCATCAAAATCGCTGTTTCCCTGGTTCGAGGTCGCATCCCCGGGTACCGGAACGCTGCATCGGAGAGCCCTTTCGGGTTCCCGTCCTCCAAGCACTTGTGCCAGAAGTACTCGATGACGCTGGTCCCGTGATGCGTGTACGCGAACTCGACGACCGGCTCCGGGATGCCCCCCTCGCGAAGGATGCGTGCTCCCTCGACGACGTGCGCCATGATCGCATCCGCGCTGACGTCGGGTTCGAGGTTCCCGTGCGGCGTTGGCTCCCCCGCGACGAGGTTCTCGACGAAGTACTTGGGCTGAATCGTCTTGCCGAGGTCGTGGTAGTAGGCACCGACTCGGGTCAGCAGCGCGTCTGCTCCTATCGCCGCGGCCGCGCCCTCGGCGAGGTTGGCCATCGCCCGCGCGTGCTGCCACGAACCGGGTGCGTCTCGCGCCATCTTGCGAAGGAGAGGGTGGTCGACGTCGGTGAGCTCCTGCAGGCGGCCTCGCGTGACGACGCCGAGGGCAGCCGTCGCGAGCCGCTGTAGCAACACTGCGAAGACGCCCGAGAGCATACCGCCAGCAATGGTGGACAGGAGGGCCGACTCGTTGAGCCGAGCGAGGTCGCCGATGACGTCGATCCCGTTCCCGACCGACATCGCGACACTGATCACCACCAACGCGGCAAAGAGCCCAGCTGCCGTACCCGCGACCAGCATGTGCGTCGCGTGTTTGCGGTCATGGAAAAAGATCACGACGCCCAAGGTGGTGGCCAAGTAGACGACGACCACCGGCATCGAAAAGTGCAAGAACGAAGCACAGACGAGGGAAATGACGAGGCCGGAAGCGGTCGCCGTCGCACGGTCGAAATAGAGGGCCGCCCACAGCGGCACGGTGGCCAACGGCAGAACGAACGGAGAGAGCCCGGTAAACAACAGGAGCAGCTTCGCAGCGAGGCAGGTCGCGCCCACGAGCACGAGCAAGCCCGCCTCGGTGCGCAACAAGCCGCCGCGGCCCCCGGTGAACAGCCGCAGGTACGCCAGGAAAATATACGCAATGAGGAAGTAGCTGATCCAAATGCCGAGCAGCATTTCTTGATCGGGAGGACGCCGCTCACGTTCGAATGCTCGAACGAGGCGCTGGCTCTCCGGGTCGTTCACCACCTCGCCACGCACGACGACCAGCGGCTGCGGCAAGCCGCGATGGGTGCGAGTCGACGCCTTGGGAAGGTAGCTGCTCGGAATACGGAGTGTGACGGCCGCTGGGCGCACCGGATCGACTCGGAGCGGCTCGAGGACGACTTCGACTTGGCTCGCGAGAGTCATGATCGAGGCGAAGACCGCGGCCAGAATCAAGCCTGATGTGCGACCGGCGATGAGGCGTGTGCGAAGCATCGTGTGCGAATCGTCCGGGCCCGACGGATCCTACTGAGGCGCCTCTGGGGTTTCAAGTGTTTGCGCCCCCTCGCGCTTCGCCATTGGCCCCTCGAACGCAAGGATACCGAATCGGCGCGGCACATGGAAATCGCCAATTCCCAAGGGTGACCACGCCGCCGCCTGTTGCCGACCTTCGATCAGGTCCATGACGTACAGATTTGCACGCCATTCGTCCCCGATCCCGGGTGGTGCAGGAGGCTCGCCGTCGAGACTGAACGCCTGCCACGGGATCGCGATTTCGACCGTGTATCCGGCGTCCGCCTCCTGATCGTCGAGCTCGCCTCGCAATGACACCCGAGCGCGGGTCTTGCTGTCCCAGTCGAGATGGCCATATGGCTGCGGAATGCGCGGCGAGTCGTAGCGCGTGTCGAAGAGTACGCCTCGCGGCGAGATTTGGATCTCGAAGTAGTTCCTCCCGTCTCCATTGGGATCGATCATCAGCTCGACGCAGTCCTGCTCCCAAAGATGCTGATCGCGCTCGGTGTGACTTGCGCGCAGCAGCGCGTCCTGTACGTCGACGCCGACGTACAGGTAGCGCTCATCCCAAAGAAGCCTGGCCGACGCTTGCATCGGAGCGGCGCCTCCTTTGCGGGTTTCGACGAACGCCTGGGTGGTGTTTGCGAGCCCCCAAACCGGATCGGCGAGCGAACCGTCGAGGTTGGGTGGCTGTCTCGTTTGAGCGACCAGGAGCTTGGGCACGGCGTCTTCGACAGGGCTGGCGTCTTTGCCGCTCGTGCATGCTGCGATCCAACCGGCGAGAAGAATGAAGGCGCAGCGCGCGATGCTCATGGTGCTCGGATTCACCGTCGCGATTTGCGGCGAGACTTTCTCTGCATCTTACGCTTGGTCTTCTTCTTACCCTTGTCGATGACCTTGCGCGGCCCCTGCGCGCCGCCCGGACCGAAGCCCCCGTGTTCGGCAACCGCCGCCTCGAGCAGCGAGTCGGTCAGGTTGGCCATCATCGGGTTTCCTTCGAGGCCGCCGGTTTTCACGGCCTCACGAAGACGATTGGCCGAGGCCATCTGTTTCATGCCGGGGATCTTCGAGAGCATGCCGGCCTGCGAACCGATGCTGCCCATCATCTGCTTCATGAAAGCGAACCGCTGGAGGATCTCCGCAACCTGCTTCTCGGCGGTGCCGGACCCCTTGGCGACGCGCGCAAGACGGGTCGGCTGCTTTTGGAACAGCTCCGCCTTGGCGCGCTCCTGGCGCGTCATCGAGCTGACGATGGCTTTGATCTGCCCGATCTCGCGCTCGTCGACTTGAAAACCGTCCGGAACGCTGTCCGCGAAGAACGGAACCTTGTCGAGAAGGTCTTGTAGCGGGCCCATGTTTTGGAGCATCTGAAGCTGCTCGAGGAAGTCATCGAGGGTGAAGTGACCCCGAAGCATGCGCTTGGCGTCCTTCTCGGCTTTCTCCTCGTCGACGACGTCCTCGAAGTCCTTCATCAGGCCGACGACGTCGCCCATCCCGAGGATGCGGCTGGCCATGCCCTCGGCACGGAACTCTTCGAGCCGGTCGACCGTCTCGCCGGTACCGGCGAACTTCACCGCCGTCCCGGTCGCATTCTTGATCGAAATCGCCGCACCGCCGCGCGCGTCACCGTCGAGCTTGGTGAGGATCACCCCGCTCAACCCGAGCAGATCGTGAAAGGACTTCGCGGTCTTGACCGAGTCCTGACCGATCATGGCGTCGACCACGAGGAACACGTTTTGTGGATCGACCGAGGTTCGAATCTCGGCCAGCTCTTGCATGAGGGCCTCGTCGATCGCCAGGCGGCCCGCGGTGTCGTAGATCACCGTGTCGCACTTGAGCTTTCTGGCGTGAGCGAGGCCGCGCTTGCAGATCTCGAGCGGCACCCCGCCGGGGATCGAGAACACCGGCACGTTGATCTGCTCGCCGAGGACCTGGAGCTGCTCGATCGCGCCCGGACGCGCCACGTCGGCGGCCACCAGGAGGGGCTTGCGCGCGTTGGTGTTTTCCAGCAAACGCGCCAGCTTCGCCGAGGTGGTCGTCTTACCGGAACCCTGAAGGCCGACCATCATGATGCCGGTCGGCTTCGGCTTCTTGGCGAACTCCACGGGCTCGCCCTCGAAGGCCATCATCGATTCGAGCTCGTCCTGGCAGATCTTCACGAACTGCTCGGCCGGCCCGATCTTCCCCTTTCGCTTCTTGGACTTGACCGCGGTCTCGACGACTTGGCCGACCGCCTTCTCTTTCACCCTCGCGAGGAACGCCTTGGTGACTCCGAATTCGACGTCGGCTTCGAGCAGCGACAGGCGCACGTCACGGAGCGCCTGATCGATGTTCTCTTCGGTGAGCTCGGTGACTCCAGAGAGGCGATTGCGGGCGTTGCGAAAGCCCTTTGTAAGCGTCTCAAACATACGAGGTTCGGTTCCGGGTGCTGCGGCTCGTGCGCGTAGCATGTGCGGAAGCGGCTACGCAACCTGCTTGGCCCCTTGACCGCCGGTTTCGGGCGTTGGATGGTGCCGACGCATGGTGGAGAAGCTACCCAAGAAGGGGGATCCAGAGACGATCTACGTGATCGACATCAGCTCCTATGTGTTCCGTGCCTACCATGCAATTCCGCCGCTTTCGAACAGCAAAGGCGAGCCAACCCACGCGGTGGCCGGGGTGTCCAGCATGCTCCTCAAGCTCTTGCGGGAGCACGAGCCCCAACGACTCATCGTGGCGATGGACTCCAAAGAAAGGTCGTTTCGCAAGGATCTCTACGAAGACTACAAAGCGAACCGTCCCCCCGCGCCACCCGATCTGAAGCAGCAGATGATTCGCGTCCGGGAGGTGGTCGAGGCCTGGGGCATGTCGCCGATCGAGGCGCCCGGCTTCGAGGCCGACGACATCATCGCCACCCTCGTGGCACAGGCCCGCGACAAGGGCCTCCGAGTCGTCATTGTCAGCGCTGACAAAGACCTGCTCCAACTCGTCGGCCCTGATGTCGTCATGTACGACACGATGCGAGACAAGGTCTTCGGAGCGGACGAGACGCGGGAGAAGCTCGGGGTGGATCCAGGCCAGGTGCGCGATCTGCTCGCACTCATGGGCGACAGCTCCGACAACGTCCCCGGCGTGCCCTCTGTCGGGAAGAAGACGGCGGCGAAGCTCCTCGAAGAGTTCGGGAGCCTCGAAGGCATCTACGAGAACCTCGAAAGCATCACGCGCAAAGCGCTCAAGGCAAAGCTAACCGACCACCGTGAGGAGGCAATGGCGTCCCGAGAGCTCGTGACGCTTCGTACCGACGTCGCGATCGATGAGGACGCGGTCACTCGCGTCTATGGTGGCGGGGACACGGGCGCCGTTCGAGCGATCTTCAGTGAGCTCGAGCTGACGCGCTTGCTCGCCCAACTGCAGGCGGCTTCGCCTGACGAGTCAGCTCCCGCGATCGAAGGACACTACGAAACGATCACGACCGGCGAGGGCCTAGCTAGAATCGCGAGCGCGATCCGCGAGACCGGCAGCTTTGCGTTGTATTCGGTAATGGATATCGAGGATCCGATGATTGCGGAGCTCGCAGGCCTGGCCGTGAGCTGGGTGGAAGGCGTGAGCGCGTACATCCCGTTGGGGCATCGGTACATCGGTGCGCCCGATCATTTGAGCTGGGAGGAAGCAGGGCCCGTCCTCGCGCCGCTGCTCGAAAACTCACTCATCCCGAAGCTCACCCTCTGCAAGCGTGAGACGGTGTTCTGGGCGCGGCGTGGCGTCACCCTTCGAGGAGTTCGCTTCGACCCGTCACTCGCGAGCTACCTTCTAGACCCCTCGCGGCATGCGCATCGATTGGAAGACGTGGCGCGCCAAGAGCTGGACGGGGATCTGAGCGAAGAGGAGTCCGTGCGAGGCAAGGGCAAGAAGGCGCTGGCCTGGGATGAGGTCGAGGTGGAGTCCGTCGCCGGGTACGCCAACCAGCGGGCTGACTACACCTTCCGGCTCAGCGAGCTGCTGACCCCGCGCATGCACGAAGGGGAGTTCGAGCGGCTCTTCTACGAGGTCGAGCTTCCGCTGGCCGGGGTACTCGCGACGATGGAGCTCACCGGGATCAGGGTCCTCACCGGGCCCCTGGAAGAGCTCTCGGAGGAAGCCAGCGCAGAGCTCGAACGGCTCCATGCCCAGTGCACCGAGCTCGCCGGCCACGAGTTCAACGTGTCGTCCCCAAGACAGCTCGAGACCATCTTGTTCGATGAGCTGGAGCTCCCGGTCATCAAGAAGACCAAGACCGCCCGCTCGACCGACCACGGCGTCCTCGAGGAGCTCGCCTTGCTGCATCCCTTACCCCAGGCGATCCTCGAGTATCGCTCGGTTTCCAAGCTCAAGAGTACGTATTTAGACGCTTTACCGCGAGAGGTGAACCCGGACACCGGCCGCATCCACACCCGCTACAACCAGCTGGTCGCCGCCACCGGGCGCCTTTCGTCGAGCGATCCGAACCTCCAGAATATCCCGATCCGCACCGAGATGGGCCGGCGCGTTCGAGACGCCTTCGTGCCGGAGGAGGGCTGGTCGATGCTGGCAGCCGACTACTCCCAGATCGAGCTCCGGGTGCTCGCCCACCTCAGCCGCGACCCGGCGCTGGTCGACGCCTTCTCCCGCGGCGACGATGTCCATGTCCAGACCGCCTGCGCGCTCTTCGGGGTCCAACCCGAGGAAGTCACCAAGACCATGCGTGGCCAGGCCAAGACGGTGAACTTCGCCGTGATCTACGGCCAGACCCAGTTCGCCCTCGCGCGCAATCTCAAGATCGAGCGCAGCGAGGCCAAGCGCTACATCGACGCCTTCTTTGACCAGTACGCTGGCGTCAAATCATTCCTCGACGAAGTCGTCGAGCAAGCAAGCGCAAACGGCTTGGTGACCACGCTGCTCGGCCGCCGCCGGTCACTCCCCGACATCCGAAGCACCAACCACAACCTCCGCGCCGCCGCCGAACGCATCGCCCGCAACACCCCGATTCAGGGCACCGCGGCAGACATCATGAAACTCGCCATGGTGCGCATCCAACACGACATCGAGAAGCAGAAACTGCAGAGCCGAATGGTGCTGACCGTCCACGATGAGCTGGTGTTCGAATCGCCGCCTGAAGAGCGGGAAGGGCTCGAAACGCTCGTCGTGGATCACATGCAGAACGCCGTGCCCTTGTCGGTGCCGTTGCCCGTCGAGGTGGGGTGGGGCCCCAACTGGGGCGCCGCGCACTGACACTGACACTGGCGCCGGCGCTGACACTGACACGGAAGGAGGCTCCACCATGACAGGCGCTGTGACAACATTCGCCGCCGGTTTCGTCGCCCTCTTCGCACTGTTGATCGTCGCGACCTGCCTCTGGTCCTTCTTCAAACCTCAATGGCTCTTCGACTTTGCCAAACCGCGTCTTGAGCAAGACTGGCTACCGTTCCTCGCCGTCAGCATCCGGATCGCACTGGGCGTCGCTCTGCTCCTCGTCGCTGACGACTCCGCCTTCCCGCTGGCCTTTAAGATCCTCGGCTCCATCACCATCGTTGCCGCGCTCGCACTGCCTTTCATCGGAATGGCCCGAATCAAGGCGCTCGTTGAATGGATGGAGGGCCTCCCCATGACCGCGACCCGTCTCTGGATGCTCGTTGGAGTCGCCCTCGGCGGGCTCTTGCTGACGGGGGTGCGGCCTCTCTTCGGCTGAGCGGAGCCTCGAACGGGGGCGAAACGCATCAAAGTCGATGTGACCGCGCGGCGTGTGCTGAAGCGTCGCGTCGATCGAGTTGGACGAAACGAAGTCGCTTCACCGCAACCTCTCGGTAGTCAGCTTCGGTTCCGTCGATGTGGGCGCCGCAGAGTTTCATGAGCTTTGGGGCCATCTTGGGATAGCGGCGTCCGTAGTCGACCATCACGTCCGCACCTTCCTCGGGGCTCAGCAACTCCGCGTGGACAGCATGGCGGCCCCAGCCGGCCCGAATGTCGATGTCCGGGTGGACGCGGAGATTTCGATACCACTGCGCGTGCTCTCCATACCCGGACACGATCGTGAGCCTGTCGTCACTTGGGTCCCGGTCCACCACCTCGACGCAACTGTAGCGTGTGAGGCCACTCTTACGGCCGACGTGCTCGAGCAAAATGATCCGGCCTGCAAAGAGAAACCCGAGACCCGCGCGAAAGAAGTACACCGGCGCCCGAAACAGCCAGCGGACCAGCGCATTCGGTGCCTCGGGCGGATCGAATCGCACGGCCATACGCCCCAGCCTAGCTTCAGGAGGCGTCGATCCCAATTGGACTCTGGAGCGCGAGTGCCGCCGACGCGCGGAACGTGGTCGGACCACACCTGCCTGGAGCTGACACTGGCGCTGACACCGGCGCTGGCACTGCCGCTGACACCGGCGCTGGCACTGCCGCT
>Ga0209271_10000406_pt1 | contig 14825 bp, 13 predicted proteins | sample tdAd002_FD_187123 | JGI IMG/M metagenome (GOLD analysis project Ga0209271, IMG submission 187123) | Marine sediment microbial communities from the Atlantic coast under amendment with organic carbon and nitrate - tdAd00.2 (SPAdes)... | ecosystem: Environmental > Aquatic > Marine > Coastal >... | reverse complement strand
CTGCAATCGTAAATCCACTGCTTTGGACCCGCCTTAATTCTTTAAGGTGACCGCCGCATCCGAGAGATGTGCCTATGTTTGCACAGAGTGTTCTGATATAGGTTCCCGCAGAGCAATATACCTTAAAACGTATCAGCGGCAGGTTGATTTCAAGTATTTCAATGTAAAAGATTGTGACCCGCCTTGCCGGTTTCTTGACAGGCACGCCGCTGCGTGCAAGCTTGTAAAGGGGAGTCCCCTTATATTTCAGTGCCGAATAAGCCGGCGGAATTTGGTCAATCGTCCCCTCAAACCTCTTAAATACGGATCGAATTGTTATTTCAGGAAATACTACTTCATCGCACTTAGACGTAACGGTTCCTGTTGAATCCTGAGTGTCTGTTTCAATGCCCAGGTGAAGAACAGCCTCATATTTTTTTTTACCGTGCAGGAAAAATCTGGCAAGCTTAGTTGCACGATTTATACAGCATACCAGAACACCGGTTGCAAAGGGATCAAGTGTGCCGGTGTGCCCGACTTTTCCGGCTTTGAGCAATTTCTTTACGCGGGCCACCACCTTGGCGGATGTTATACCTGCCGGCTTGTCAACGACTAAAATCCCGGAGACCTTTGAAAAACGCCCCCTTTTGCCCAATTCCGGCGTCAGGCTCAAATTTTAATCCTCAAAATACTCAATGTATTCCTCTGGTTAAAATTTTCGCCTTCTTTGAACTTGAACAAAATTGAACATTTTTCAAAGGTCTCCCCGCTTAATTTATGCTGCATATATCCGGATCACATTGTTTCAGTCATTTTTAAAATTTGCAATTTTACATCAGAAAGCGTCAATTCAATACTGAATCCAGCAGCACTCGAGTGGCCTCCTCCTCCGAACGAAGCTGCAATTGCAGCCACATCAACCGTTCCATCGGAACGAAGACTGACATGAAACCTGTTACAATTGTTTGATTTTTTTTTACCGTTCCAGTGTTGCTGTATAAGTGCCGCGACTTTGACATCCTCAATACGTTTTGCGTAGTTGATAAGACCGTCTACATCTTCAGGCTGGGTGTGTGTTTCATTAAACATGTCTTGTGTAAGTGTCATAATTGACAGTTTGCCGTTATCTGAGATCTCAATAGAGTCAAGGGCCAGATTAAGAAGCTTGATGCGGCCCAGAGAATATGTTCCATATACATGCTGAGCGATATTATATGGATCTACGCCCAGCTCCACCATTTCTTGACAGATTGCAAAAGCAGCCCTGTTTGTATTTGAAAAACGAAATGAACCTGTATCGGTCAAAACTCCCGTATATATTGAAGTGGCAATGGCTTTGTCAAAGGGAACATCCATCTGTTTTATCAGACGGTATATGATTTCCACGGTGGCACATGCTGAAGTATCTATGAGTTGAAAATTACCAAAGCGGGTATTGGTAACATGATGATCGATGTTGATAGTGATCGGTATCGTTTTTATTATTGAAACGGCATTTCCGATCCGTTGCAAATCGCTGCAATCAAGAATAATGGCAAGATCGTAATTTTCGTTGTTGATATTCCGTACAACACGGTTAACCGAAGGCAAAAAACGATACACAGCCGGAATGGGACTTTCATTGTATAAAGTTATTTTCTTGTTCAACGAATCAAGACCGAGTCCCATGGCTACCATGGACCCGATTGCATCGCCGTCCGGGTTAGTGTGAGTAGCAATAAAAATACGGCTACTATTTTTCAAATAACGTATTATTGTGTCCATTATCTGCTTTTACAGTTTTGAGAACTTTATTTATATGTGATCCGTAGTCAAAAGATTCATCGTAACAAAATTTAATATCCGGCATGTAACGTAAACCCAGCTGGCGGGCAAGATTACGTTTTACATATCCCAGAGCACTTTTGAATCCTTCAGCTACCTCTTCCATGTTTTTTTTGTTACCGGATGTAACGAAGTATACCCTAGCAATTCTTAAATCTCTTGATACTTTTACATCTGTAATTGTGGCTGTTTCGAGACGAGGATCTTTAACTTTTTTCAGTAATATTTCCGACAGTGTTGTTTGTATATGGCCGCCGATTCTGTCAGATCGTGTAAATGGTTTCATATGTTGATGATCTCCATCTCACTATTGATGATTTCGGCCAGGTTTAATTCGTCGGCCAGATTAAAAATCTTGTTTATTTTAGAGTTTATCACCTTTCGATTGTTACCAACCAGTGCAAACCCAATCACTGCTCTTTGATGTATATCGTTTGATCCAACTTCCGCAACCGAAACATTAAAGTTGTTACTCAGCTGGTTGATTATCGATTTTACAATCTTTCTTTTCCCTTTTAAAGAACGACAGTCGTGCAACCTGAATGTGATAATTCCTAAGCCTGCAACCACGGCATTCTCACTTTGTTCGAGGAGTGCTTCGCACTCGTTATTTGTTAATCGAATCACTGATAAAATGGATAACAATACTTATTGTTCAAGTTCAGGCTTGATCTCTTCCAAATAGTAGCATTCTATTATATCACCAATTTTGATGTCATTATATTTTTCAATACCGATCCCGCATTCATAACCGCTCTGGATTTCTTTAATGTCGTCTTTAAAATGCCGGAGGGAAGAAATCTTACCGTCGTAACAGACAACCCAATCCCTAAGGACGCGTGCAAGCTGCCCCCGTTCTATTTTACCCTCGGTGACATAGCAGCCTGCAATAGCCCCAATTTTGGGGACGTGGAACACTTCGCGGATTTCAGCTCTGCCCAGAATATGTTCTTCAAAAGTAGACGACATCATACCGACTATGGCATCCTTTACGTCTTTTATAACATTATAAATGATATCATAAAAACGTATGTCCACGTTCTCTTCATGGGCAAGCATCTGAATTTTGGAAGTTGGGCGGACGTTAAAGCCTACAATTATGGCGTCAGAGACGGTGGCAAGTGAGATGTCCGATTCGGTCAGAGTCCCGGTCGCTGAATGGATTACATTAATTCTGACTTCCTCGTTTGAAAGTTTTGTCAAAGCTTCTCTAAGGGCTTCGATAGAACCATGCACATCGGCCTTTATTATGAGATTAAGATCCTTAACTTCGCTTTTCTGCATCTGCTCATAAAGTTTTTCGAGACTTAATCTGCTGGTTTTTGCCAGTTCTTTAGATCGCTGTTTCTGGATTCTATGTGCACTGACCTGCTTAGCGTTCTTTTCGTCTGCAAGCGAAATAAAGTCATCTCCGGCATTGGGCACACCGGAAAGACCGATTATTTCCACCGGTATTGAAGGGCCGGCTGACGTTACATTCATTCCCCTATCGTTCAGCAAGGCTCTTGTTTTGCCGTAGTGTACGCCACAGACCACGGGATCATTAATCTTCAGTGTTCCATGCTTTATCAGAACCGTGGCAACAGCGCCTCTGCCTGAATCCAGCTTGGCTTCAACCACGTAGCCCATTGCAAGCCTGTCCGGATTGGCTTTGAGTTCCAATATTTCGGTCTGAAGAAGTGCCATTTCAAGCAGCTCATCAATTCCCCGGTTCTCCTTAGCCGAAACTTGGACAAAGATGGTATCGCCGCCCCAATCCTCAGGAACAAGCCCTGCATCAGCAAGTTCACGCTGAACACGTTCAGGGTCAGCATTTTGTTTGTCAATTTTATTAATTGCAACAATGATCGGAACTTTTGCCGCTTTGGAGTGGTTGATCGCCTCAATGGTTTGCGGCATGACACCATCGTCAGCGGCAACAACCAGAATTACCAGGTCGGTAATCTTGGCACCTCGGGCACGCATTGCAGTAAAAGCTTCGTGACCCGGGGTATCCAGAAAGATGATCTGGCCTTTGTCTGTGGAGACATGATAGGCGCCGATGTGTTGCGTGATTCCACCGGCTTCATTTTCCGTGACTTTGGTTTTTCGTATCACATCCAGAAGAGATGTTTTACCATGATCCACATGCCCCATTATAGTAACCACCGGGGGTCTTGTAATGAGCTTGTCAGGATCATCCTTTACTACATGTAAAACAGTTTCTTCCTCAAAAGAGGCTTTTTCCAGTTCGTAATCGAATTCTGCGGCAACAAGAGTGGAGGTGTCAAAGTCTAGTGTCTGATTAACAGTTGCCATAACACCTAAATCCATCAGCTTTTTAATCATTTCACCGGCTTTGATCCCCATACGTTTTGCCAGATCAGACAAGGCGATCGTGTCGTCGATTTTTATTCTACGTTTAATAGCTTTAGGTATAGTTATCAAAGGCTTTTGTTTCGAAACGGCTGCTTTGGTTTTAGCAATCCTGCGGCCCTTGCGGCCCCGATGCCCCTTGACATAAAGGTCTGCCCCCTCGACAACCTCTTTTTTCCTAAAGGAGATTTTCTTTTTAAAAAACTTTTTATCCGTTACAGCCTCGTCGGGCTTTTTTACCCATTTCTTTTTCTTTTTACCTTTGGAGATTAAATCTTTTTGCAGGTCTTTGCTTTCAGGGGCGACTTCCTTCGGCGTAGATATTTTTGTAACTTTTTTTATAGGTTTCTTAACCGGTTTCTTAACCTGGTCTTTTTCGATTACGGGAGCTTTTTTCTCTGGAGGAGGCGTTACCGGTAGTTTTATAATCTTTGCCGGAGTCTCTTTTTTAACTTTTTTGACGGCTCTTTTCGGTTTTAATTTCTTTAAAACAGCGGGTTTTTTACGTTTTGATACGGCAGGCTTTTCGATTTTATGTTTCTTTTTCGCAAGAACAGTTTGCTCAATACCTTTATCAACTGCATCAACTTTTTCCGGAACGTCTTTCTTTGCAGCCTCTTTAACCTCAACAACCCTTTCAGAAACATCTTTCTTGAGTTGCTCTTCCGGTTCTTTTTTCGGGGGGAGTTCCTTTTCTTCAGGCTGTACCGGTTCAACATCCGTTTCTACACGAACAGGCTCTATGGACACTGGTTTTCTACGTCTTCGGATAATCGTAGACTTTATACGCGTTTCCTCGATCTCTTTTTCTGGTGTGCCAAGAAGATTCGTTTTGATTCTGGCTGTTACATCATCATCCAGAGAACTCATATGGCTTTTTGCTTCAATATTCATATTCCGCAGCTTTTCGAGCAGCACTTTATTTGTCATGTTAAGATCCCTGGCAAGTTCATATATTCTGATCTTTGCCATCCATCCCCCTTATTAAAGTTTGAAGTTCGAAGTGCTCAAAGAGAGCTAAAATTAAGTTAGTGGTTTAATCTCAATATTCCACTATTCCATTACTCCAACATTCTCCCGCAATCTTGCTGGATTGAGCGCAGCGTAGCTATGGGCTCGTTCACAAATTATCAGTCATCTTTTGCAGCATTATCCTCTGATGAAGAATGGCCGGATGCATCCTCATCACTATCTATATTTTCTTTTAAGACCTCCTGAACATCCGAAACTGCTGGAATCTCGCCGTCGTCCGTTTCATCATCCGGCACAACTTCTTTAGACGTTTCATCGATTGCGCCTATGTTCGACATATAATTTGTTGCAATGTCAATGAGTTGTTTGGCTTTCCCTTCGGCAATACCTCTAATCCGGATTAGATCTTCTACGGATGCATTGCTGAGTTCCTCGGCAGAAAAAAAGCCCTTTTCATACAATGCATCGGCCAGACTAATTCCGATGCCCGGCAATGACACCAGAGAGTTGTAGCCGTTTTGCATGGCTTCACTGTATCGTGTCTCACTAATGACATCAAGATGCCATTTGGTAAGTTTTGAGGCCAGACGAACATTCTGTCCTTTTTTACCTATGGCTATTGAAAGAAAATCGTCAGGAACAATGACTTCCATGGAATTATTCTCTTCATCAATAATAACTCTGGATATTTCGGCAGGTGCCAGTGCATTGCACACAAATTTTGCAGGATCAATATGCCAGGATATAATGTCTATTTTTTCACCCCTAAGTTCCTGAACAACATTCTGTACACGGCTGCCTTTCATTCCCACGCAGGCACCAACCGGGTCAATATCAGAATCATTTGAGGTTACGGAAAATTTTGCCCGGATTCCTGGTTCACGGACTGCACCCATAATGGTAACGATACCTTCGCTGATTTCTGGAACTTCAGTTTTAAAAAGATTGATCAGAAATTCAGGGTGAGTTCTTGAAAGAACAATTTGCGGGCCGCGCGTGTCATGAAGTACATCCATTATATATGCCCTGATACGATCGCCACGCCTATACGATTCCTTTGGGACCTTCTCTCTGGCAGGAAGGATACCGTCTGTATGACCAAGATTGACAATAATGTCATTACGGTCAAAACGCTGGACAATTCCGTTTATGATTTCACCTTTCCGTTCAATGAAACTGGAATAAACCGCGTCTCTTTCCGCGTCCTTCATTTTTTGGATAATAACCTGTTTGGCCGATTGTGCGGCTATGCGTCCAAAAGTGCTAGTATCCATTTTTGTGCCGAGGCTGTCACCGATTTCGCATTCCTGATCCAACTTGCGTCCCTCATCGAGGCTGATTTGGATGTCAGGCTCTGTAACTTCTTCAGTGACCTCTTTAAACTGGAACACTTCGATCTCGCCGGTTGCGTCATTGTATTGAACTTCAATATCAACCTTGGCCCCAAACTTTTTTCTCGCAGCAGACCCCAAAGCCTCTTCAAGTGCCTTGATAAGGACCTGGCGATCGATGCCTTTGTCACGACTAACCTGTTCAATGACACGCTTTATATCTGTTACAAGCATAGGTTTTCTCCGTCATCCTAAATACGCTAATATGTAAATTCGGGCTAATCGGCAAGTCGCGCCATGGTAATTTCCTGATAAGGAATAGCCACTGTTTTATCATCAACCGATAATTTTACTATTTCTTCTGATATGCCCATAAGGACACCTTTGAATTTTTGTTTACCATCGATAGGTTGAGCAGTTTTGATATTAACTCGGTTTCCTTTGAATCTTTCAAAGTCAAGCTTTTTCCCCAAAGGACGGTTTGGTCCCGGCGATGAGACTTCCAGGCTGTATGGCCCGGCATTTTCAAGATATACATCCAAAAGATCACTAGATTGGCGGCTGATATGTCCACAGTCATCCAGAGTAACCCCGCCGGGCCTGTCTATATAAAGGCGTAGTATCTTTCCGCTTGCTTCCCGTTGATACTCAAAGTGCACCAACTCCATACCTTCGGCTTCACACAAAGGTTCTATTAAATCTTTTGCCTTTGCAATAATTTTTGCTTTTTCCGCCCAAGACCCACTTTTATATTGTCTGACCTTACCTTTAGGTTTTGGCTTTTTAATATTTTTTTTCTTCCTTCCAATGGTCTATTAACACAATGCTTTGGCAAAAAGTTAAAAAACGACTTTTTGCTAATATTTTAAGACCTTTACAAAAAAAACAAAAACGGGCTTTCGCCCGTTTCTTTTCATACAGGTAGATCTTTTGGTGGATCGAGAGACTTTATCAATTCATGAAAATAACCATAAGAAAATAATTAACTCCAAACCCCAAATCCATAGCCAAAATCTACGCTCAGATAACCTTTATAATGAAAAAGGCGAACTTATAATGGAGCGGGCAACGAGATTTGAACTCGCGACTCCAAGCTTGGGAAGCTTGTACTCTACCACTGAGTTATGCCCGCACATTAATTTTTGTAAGATATTAAAAAAAAAACCCCTTGTCAATATCTTTCAATAATAAATTTTGATGGCGTCGTAAAATGTCCCATCTACTACGTGTATAGCCTCATTCCTGAAAAAATACTACGCCTTGTATATGAACCTTTTTACTTAGCCATCTATAGTTGAATTTAGTGATGAATTGTTCTTAATAACTCTGACACGGCTCGGGCTTATGGGTGCTTAAGCACAAGTTTCAGTCGGTTGGAAAGAGATATATGCCGTCGTGGAGCGTTCTCCCTATAGTGGGATTCAAATGCGTTTGCTCTGGATGGTAGAATTGGAGGTTAGCTGATAAGATCACGTATGCTTGCGAGTTCCATGCGGATTTCATCAAGTGTAATAGTTGAAGGTTTATCTTCTTTCTCATCAGGTTTTGTTTTTAAATGTTGCTTTGCACCCTGGATTGTAAATTTCTTTTCATACAAAAGATGCTTGATCCTTAAAATAAGTTCAACATCACTTTTTCTATACATCCTCTGGCCGGAAGAGGATCTTTTGGGTTTGATCTTCTTAAACTCAGCTTCCCAGAACCTTAGAACATATGCAGGGACTCCGACAATTGCACTTACTTCTCCAACCTTGAAGTAAAGCTTATCCGGCAATTCTTTCTGGTAATATGTATTATTTTGCATTTTTAAGATAACTTACTGCTCTAATTCGTAAATTCGATGACGTATTTTTATCAGTACAACTAGTCCCTATAAGCTGAAGTCCAAAAGTTTGAAGTTTGAAGTGCCCAAAGTGAGCTAAAGTTGAGGAACGCGCTTTCAGCGCGATCAATTATAATTAAAGATGTTTATTCAGCCGGCAGGGTTGCGTCAAACTTTTTCATAAGCCTGTCCGTAATGTTTTTATGAATACGATTTACCCTGTTAACATCCAGGGTTTCACCGGAAGATCTGTAAATTATTCTTAATGAGATACTTTTCCTCCCTTCAGGAATCGGATAACCTTCAAAAACATCAAACAGCTGCAAGTCTTCCACCAGCACTTCATTTAAATCTTTAATGCTTTGCAGGATATTATAAGCTTCAATATCCTTATCAACAATAAGGGTGACATCCCTTGATGTGGCCGGAAACTTCGGAATTGGTGATGCAATTTTCGTATCAGGTATGTTTTCTGTCAGCATATCAAAATTGAATTCAAAAATAAAGGCTGTTTTTTTTAAATCATAATTGCTAAGCACTTTAGGATGTAATTCTCCGACAAGTCCTATGGATTTGTCTTCAATAAAAATCTGGGCTGTAAATCCGGGCTTGGTGTAAAAACAGGATGCCGGCGGCATGTTGGTAAACGTGGCATTCACGATACCCAGATTCCGTAAAAGTTCTTCAACAACGCCTTTTAGGTCATAAAAATCACAATTGATCTCCTTGGAAAACCAAACCGCATTGACTCTTGCCCCTGTCCAGAGGCCTGACAGCATTTCAACCTCATCAGGCTGACTGTCCTCGTGGCCGGTGTTAAAAAAGACGTTGCCGATCTCAAACAGTTTAAGATTTCTGTTTTGCACCGACATGTTGTACTGCATTGTTTCAAGAAGGCCGGGTATCAGAGATGTTCGCATTACGGACTGGTCTTCAGAAAGAGGATTTAATATGTCTACCATTTGCCTTTTGGGGTCATACGGATCGAGTTCGAGACGATCACATGATAATTTACTGATAAAACTATAATTTATTGCCTCGTTAAACCCCAGACCGGTCATCAGGCGTTTGATGTGATTTCTTGAATCGATCTTTTTTGAAGGATGTCTGACTTCGGCCGGTATCAGCGGGAAGGTTGTTTCGATATTGTTATAACCGAATAGGCGAGCAATCTCTTCGGTAAGGTCTTCAAACCTACTTATGTCGACTCTAAAGGAAGGTGGGAAAACCTGGAATTTTTCATCGTCAATTTTCGCAATTTCAAATTCAATCGATTTTAAATAGTTTTCAATGTCATTCGCATCAAGACGGATACCTAGCCGGCGATTTAATGCCTTGACACTAAGATTGATTGTCTTGTCTGGAACCGGGTTTGGATATTCATCTATTATACCCTTAACAATGTTACCGCCGCTGATTTGGGCAATGAGTTGCGTAGCTCGATTTAGTGCCGCAACTGTTCCATTGGGGTCAACGCCGCGTTCAAAGCGATGAGAGGCGTCTGTGCTCAGCCCTGTTTTTTTTGAAGTTTTGCGAATGCAAATAGGATCAAAATATGCACTTTCAAGAAGCATTCTTGTGGTGGAATTTTCGATTTCTGAATTCAGGCCGCCCATAACGCCCGCAAGGGCGACCGGCTTTTCACCGTCGCAAATCATAAGCATTTCCGGATCAAGGCGGCGTTCCTTTCCGTCAAGGGTGATAAAGGTTTCGTTTTGCCTGGCAGCGCGCACAACAATCCGGTTTTCGGCAAGGCGGTCAAAATCAAAGGCGTGAAGCGGCTGGCCGGTTTCCATCATTACGAAATTTGTTATATCGACAATATTGTTAATCGGTTTTAAGCCGACTGAAATCAAACGATCCTGAAGCCAAAAAGGAGACGGCCCAATGGTAATATCAAAAACGAGGCTGGCTGCATATCTCGGGCAAAGGTGAGGGTCAATTATACTAATAGATGTATATTTGGAAACGTCATCAAATGATTCCGGCAGGCGAATTTCAGGGTATGTCACTTTCTTTTTCTGCAATCCTGCGATTTCGCGAGCCATTCCAATGATACTGAGACAATCCGGCCTGTTCGGAGTCAGATCGATTTCTAACACCGGATCTGACAATTCAAGGGCTTTATTAAGCGAAGCACCTATCCAAAGATCCCGGCTGAGTTCCATGATACCGCGGCTATTGTTACCAAGTCCCAATTCAAATTCACTGCAAAGCATCCCTTCTGATGCCTCCCCCCGGACTACATCTTTTTCCAGGACGAATCCTTTTGGGAAACAGGTGCCGGGCAGGGCACATGGCGCAAGCATATCCTTTCTTGCATTGGGCGCGCCACAAACAACAGGGATTATTTTATCGCCTATATCCACACTGCAGAGTTTAAGCTTGTCAGCATTGGGGTGGGGATCAATATTAGCAATCCTGCCGATGACAACACTGTTTAAGTAATCATAACGGTCAGAAACGGCTTCAACTTCAAGGCCGACCATGGTGAGAGCATCCGCCAGGTCATTTACATTAATATCAATGCTAATATATTCTTTTAACCAGCTTAGGCTGACTTTCATGTTAAAACTGCCTTAAGAATCTTAAATCGTTTTCAAAATACTTTCTAATGTCATCAATCCCGTATTTCAGCATGGCAATCCGTTCTACGCCCATCCCGAAAGCAAAACCTGTATAGCGGGTTGTATCGTATCCCACGTTTTCAAACACCGCGGGATGAACCATGCCGGCACCGAGGACTTCCAACCACCCGGTTTTTGAACATACTCTGCATCCATCGCCTTTGCATATAACGCATCTGATATCGACTTCAGCACTCGGTTCGGTAAAAGGAAAAAAACTGGGTCGAAATCTAAGGCTGGTCTCTTTGTCAAACATTTGGTGAACAAATGTTGTCAGTACCCCCTTAAGGTCGCCGAATGATACGTTTTTATCAACAAGAAGGCCTTCAACCTGATGAAACATGGGCGTGTGTGTCAAATCGGAGTCGCAGCGATAGACCTTGCCGGGTGCAATGATTCTTACCGGCGGTTTTTGCTTTTCCATTATTCGGGGCTGAGTTGGTGAGGTATGAGTACGAAGAACGATGTTGTTTGATATATAAAATGTGTCCTGCATATCTCTTGCAGGATGATTTTTTGGGATATTAAGAGCCTCAAAGTTATAATAGTCTGTTTCAACTTCAGGCCCTTCAGCAACATCAAATCCAAGTCGGATAAAAATGTCGCATATCTGTTGTGTAATCTGTGTAATCGGATGCAACGACCCTTGCCGAACGGCTCTTCCGGGCAGCGAAACATCAATCCGATCGTCTGTTTCAATATGCGCTGATTCGAGTTTGTTTAAAGCTTTTTTGAATAACGCATCAAGAGTTTTTTTTGTTTTGTTTGCCTTTTCCCCTGCCTCCGGTCTGAGTTCCAGCGGCAGGTTGGAAATATTCCTTAAATATCGAGTAACAGCGCCTTTTCGACCCAGATACCGGGCTGAAATGGTTTTGATGCTTTCACTATCAGTAGCGGCTTCTATTTCTTTGAGGGCTTCTTTCTCAATTTGCGCTATTGTTTTTTCCACTTTTGCGCTCTATCTATTTAATCATAGCTGTTCTGATGCCAGACTGGCGATTTGAGCAAATCCAGATGGATCAGATATTGCTAATTCAGCTAGGACTTTTCGGTCTATCTCAATATCGGCAAGTTTTAGCCCGTGAATGAATTTACTGTAAGATAGATTATTCATACGTGCCGCTGCATTAATTCTTGCGATCCAGAGTCTACGGAAATCACGTTTTCGTACCTTGCGGTCCCGATAAGAATACATGAGTGCCTTATCTACAGCATCGGCTGCGGTGCGAAATAATTTGCTGCGCCCCCCACGATACCCTTTTGCCAATTTTAAAATCTTTTTTCTACGTCTTCTTGATTTATAACCTCTTTTTACTCGCATAAATCTTCTCCAAAGCCGGGTCCTTTGGGCCCGGATCTTTACTTATGATGTTGCCAAGCGACTATCCATTTGGGAGGAGGTGCTTTAGTACCTTTTTATTGGATTTGCTGATAATTTGGCTCTGCCTTAAAGCACGTTTCCGTTTGGTTGTTTTTTTTGTTAAAATGTGATTTGCATGTGATTTGGTAAAGACGAATTTGCCTGTACCTGTTTTTTTAAAACGCTTTGCAGCACCTCGATTTGTCTTCATTTTTGGCATTTTTATCTTCCTCGCTATTGTCAAACATATATAGCGTGAGCCATAGACAGATTCAAGCCCACGCCATCTTGATGAAAAATATGTATCAATAATATCTAATGAATTCGTAAAAAATCGAATTCATTTCGTTTTAGTTCCTTAGTTGTAAATTTTGCTTGCCCAGTGAAATACAGAGTCAATTTCACCGGGGTGTTTTTATGGAAAAACTTTTTCTATTCTGCCACTAAGGCACCAAGGCACGAAGAAATAATAATAAATATATCCTTTGTGTCTTAGTGCCTTTGTGGCAAATATTTTTGGTTCCGGTTTATCCGGCTTAGGTTTTAGGCAATTAATATAAGCTGTTGACACAGATATTTAAAACATAACATCTAAAACTTTAGCAAAAAAGTCATTTATTGACTTTTTACGAGACTGTCAATTATGGCTCTGAAATAAACAAATTTGTATATCGCTTACGGGATAATATTTATCTGAACCAGATTATTTTGACGATTGCTTTGGCGACAAGATCATAATCATGGTGCGACCTTCAAATTTGGGATGTTGTTCAACTGATGCAATTTCTTCGGTTTCCTCAACAATCCTTTCGAGCAAATCCCGGCCCAGTTGGGAAAGGGTAATCTCGCGTCCCCTGAAAACGACAGTTACTTTTACCTTATCCTTTCTCTCAATGAACTTTTTAATATGATTGAGCTTGGTCAAAAGATCATGTTCGCCGGTCTTTGGGCGTACTTTTATTTCCTTGAGTTGAAAAATAGTCTGTTTCTTTTTTGCTTCCTGTCTCTTCTTGGTCAGTTCATATTTATACCGGCCGTAATCCATAATCTTGCAGACAGGGGGAATAGCGCTGGGAGAAACTTCAACCAGGTCAAGACCAAAATCATTAGCAACAGCAATCGCTTTGTATGTAGGAATAACGCCAAGCTGATTGCCGTCGGGATCTATTACTCTGACTTCTTTTGCTCTTATGTTTCTATTAATATTTATTCTGTTTCTGTTTGGCCTTTTTGTACGTTTCGGAATAGCTATGCCTTCACCTCCTAAACCTTAAATTGTTACCGTTAATTCCAATATAGAATCACGAAAAAATATGTCTCTATGCGCATTCTATATTGCGGTCCATCAACCTTAATTGGATTTTGAAATATACAATAACATTAATAAATGCAAGTAAAAAATGCAAGAAAATAAATCCAATTACTGACTGAGTGTATATCTTGATAAAAGGCTTCCACGCCAATAAGAATTTTTTGGATTTTTAAAAAAAGCCTTGAAAAGTTCCAGGCACTCTTTGTGTAAAATGTTCGGCACAATTGAAATCCGGCAATCTTTATAAAGCGGAGTCAGTTTTGTCAAATCACAACTTATGCCTCCCCCCATTATGTCTTCATACGCGTAAACGATTTCGCTGATACCGCTTAAAATCATTGCGCCCAGGCACATAATGCAGGGTTCTAGAGTTGTAAAAAGGACGATTTTGTTTTTGCCGGTACTTGCTTTAAGATCAACCAGACGCTTTAATGCTATGATTTCAGCATGGTCAATTTCATTTGGAAAATTTCCCGCTGTACCTTTTCTGGAACCGGTTGCCAGAATCCTGTCCTGATAAACAATTACACAGCCTACCGGAAATTCGCCTGCAGATAGAGCTTTTCTTGCTTGCTCCAGAGCCTTTCCCATGAAGTGTTCATAGTCCATAATAACTATAAGTTTCGAGACCTTTGAAAAACGCTCCCTTTTGGTCAATCCCGGCGTCAGGCCTTTTTGTGGCATAACTTTTTCTATTCTGCCACTAAGGCACGAAGAAAGAATAATAAATATATCCTTTGTGCCTGCCCGCCTTACTCCGCTTGGCAGGAGGGCGGGCTTGTCCGGGTTAGGTGTCTAATTACAATTTACATATACTATCATCGCATGTACAGCTTCCATCGACTTCAAAAGCATATATAATTTTAGATTCCATTTCAGCCTGATCAGGTGGGATCAGATTAAAATGGATATTGGCGACAGTGTCGATGAGTTCGGCTTTGGCCGGAATCGATTCAAGACCTGATGAAATTATTTTACCTGTCGGCCCCTCAATAATTTCTGCATCTTCACCGTTTGTAACAACAACAACCGGTACCTGATAAGGTGCCAAAAGTCTCGATGCTGCAAGCGCAGGGCGTTGCCGTGTTACCAGGGAACCTGGGCCGTATTTTATGATCATGCAAATTTTGCCGGACAGGTTAATTATAAAATCAATCTTTAAGGCAGCTTTTTTCTTTTCAGTTTTTACAAGAAGTTCGAAGCGTGGCTTAATCTGACTTTTAAGGAACCCTTTATTCAGCAC
>Ga0209271_10000403_pt1 | contig 14920 bp, 15 predicted proteins | sample tdAd002_FD_187123 | JGI IMG/M metagenome (GOLD analysis project Ga0209271, IMG submission 187123) | Marine sediment microbial communities from the Atlantic coast under amendment with organic carbon and nitrate - tdAd00.2 (SPAdes)... | ecosystem: Environmental > Aquatic > Marine > Coastal >... | reverse complement strand
TTTTATTTTTTTATTGGTTACGAATCTATACTGTCGGTCGACGAGGCCTTGGCGTCGGTGTCGGCATCGACGGATTCTAAAGCTTCAGGGGGCCACGAGACCTTCTCAAGGGATTTCAATTTTTTCTCTTCTTTCAGTAAAGGATGAAAATCCGTATCTTCATCAGAAAGCAAAAGTGGTTTTAAATTGGGATGGCCCTCAAAGTTTATACCGTATAAATCGCGGGTTTCTCTCTCATGCCAGTCCGCCCCCTGATAGATGTCGCATATGCTGGGGAGGGACATATCTTCCGGAACGGAGACTTGACCCTTAATTCGATAGAGCCGATCAAACCTGGCGAACTGATAGACCCCATTCAGACCGGAAGTCGTCCCTTCCTCTGTTTCTTCGGGCAGAACATGAAACCCCGTTACAAAGACCAGAAAAAAGCCCTGATCATAAGCTTTTTGGGCAAATTTTCGAACCTGGTTCACTTCCAGGGCAACTTCCAGGTGATATCCCCGCTGGTTGTAGTCGGTTTCAGTTGCATTGAACTCGTGAAACAGGATGTCTTGTTTAAAATTTTTGGTTTCTTGGGCCATTATTTTAGTTTTAATCCTTTCACTTTCCTTAACGGTGATCCAGGATGACGATTTTGAGGTAAAGGATGCCGAACGCCGGTAATTTTTTCCTGAAGTTTTAGAATTCCTTCCAGCAGACCTTCGGGTCGGGGCGGACATCCGGGAACATAGACATCGACCGGTATAAGCTTGTCGACCCCTTCAATGATATTATAATTTCCCTTAACTTTGAAAGGACCGCCGGAAATGGCACAGTTCCCCAGGGCAATGACCCACTTGGGGGACGGCATTTGTTCATAAAGGGTGAGGAGTACCGGGGCCAGTTTTTTATTGACCGTTCCTGCAACGATCATCAGATCCGCCTGTCTCGGCGAGGGTCTGAAGACTTCAGATCCGTATCTGGAGATATCGAAACGGGCCATGCCGGTTCCCATCATTTCTATTGCACAGCAGGCAATCCCGAACGTCATGGGCCAAAGGGAATTCGCTTGACACAGCTTGAGTATTGTGTCCGAAAGCTTCATGCGCGATATGGGCCCTGCGCTGTCTTCGACAACAGGCTTGCAAGATTCAGATTTTAAATGTTCGACATAAGCTTCCAAATCAGGTTGGTTCACCGAATTTTTATTTTCCTTTCCCACGTAAAGACTCCTTTAACCCAGGCATAAACAATGGCAAGGATCAAAATACCTAAGAATATAAAAACCTCGACAATTCCTCGAGTGGCGGACACTTTGTCAAAGGCTGCGGCAACCGGAAACAGAAACAGGAGGTCGACATCAAATGCCAGAAAAATCAGGGCGTAAAGATAATAGGCGACGCCGTAACGGTAATCCCATGCATCACCGTAAGTTTCCATCCCGCATTCGTAGGTGTCGCGTGTCGTTTTCAAATGGGTTCTTTTTGGGCGAACAAACCAATTGATGATAAACGGCGTAAAACCGCCGATAAAACCTACGATGAGGAAAAGAAAGATATACATGTAATCTAAAAGTGCAGATTCCGTCATTTCAACAATCCCATAAATCCGGTCACTCAAGAGCAAAAAAAAATGCCGATGGAGGCATTTTTTGAAAACCTCATTAACCAAACATTAATTAACGAGAATTTCATATTTTTTTAAATCAAAATTGTCAAGAGCTGTTTTAATTTTTTAAAATCTGATGTTTAAAAAATCGAAATATTACTAAACTAAATAACAAGTTATGCAGACCATCAGAGAGGCCGAACGCTGACCGCGTAATTTTCAAGCACGTTTTTAGCAACAGATTTTGCTGGGGTTATTTTCAGAATCGCCGGGGGGTTCCACCACACAACAACAGGCCCCATCTCTGCCCAGCGCTGCGTTGATGACGGCTGTGGCACAGCCCACCCCTGCTTGTACGGTTAAGGCATCGGTGGGGCAGTTCAGTCCGCAAGCCCCGCACTCCATGCAAGAATCCCTGTTGTTGATCTGAGCTTTTCCATGATTCATGCTCAGAACCGCGTGAGGGCAAACGATCAAACACATGCCGCAACCCGAGCATTTTTCCGGGTCTAGTTCCAGTGTTGCGACATTTTTCAGATATATCATTTCATTCATTTTACAAGACCTTCTTACCATTTGGGTAAAATGTATGATCCTATGATGTTGTTTAAATACGCTTCAATTAAGGATTATAAAGATTCTCATTAATTTTCATGAAAGATTCAGGTAATAAATCGTGGTCCCAGCCAGAGACACAATCCGACTGCGCCGGCGGTAATTTCGAGTGGAACGGCCCACTTCATCTCTTTTTTGACTCCTGAAAGGGACGTGTATGTGGAGGCTCCGGTAAAGTTCATGGCAAGATACGCTGACACCGCCGGAGCCATGAAAAACCAAGCCAGAATTTCAGCAAAATTGTGCCGTGGGTTAAGATATCCTGCGCTGAAAACCGTCACCATCAGTGTCGTCAACAGGCCCATGATCAAACCTTTCTGCGAGAAGGCGCGACCCGGAATCCAGGGGAGAAGAATCGGCGTTAAAACTGCACCGGCCACCAGTGCTCCCAGCAGATTGAGCACCGCAAAAAGGCCATCGCTCATTGCACCGTTCCAAAATCCGGAAGGTGCTCCCATTCCTCCCAGCAGAAAAAAAGCAGGCAGCATAACCAGGGACCATTTTAAAACACTCACCAGTTCGATGGGAATTAGAACGATTCTTTCCCTAACCGGGAAGGTCTTGCGCCGCATCCCCGGCGTTGCTTTCAGACCGGCATCCAGAAAAGCCGGCAAATCAGCGGCCCGGATCGGGCCGTAAATCGCTTTGAAACCGGATCGTTTTCTAACCGTGTACGCCGCAACACCGGGACCTGCCAGCTGGGGAAGAATGACCTCCCGGTGGGACACCACGCGGATCAATCCGCTGAGGTCGATGCGCTGAACCAATTCATCGGTTCCGAACGTTCTTTTTCCGGCGGCACACCAGACATTGATCCCTTGTGTGTTCAGAACCAGAATCCATGCATTCCGTTCGGGCAGGGCTTCACGCAATCGGTCAAAACTCATTTTGTAATTGGCCGTAACCAGAACCGGCGACCGATCATTCGGCTCTCCAAGCGCATAAAGGCCGGGATCCACGGTATAATTCATGCGGCCCACACCCCAGCGTGCCTTGATGCTGCCCCACCGGTCCGCCCAAACCAACGCGGAGGAAATTTTTGGCACGTCACCCATCGGTGTCCGGATCGAGCCGATAATAAACGGCTGTTTCATGTCGGGAAGGCTCACCTGAACCTTTTTATTCCCGGGTCAGCAACTGCCGGTCAACGATTCTGTGGGCCCGTTTTCATGACAAGATTGTTTTTTCAAAAAATCGAAGGGTTTCATATCCATATAAAGTGTTCCTCTTTAGTTGACAGGCAGCCAGGTTCGGGCGGCCCCTATGAGGCCGGATAATTAATCTCTTTTAGGGTGTCCCTGATCTTTTCCAGAGTGGCCGGGGAATTCCATTCAACGGCAATGCTTTTGTTTTCAGCATTGCCTTCCACCGAACTCACCCCTTCCAGGTCATTCAATTCGGTTTTTATGGACATGACACAATGGCCGCATGAAATATTGGGTATCGAAAATGTTTCTTTTTCCATTTTGTGAGGTCTCCTTATGGTGTTATCTTATATAAGTAAGGCCAAATTGCGGGCAAATCAACCCAATGGAAACAAAAAGTCTTTGTAACCGTTGTGCCCAATATTTTTTTGTTCTTCTTGGTCCACTTCTCTGAAAATTTTCATTGCTTCATGAATGGGAATATGATGCCAAAGGGTATGCAATCGAGTATCTTTTGCCGCGGCCCTCATTGTTCTCCTTTTTTGGAATCTGCTCTTTCCTTGGGTCCATAACAGACGCGTTTTATCCGCTTTCGGCTTGATTAAACGGCTTGGAAAAACATGGGCCATGGAGCGGTTTGAAAAACACCCCGCACCCATGAAATAAATAGAAACAAATGAATCGGTTAACATGAAATATTAATTAAAACAAGGTGAAATATTACCCCGGAATTTAAACCCTAAACGCGGCAGAAAACATGGCCATCGATAGATGTGCCAACGTCATCTTTTTAATTGACATGTGTGCTACTATGTAGTATGTTTCGATTCCATAATCATACCGAATATGATGCATGAATAAAAAAAATAGAGATGTCGACTTGAGCATGAAAAAGATTGCCATTGGAAACAAAAAGCACATGATGAAAACAATGGGTGTTGCATTGACCCTGATTTTTACGGTGAGTTTATATGCGGGTGGTGTATTCGCTGATACGGGCTGCGGAGCCAAATGCTGCCATCAAATCAGCCCGGGTGGGATGCGCCATACCACAGGCAACCCGATAAAATCCTTGGGGGATTGCCGCTCCAATGATTCCCGAATTCCCTGTGATTTACAATCGAAGCGGGCTGCAGAATTGCCCGAGTATACGTTGGTCTCATCCGGCGGCGGTTTTCCAAATCATGTTGGCCCCATGGAGATTTCCTCCGATTCCGATATCGATGACGATGTTGTTAAACCCAATTGTTCTGTTCAAACGGTGTGGGAAAAATCCCACCCTCCCCCCATATATCTTCAGAAACTATCACTTCTGATCTGATACTTTGCGAAACGTTGCCTTTTGTCTGAAATATCTCAGCAAATTGTAATTCAACAAACCCAACTTTGATGAACTCGTAAAAAGTCTGATTTTGCTCGATGTCGCTCACAAAAGACTTTTTACGAAACCGTCAACTTTGTCGCTTGCAGATGGCGGAGCCGAGTTGGATTGAATGCCAGCGTTTTATCTCCCAAGGATAAATCCCTTGTCTGCGCCGAATCTGATCGGGATAAATCCCATTAAGCATTAATGTTAAAGGTAAAAATTTTCAACGGGGGAGCGCACCCCCTGAACACGTACAAAAATCTAAACAATAGAAAGGAACAGTTCTCATGTCTAAAAAAGGAAAGAAAAAGAATCCGGATAAAATTACAGCTAAAAAAGCTGCGGTTCTCGGAACCGGGAAAAAAAGCCGTTTGCCGCTGTTTGCAGCAATTGCAACTGTGATCCTTATTGTCGGTGCAGCGGTCTTTTTTGTTGGGCAAGGCAGCAACAACCAGACGTCGGTGGCATCCGCCCCGTTATCTTCGGACGGTACCCTCGTGACATTTCCCGCCGGCCTTTTCGAAGATGGGCAAGCACATCATTTTGAGCATTCGGACGGTAAATTTGTCATACGGTATTTTATTCTCAAAAGTTCGGATGGGATCATCCGGTCCGCATTTGATGCCTGCGATGTCTGCTGGCCCGCAGGCAAGGGATATTATCAAGAGGGTGACTATATGGTTTGCCGAAATTGTGGACGTAAATTTGCTTCGATTTTGGTCAACGAGGTCAAAGGCGGCTGTAATCCAGCACCGTTAAACAGAACCATCGAAGACGGCAAGTTGATGATCCAAATAAAGGACATCTTGGATGGTAAACAATATTTCAATTTTTCCGGAAAGGCCTAAGCATGACACTCAAAACCATATCCATCAGAAACCTTTTGCGCCGCAAAGGCAAGGCGGGTTTCGTACTTGCCGGCCTGGTTGTCGGCGTATCCACGGTGGTGGGCATCCTTAGTTTTGTTGAAGCCATGACCAGCGATATCAACCATAAGCTCGAACAATATGGTGCCAATATTCTGATTGTTCCCAGAACCGAAAACCTTGCGCTGTCCTACGGAGGGCTGACCCTCGGCGGCGTTTCCTTTGAGATGGAAGAAATTCAGGAACAGGAATTGACCCGGGTGAGTACAATAAAAAACTCTAAAAATATCGCGGCCTTGGGCCCGTTGGTCCTTGGGGTGGTCCATGTCGGCACCCATAAAGCTCTCATGGCCGGTGTGGATTTTAAGGCCGCCCGAATATTAAAACCTTGGTGGCACCTGAAAGGTACCGTGCCCGAAGAAAACGGAGTCATACTGGGTGCGGAATCCGCACGGATACTCAAATTAGGGATTGGGGATCCCATAACCATAAGAAATAAAAGGCTGGTGGTTTCCGGTGTGCTCCAACCCACAGGGTCCCAGGACGATCAACTGATATTTACCCGCTTGGTGACGGCACAAAAGATTTTCAATAAAAACGGGCGGATTTCCATGGCCGAGGTGGCCGCTCTATGCAAAGATTGCCCCATCGATGCCTTGGTAAAACAAATATCCGATGTTTTGCCCGGTGCCAAAGTGATGGCCATTCAGCAGGTGGTCAAGAGCCGTATGGAGACCTTGGCTCAATTTAAAAAATTTTCCTTCGGGATTTCAGGAGTTATCCTTTTGATTGGAAGCCTTGTTGTGCTGGTGACGATGATGGGGAGCGTGAGGGAGCGCACCGACGAGATCGGTATTTTCCGAGCCATCGGCTTCCGCAAACGCCACATTATGGGCATTGTCTTCATGGAGGCTTCTATTGTTTCAGGCTTAGCCGGTATCATCGGTTATTTTACCGGTTTTGGGATGGCGAAAGCAGCCCTAAGAATTTTTAGCGGAAATCATTCGGGCCATATCCCCTTCAGCATCGAACTGGCCGTCGGCGCTGTTGTTACTGCACTGATCGTAGGGTTGATATCCAGTGCATATCCGGCGTTTATGGCTTCCAGGCTTGATCCGAACGAGGCATTGAGGTCGTTATAGAACGCATCAGAAGAACGAGCAGTTTAAGTGAGGTAATAGATGAGTTATATAGTTGCTGATAACCTGATAAAAAAATATGGGCACGGTGAATCAGCTGTCTCTGCGGTAGACGGCATTAGTTTTAAAATCAAGGAAGGCGAGTTTGTTGGGATAATGGGTGAATCCGGTGCCGGAAAATCGACGATTCTCGGAATGCTGGGTGCCATGAATGCGCCCACGTTCGGCAGGTTGATCGTCGACGGTATAGACATATACCAATTAAGCCAGGAACAACGGGCAGATTTCCGCAGAGAATTCCTAGGTTTTGTATTTCAAAGCTTTCATCTGGTGTCCTATCTGACAGTTATAGAGAATATCATGCTGCCGTTGGCTGTCGTGAAGGTGCGTAAAAAGAAGAAGCGAGAGATGGCCGAAGAAGCGATGAATCAGGTGGGGCTGTCGGGGAAAGCCCATCGCCTTCCGAGTCAGATTTCAGGTGGAGAAAAAGAACGCGTGGCCATAGCGCGGTCCATCGTTAACGAACCACCGGTTCTGTTAGCAGATGAACCGACGGGTAATTTGGACACCAAAACCACTCGGGGAATCATGGAATTGTTCGGTCGGCTCAACCAGGGGGGCATGACCATCATCATGGTGACACACAGTCCTGATTGCGCGGGGTATGCCCAGAGGATTATAAAAGTTTCCGACGGTAAGCTGGTGGGGTATTATTCTAAAAAATACGCCAATGCTTAGACGCCATTTGAAAACGTCCCATAAACACAACTATGTAGCACTTTTCTCTTGACAAGATTACTCGGAAATAAATTTTTGATGGTGCTTGGCATTCAGAAATGACTTGACACTAAATACCACAAAGTAATACTAATAATTGTCGCAACGGGTCGTCGTTTAAGGTCTTTACCATAATTTTCACAGCATGTTGGCGGGGATTTAACATGGACAGGAAAGAAATTAGGGGTTTTAGAAAGAGACTGGGGAAAACTCAGCGTCAGATGGCCCAGTTGCTCGGCGTGTCCCTTAAGGCCGTACACAGCTACGAACAGGGATGGCGGTCTGTGCCGTTCTATGTGGAACGGCAGATTTTTTTCCTGGTATCAAGGATACAGAAAGGTTTCGAAGACAGAAACCCGTGCTGGGTGGTAAAAAATTGTCCTTCTGAAAAAAAAATACAGTGCCCGGCCTGGGAGTTTAACGCCGGAGATCTTTGCTGGTTTATCAGTGGAACGATTTGTGACGGAACCGTTCAGAAAAAGTGGGGAGAAAAAATGAAGTTTTGTCGATCTTGTGACATATTGAAATCGTTATTATAATCCGAACCATACATCAAAATGGACCCGTTTTTTACCGGTCGGTTTTTCCGTGCTGTTGTGAAAAATTTCCAAAATGGAGCATTTCCATCTCTTTATCCAATGACGTACCATTCCGATTGATCTGAACTTTAACGATGCTTCCAATTTTGCTGTAAAACAGCTGGAGTTTCAAGTCCGCCAACGATGTTATCGCCTGCCCTCCAAGGGCCTTAATGACATCCCCTTCCTTCAACCCTGCTTTTTTTGCGGGGCCATTATGGCTGACACCCTTGACTTCAAGGCCCTGATCTATTTCTTCAACCATGACACCCAGTTTGGGTGATTCCTCCCCTTTTAGATCTGTGGTTAAAAGCATATAATCTGCAATACTGTCTTCAATTTCTTCATCCTGCACAACAACTTTAAACGGCTCATGGTTACGCCGATACAAGCGACCGGGGATTCCGTATTTATGCCTGATATGGCCGTTGCCCGCTAGAATCACCAGCTTGCTTTCCGGGTTGTTTGCCAGAAACTTTTGGGCAGATTCCGCCATGCCTTCGTCCCACAGCGTTTGCGCCTGGAAAAAATAATTAAAATCTTTTAGGTCCTTTTGTTGAGTGTGTAATGTAAATACGGTGTTCAAATCCTTCCGATACTGTTCATTTGAAAAATCCATTGCAGAAGGCAGCTGTTTCTTTTGGTCGTCCGGCAGGCTGAAAAGGCCTTCCCGTGCAACTTTACGGCTGATATCACCCTGAATGTTGAGCGCTATGAGCGGGATGGTTTGTTGTTTAAGATAATCGATGATCGGTTTATACAGATTGTAATCGTACCCCCATCTGCTGAAATATTCCGATTTTTGTAAAAACTTGTGCTCGTCAATCTGCCCGGCCAGGTATTCATTCACGACCTGTTGAAAAGGCTTTTGAAACATTTCCATACCCACAGCGAGATTATATCCGGCCTCGTGCATCTTTTTAATGATTTGCAGCTGATTGATATGGTGGGCAAACCGGTCGTGCTGCTCTCCAACGTAAATAACGCGGGCGGTTGTGAGCCGGGGAATGATATCGTCAACAGTGGCCAGTGAATCGGGTGTTACGGCTCTGGTTGCCGGATGGGACAACACCAGAATGCCGTTATCTGTTTTGGCAATGGTCTTGAAGGTGTTTCGGCCCTCATCGAAGGCCAGCTCGGTGTATTTACCGTAGTGCGGTATTTTGCGCTGAACCGCCTGAGCTTCTGTTTTGTTTTTTGCGTGTAACAGTGCAATGCGTTCAGATGCATTGTACGGATTTTTGTAAATTTTGAGACGAATTCCATCTTCCGGGACAATCTGTTTGCCAAACAGCATATCCACAAGAGAATTGTCGTAGCCTGCAAACAGCATCGAATTTTCTTTCATCTGGACGAATGAAAATTTTTCCGGCGTAACATAGGTTATATTTTCGACCCCCAGCGCATCAATAAGCGGCTGGTATGTCGAGCGCTGCAAGGATGAAATAACCGCCGTCAGGTTTTTTTTGCCCATTATCCCGGCCAGAACCGGCGGGATTTCTTCAGGGGTCAATTGCCGCATGAGTGCGTAGTTCTCATCAATGACAGCGGTATTGGGCGATTCCTCCAGAGTAAGGCTGATTTTTTCTTTGGACGTTTTTACATCGACTGTGCGCATACTTTTGCCGCTGTTCGTATATAAAGTGATGGGGATGCGCAGCGGATAAGATTCATCTTGCTGCAACAGGTCGAAGTTCAGCTGAAGTTTTCCCTGGGCCACATACAATTGTGCATTTTCCACACCGAGCCGTGGAATATTTTTTCGGGTGAGCCAGTCCCCAAAGTATGTGTAAAGTTCTTCTCCGGTCACTTTTTCAAATGCGTGCTGGATATCATGCCAGGAGGCGTTGCGAAAACGATTCTGCCGGATGAACTCCTGCAAGGCTGAAAAAAATGATCGATCACCATACCGTTTTCGCAGCATATGAAAGATCATGGCAGCTTTACCATACCCGATGACGCTTTGGGCTTTATTGCTGCCGCTTTTAAAACCGTTCAACGATATGGCATTGTCTGCATTGACATAAGCGTTGTAATCCACAAGGATTTTTTTCCGATAGGCGGTGTCTTCGCTCTCCAGGGCAGCGTATTGGTGGTCCGCCAGATAGGTTGTGATTCCTTCTGCCCAATTGCCGGGCCCAAAATCGATGTAAACGGAATTGCCAAACCATTGGTGCAGAATCTCGTGTCCCAGAGAGGTTTGGACGATGAACGGCAAATTTACCACCTGGCTGCCCAGAAGGGTAAAAGTGGGCATGGAATTGCCTGTGGGTAAAATATTTTCAACAATTGCAAAACGTTTGTATGGGTAAGGGGTGAGCAACTCTTCGTACATTGCCAGATATTTTTTTGTACGGGCGATATAAGCATCTGCAAGGTGCGCATCTTCTTCGAAGAAATAAGCTTCAAGAACGATATCGTTGTAGCGGTCTGTTTTTAAAATATAGCGGGTGGAAGCCGCCAGATGCAAACCGTCCAGGGGATAATTAAACTGAAAAACAAATGTTTTTGTTTTGCCATGTTTTTGCACGGTCACCGATTCAGATTCCGAGGTGGCAATAAAATTTTCCGGTAGGGTCACGGTGAGGGCGTACTCAACAAGATCATCCGGGTGGGGATACCAGTCGTCGATTAAAAATACGTGGTTTTCATCGATAAAATTAAGTCCCTTTTCAGGGAACCCGGCTTCATAGCTGATCGTTATTTCTTGGCCGCTTTTCAGGGTCAGCTGGATGTTTTCATAAGGGGTACGGGGGACGTCGTTGCCGTCAATCTTCAATTCCCGGAGGTTCCGAACGGACAGACCGATGTTCATACGGGTATCTGCTTTAAGGTGTCCGGTCCCCGTTATTTTTCGTTCAACAGGATTTATATGAACATCGAGTGCGTAGTGTAGATTCGCACTCCAGCTGGTAACAGGCATACACATCATTAAAACAAAGACCAGTTTTCTGATTATGGACATGCTGAATTTCCCCACAAAAAATTATGAACAAACAGATGTGGTAAAGTTGTTGAACTGTTTGGTGGTTAAGTGGGAATAATTACAGTAATATGTATTGTATGCAAGAGAAAAATCTTCCCATAAAAAATGAAGCTTCCAGCCGTTCTCCGGAGCGGATTTTTACTTCGTTGAACGCCCTGACAGGGAATTTGCGCGGTGTTGCCGTTCAGCGGGCCCTCCCGGAAAAACCAGAATTCATAGGATTTAAGGGGATAGCTGCTACTGTTTCATGCTTTTTTTCAAATTTTCGACCAGTTTTTTCACCGGTTGTCCGGTTGGCGATGTTGCCTGGGGATTGAGCTTGACGAGTTCTTCCCATGCTTGAACGGTGCCTTCCAGGTCGTTTAAGTCATGCATCAGAACGACACCTTTATTAAACCGAACGGTTTCATGGCCGGGGTCGATCTTTATGGCTTTATCAAAGGTCTCGATGGCTTTTTTCGGTTGTCCTGTCCGGCGATACATTACAGCCAAGTCGTTCATAACATTAGCATTGTTGGGGTTTAGCTCCAGGGCTTTTTTGTATGCCGTGATCGCTTTTTCATGGTTGCCGGCATCAAAATAAAGATTGCCCAGATCTATCCATGCCATAACATCATCAGAGGTTTCGGAGGTCCTTTTTTCAGCCTCGAAAATTTGGGCAGCCCTTTCTACGGAAACTTCCTGATCTTTTCCGGCCGGCTGGGATATCACGGATTTCTGTACCGGATCCCCTTTGCTCGATTTATAAACACCGAAAGCAACACCCCCTAAAAAACCGACCACCAAGGCAATGGAAGCGACCATCCACATGGTCTCCTTTTTTACCGTTTTGCTATCGGGTTTTACTTTTTTTTCCATACAACCTCCTGATCCTAATAAGCTGAGACTCGAATGAATTTATTAAGAAAGCGCTAAAACTGCTTTAATATGTTACATGGTGGTATGTTCGTCAACATTTATATAAAACAAAGCCCCATGAGCTTTTCAGGCAAAACTTTCATCTTCTGAAAAATCTCTTCCATAGACGGCAAAAAAACCAGTGCCCACAGCACCAAATAAAAACGCAACAATAAAGTTGGTGGCCGGCCCGATCAGCCAAAGAAAGGCCCCCCCAAAAGCTGCTATTGATACGATACTATCTCGCAAGAGATAATACAGGCCGAAGATGGCTGCCTTAAGGTTTTCAGGTGCAAGGTCCATGATAAGGGCTTTCCGTGTCGGCTCCCCGAACTCTTTGAGGCCGCGCAAGATAAAGGCGAATACCAGCAGCTTAAAGGATTGACAGAAAAGCAGGACCAGTGGAAAGAACGTAAAAAACATAAATGTTATGATAACGAATGGTTTTTTGGTGCTTTTATCCGCCAAATACGCCACCGGAATATACACCAGCATGGCTACGGTCATTTCAATGGCTGTTAGGATGCCGAAAGATAACGCCGTTACAGGTTCAGCGATAGTTTTCATACACCATACCACTACGAAAGCATAGGGAATCTGCTCACAAAACCGAACCAAGATATCTGAAATAAGTAGTCGCTTAAGCGACGGGTGCATGTGATGTAAAAGCTTCAGTGGATTCTTTTCAGGCCCTCCGGGTTGTTTTTTTGTTGAAGTTTCTGGCAGATCGTCTTCGATAAGGATTTGCTGGAGAACCGTTGCAAGAATAGATAATAGAAAGGCGCAACCAAAGGCAGCCCGGACGCCGTCACGCTCACCCCAGAGTCCGATGCATATGCCTCCCAGAATCGGCCCAAGTGCCATCGGAATTCTTCTCACCAAAGAATGCATGGAAACCCCCATGGTTCGCTTGTTCAAGGGGAGAACTCTGGCAATAAGGCTCATGGTTGCAGGCAAAGAGATTGCCGACCATGAAAGAAAAAATACCGAACCCACCAAAACCGCCTGCCAAAGGGGAATCAGTATGACGATGACAAATCCGAACATGGCGATGATGTTAAAAACAAGCAGGGCTTTCTTGGTGCCGATTCGGTCGGAAAGGTAACCTCCGGGAAAGGAATAGAGCGCAGACAACAGGTTGTCGAGACCGTTGAGAAGTCCAATTGACAAAGCGCCGCCACCCAGGGCGATGAGATAAATCGGCAAAAACCTCTCGGCCATCCGCTCGCCCATACCCACAAGGATGACCATGCAAAGCAGTCCGACCGTACTTTTTCGGAGACCGAGAAAGTCAGAGATCTTGGACCGTACGGACATAACTCTGATACCTCGATATGCTGGGTCAGGCCCTATCCATTGTCTATCCATAAACAGCATCTTTTGGCCTAGGGCTGCGTTTTTCGCTTTTTTGCAATCTCGGCTATGCCTGCGGTTGCAAAAAGGCTCTATCCTTGCCCTGAACCAAAATCTACCATTTCTGGATGGAAACTAGATGGGCGGCGCAATGGTCACGAGTACACGCATCTTGCTTGTTGCCCGGATGCCGTGGGGTTCGCTAATATCCGAAATCAGAACGTCTCCAGGGTTGGCAGGAAGTTCACTGTCGTCTTTCCCCAGAAAGGAACCGGTGCCTTCAAGTACCACGATACTGAGTTGGCCTTCAATGTCGTGAGAATGGATGGGTAGTTCTTGACCGGCGTTAAAATTGAAGTTCAAAACCTTAAAATACGGGGAGTCATGAACCAGCAATCTTTTCATGGCCTTATCCCCAAACCCGCTCTCCTTAAACACTTCAATCCTTTTCAACATGGCTGACTCTCCTTTCTTTTTTATATATTAACATTTAGTTACATAAAATACCATTGTGTTTGTGTGTCTGCATTGACTTAGGTCAACTTAGGTAAAAATAACATAATTGAATTAATGACAATTTGAATTATGCAAATTGTTTTAAGACGCAGAGATTTTGTTCTTCAAATCATTTGCTTGTTGACAACAATGCTACAATGTAGCAATTTTAGTCGGTTGTCAAATGGGGCGACATGAGTATTGCCGCGGCGGAGTTGAAGATTTTCAGGGGTGCTCAACCTTTGAAGAAATGATTTTCCAGCCATGGGTGAATTGAAAATAGGCGGTTGACTTCTGGTGAAGGTTATGGTTGATTGCGTGTATATTAAACAAAACTCAACTCATCGATTTGACTGATTAATTTGGATGGTTTTTTTGAGCGTCCATTCTCCAAAGAAGCCAACCGGCTCAAGATCTAACCGTTTATATGGGGCGTGCCATGAACAAAAATATCGAAAAGGAATATTTGCTCAAGGCGATCGGCGCTTTCAAACGAAGGTTCATCGTGGTTTCGCCTGAATTTAAAATCCTGGCTGCAAACTGCCGGCCCGACGAGGTAGCCGAAGCTGAAATTATCGGGAAATGCTGCCATGAACTGTTCTATGATCGATCCTCTCCATGTCAAAATTGTGCAGTAAAAGAGACCATCAAAGAGGGCAAACCCACTTTAATGCCCAAGCCTGAAGATACCTTGGAGATGGATGAAATGCCGTGTTATTATGCGTATCCAATCTATTCCGGAGAGGATATCGAAGCCTTTGTCAGCATGGATTTTGACATCCCCACCCGAGGGGGTCTCGAAGAGAAACTACAACGTACGAATGCTTTTTTGCGGAATCTAATTTTAAGTGCTGTCGACGGCGTTATTGCTTCGGACATGAAAGGGAAAATTCTCATTTTCAATGAAGCCGCCACCAAGGTTTTCGGCTATACCACAGATGAAGCACTCAACACCGTGAATGTTCGGGAGATTTACCCCGGGGAAAAGGCATTTGAGGTCATGCAGGATCTCAGAAGCGAGGATTGCGGCGGCAAGGGAAAACTGAGATCTTATCAGGTAGACGTCATCAGTAAAGATGGTGTAATTATTCCAATCTCACTGAATGCAGCCATTGT
>Ga0209271_10000400_pt1 | contig 14967 bp, 11 predicted proteins | sample tdAd002_FD_187123 | JGI IMG/M metagenome (GOLD analysis project Ga0209271, IMG submission 187123) | Marine sediment microbial communities from the Atlantic coast under amendment with organic carbon and nitrate - tdAd00.2 (SPAdes)... | ecosystem: Environmental > Aquatic > Marine > Coastal >... | reverse complement strand
GGAGAAAGCGGTAACATTGATAGGTCATGACAAGGTGAAATCCATGGTCATCACCTCGTCAATTCAGCAGCTTTTTGCAGGCCTGATTAATTCGCAAAAAGTATTTTTATACAATGCCTGGCTGGATTCGCTGTATTGCGCCGTGTTCGCCAGGGATATCGCCATCGCCATAGAGTATGAACATCCCCAGGATGCTTACCTCGCGGGTTTACTGCACGATGCCGGTCAAATCGTTTTTGACGCCAAGCATCATGACCAGTATGTCAAAATTATAAATGCCAAAACCGAAGCTGAAACAATCGCCCAGGAAATCTCGACCTACGGCGTCAGCCATACCGAACTGGGCGCTGCCATAATAGAACAATGGCCCAGCCTGAGCCCCTCGATCGCCGATGCTATCCGTTACCATCACGAAGCGGAAGAGCTGCTGCAAGGCAGTGACATTCTGTGCCGGATAGTTGCCGAAGCCAGCCACATTGCCCGGCACTGGAGCCGCTCCGGCAATCCCGCCGCCAGATGGCAATCAAAATTAGTTAGTAAATCCGATTTAAATAAAATCTATCTTCATGTACAGGACAAGGTGGCCCAGACAGCCACCAAACTTGGCATCACTTCACCTAAAGGTAGAAGCCTTACCCAGGACGATTTAACCGGGGAAATTGAAAAAGAGACCATCCGGCTGGCGCGAAAAATCAGGAATGCCTCGTTGGTCAAGGTGATTAGTTCCGAAGAGTCACAGTTTGAAGTACTGGAATCACCCAAAAGCCTGCTGCTGAAGATCGCGCAGGAGATGCAATTGTTTTTCTCGATTTCCGATGTGGTTTTACTGTTCCATGACCCGAAATCCACTGACTTTTTAACCCTTTACGAGGTCGACCTTGCCCAGCCAGTCAGCAGGTTTTCGGTTGAAAACAAAAACAGTCAGGTAATCAAAAGCTTTACTGAGAAATGTAAGCTCTGGATCGAACCTGGGAATACCGGTAACAAGAAATCCCCCATATCCGACCATCAGATAGTTCGCAGACTGCACCATGATATTGCCCTGAGCCTGCCGATGATTTATGAGGATGAGATCGTTGGCACGATTGTTATTGGTGCTCACAAAACACAGAAAACCAACCTCGAGAAGCTGTCGGGTATTATTGCCAGTTACCTGGAAAACATTGCCGGGATATGGCTGAAAAGTAACCCTGGTTTACGCCGGCAAGCCCAGTTGGACGAGGGCAGAAGTGAAGAAGAACAAAAAGATATCGACAAATTAATTCATGAAATCAGCAATCCGCTGAGTGTTATTGGTAACTATATCGATATCGTAAGACTCAAGTCGGAAGCCGATGGCGCCGAGAGCTCCAAGGAAATATTGATTTTGAAGGACGAGTTGCAACGAATCCGCAATATAGTACTGAACTTCAAGGAAGGCAAAGACATCGAGCCCGAGCCGGTATTTTTAAACACGGAGCTGGAATCCTGTATCCCGTTATATGTTAAATCCTTCAGTAATGACAAGGAGGTTCAAGTCATGTGGAGCCTCGACAGAGTGGACGCGGAAATAAGTATCACGCGGGACGCACTACGTCAGATTATCCTTAACCTGGTGAAAAATGCAGTCGAAGCACAAACCGATGATGCGGCAATCATGATTTCCAGTTATCATTTCGTCAATATTGACGGCAGGGCCTTTGCACAGTTTTCAATTTCAGATCGAGGTAAAGGTGTCGACGCAAAAACTCGAGGGCTACTCTTCTCCCCCTTGAGCAGCAAAAAAGAAGGCGACCACAGAGGGCTCGGGCTCTCGGTGGTGGCTGAAACTCTAAAGCGCTATGATGGCCAGATTAAATATGTGCAAAATGAGGTAAGGGGCGCTTTGTTTGAAGTGTCAATACCATTATCAACTGAATAGAAGCCCAATGCTTTATAACCATGGAAAATTCGTTAATCTCTTTTGAAGAAAAATCCCGACGACTCGATAAACCCGTCTCGTTTCTGGTGGTAGATGATGACCTCCGCGCCCGCGAAAGTCTGACGACACTGCTACAGACCCAATGGCCAGATGTTAGTCAGGCCGAAGATGGCGAAGAAGCCATCACACTCATTCAACAAAGACAATTCAATTTAATAATACTTGACCTCAACATGCCTAAAAAGTCGGGCGATCAAGTGTTGGCCTTCATCAAGGAAAAGAAAATACCAACCACCGTGATCGTGCTGAGCGGCGAGACCTCCATCAACAAAGTCAACGAAGCTATGCGCCTCGGCGCTTATGAGATTTTCAAGAAACCCTATAGTTTCGACGAACTGGAGCATGCCATCCGCAATGCCCTGGATAAGCTGCTTATCGAGGAAGAAAAGGCACAAATTCAAAGTCGCCTGGAGCATTCCGAGAAACTTCATCGCTACATGGTGGACAACTCACCGGACCTGATTTATATCCTGAACCTGGCTGGCGAATTCACCTTTGTAAACGATAGCGTGACCAGGCTGCTTGGCTTTAAAAAATCTGAACTGATTGGCAAACACTTCAGTGACTTTATCGCCGATGAAGACAGCTTGAAAGCAGAGTACCTTTTCAATGAACGACGCCGGGAAAGCCGCTCAAACAGAACCGTCGAACTCGGCCTGAAATGTAATGCCGCAAGTTCGTCCAGGCCTTTTGAAACTACAACCTGTCCGATTGAACTCAACTCGATGGGTATTTATGCTGTCAACTCAAAAGATTCAACCAAAGTGAGTACCTACCAGGGCACTTATGGTGTCGCACGCGACATTTCCAGAAGAAAGCAAGCCGAAAAATTAATTACCTACCAGGCGTATCACGATCTGCTCACCAAACTACCCAACCGGGCCATGCTGCGCGATCGCCTGGACCTGGCGATCAAGCAGGCAGAAAGAACCGGCGAAACACTGATTGTCATGTTTCTGGATCTTGACAGGTTCAAACTTATCAATGACAGCTTTGGTCACGTGGTAGGCGATCAACTGCTAGTCGAGGTTGCCGGACGACTCAAAACTGAAATTAGAACGGGTGATACATTAGCCAGGCTCGGCGGCGACGAATTCATGCTGTTGCTCCCCCAACCCACCACCCGCGCACAGGCTGAAAGTGTCGCGCAGAAATTAATCGCCAGTTTGCAACAGCCTTTCTATTTACGCGGAAAAGAAGTTTACATCAATGTCAGTATTGGTATCTCCGTATTCCCGGTTGATTCAAAAGATATCAATACACTAATCAAAAACGCAGATATGGCGATGTACGAAGTCAAGTCTGCCGGAAAAAATGGCTATACGTTTTATAACGCCAAACTGGAACATGCCGCCGCTGAAAAGATTTCCATAGAAAGCGGTTTGCGGAAAGCGCTAAAGAATGACGAGCTGGAAATGTATTACCAGTCCCAGATTGACACCAAAACCCGGCAGATAGTCGGTGTTGAAGCGCTGCTTAGATGGAATCATCCCCAGTTTGGACTGGTCGAACCAAACTATTTTATCGAACAGGCGGAAGAGTCTCGCATTATTGAACAAATCAGCGAATGGGTGTTGAATCGTGTCGCGACAGACCTGTTTGGTAATAAAGCCTTCCTGGAAAGCCGGATTAAAGCCAGTATCAATTTGTCTGCCGCTGACGTCAGGTTAAAAGATTTTCCGGAAAACCTGGTGGCGATCGCCAGGAATTCTGGTATCGAGCCAAATCGACTGGAAATTGAAATCACGGAAAATATGTTCATGAGCGATATCCAGGCCTGCACCCATAAATTGCAGGTTCTGTCCAACAAGGGGTTTTCAATCGCAATTGATGATTTCGGTACCGGGTACTCTTCGCTTAACTATCTCCGCGAATTACCGGTGCACACGATAAAAATTGATTACTCGTTCATCTCTGAAATTGAACATTCGAAAAAAGGAGCGGCTCTGGTGGCAGCCATTGTCGGCATGGCACAAGCCCTCGGCATTAATATCATTCCGGAAGGGGTTGAAAATTCCAATCAGTTAAAATACCTGGAAGGTCTCGATTGCCACATCATGCAAGGCTTCCTGTTCAGTAAACCGGTACCGGTTACCAATTTCCTGAAGAACGTAGCAAGACAGCACGAGAAACGGTCAAACCTGGCCAATGCTTGAAAACATCGGTCAGCGGGCAACCGTTGCTAGTTGCTAATCGAGCCGACTTTACCAGCTATCAACTGACTGGTTTCAGTGCCAGCCACCTGGTTGCGCCCGTTTCCCTTGGCCTCGTACAGGGCATCATCCGCCAGCCGGTAAATCAGGTCCATTTGTGGCGCCTGGGCGCCACTGCCCAGGTGGGTTTTTACGCCGATAGACACCGTCAGGTAGGGGGAGGCCTGGTTGTAGGCATGCTCGAGCTTCAGGTCTTCAACCGCCTTGCGCAGTTTTTCCGCAATCCTGTATGCGTCTTCACTTTGATCAACGGTAACTATACCGCCAAATTCTTCACCACCGATGCGGAAGGCAAAATCACCTGCACGGCGTAATGATTCCTGCAATACCCCGGAGACTACCTGTAAAGCTTTATCGCCCTGTTGATGCCCGTAGTTATCGTTGTAGGGTTTGAAATAATCGACATCGATAATCATCAACGCAATGCACTTGTGTTCCCGTTCGGCTCGAGCCAGTTCCTGCGGGAGCACATTGTTAAAATGACGACGATTGAACAACGAGCTTAGTTCATCGGTGATCGATAAAGCTTCAGCCCGTTTTTTATTGGTTATGTCTTCACGGATAGCGGTGTAACCGGTGATACCACCCTGCTCGTCGAAGACGGGAGAGATATAGGCGTGTACCCAGTAAAAGCTACCATCCTTTTTCTTGTTCTTAAGTTCGCCCTGCCAGGTTTTTCCACGCGTAATAGTGCCCCACAATTGATTGTAAATTGCTGCGGGCATATCTTCGTGACGGACGATACTATGGTTGTTGCCGATCAGTTCCTGTTCGCTGTATCCCGATATCTCACAGAACGCCTCGCTGGTAGATATGATTATTCCCTTGTTGTCGGTAGATGAAGTGATGACGTACTTGTCGACGATGTCTACATAGTTAACCAGCTGCTGGTTAGTCTGCTCGAGCCGGTGATGTGCATCATTGAGTAACTTCTCGGCCTCGGTACGCTTTTCGATTTCGCTTGAAAGGCGACGGTTCCAGATAAGAATAACCATGATAACCAGAAATACGCCGGCCAGGACTTTCCATAGCAGGTCGTAGTCAAAGCCATGCTCATAGCGCAGTTTTATCCAGTTGCGATAGATCTGGTCCCGTTCCTGTTCGCTGATTGAATCCAGCGCCTTCTGCAGGATCGGCATGAATTCAGGCCAGTCTTTCCTGACCCCCATAGACAATTCATAGCTATACGGCGTTTCACCGGATATTTTGATATTGGTTAAACCTTCACGTCTTATCACATCACTGACCGTGGCGATGTTGCCGATATAGGCATAAACCTTGCCGTGGGAAAGCTTCTCCAGCGCATCGGTGACATTGTCAGCCAGGTACAAATCGAGGTTTGGGTGGTTTTTCTCCAGCAGGTCCTGGGTCGCATAACCTCGCACCACGGCGACTGTTTCATTGCGCAGGTCTTTAAGGCCATTCACGTAAGCAACCTGGTCGCTGGTAACTATGACCATCGGGAACGAAAGATAGGGTTTGGAGAAATCGACATACTCACGGCGCTGGATAGTGGATACAACGCAGGAATACATATCAAGCTCACGGCTCTTGACGGATTCCACGACTTCAGACCACGGCTTTTCTTTCTCGATCGCGAACTCGATACCAAGCTTCTCACCCACCAGGGCTATATATTCTGCGGCCATGCCAACATACCGGTTTTCGTCGTCGATATATTCAAAAGGCGACCAGTCAATGTCAACGGCCAGACGAATCGACGGATGTGCATCCAACCACTGTTGCTCTGCTTCGCTAAGCTGGACGGGCGCAGTCGACGCCAGCGCGGCGTTAGAAACAACCAGAAACAATATTGTTAACAGTACCGTTGCACGGAGCTTCCCGTTGTAAAATCTGCTTATCAATTCGCTATTCACGATCATTTCTTCAAAGCTGCCTGCACGACCCTTTAATTTGGCACATCGATTACATATCCTGGCTAATGCACGCTATATCGGCTCGTGCATGCTGTTTCTATAGCATTTTTTCCGATTTTTTACAGCGATATGAATATACAGACCGGTTCAAGGATTCGAAATCCAGGGTTTATCGGGAAATTGGCGTTTTTGCACCTTGCTTTTGAGCGTAAAATACTCAAAATGTTGGCCGACATTGAACCCGGGGATTGCTTGCGCCCGGCCTTCCCGAGTGACTGGCAACACACAGATTGAGCGCTGGAACATTTTTATGAAAACTGTATTTCGTCTAATACGCTGGCCGCTGGGCCAAACAATAATTTTGCTTGACTGGATCACCCGTCCAGAAATTCCGGTTTTTCCCCGGGAAAAACGCGCCGAACTCGATGCCATAACAGCGAACATGAAGATTTACCAGTTCAAGCAATGCCCATTCTGCGTCAAAACCCGTCGCAACATTCGTCGCCTGGGTTTAAATATAGAAACCCGCGACGCGCGCAATGATCCACAGTGGAACAGCGAGCTGATAAACGAAGGGGGCAAATATCAGGTACCCTGTTTGCGCCTGCTAAAAGGCGATGGATCGACGCAATGGATGTATGGCTCGAACAATATTATCGAGTATCTCGATAAGCGCTTCGGTTGAATGAGGGGAGCAAGCCAGGGGATAAACCCCGGACCCTAATTGTCTTTAGCGGAATGCTTGCGTGAAAAAAGCCTGCCCGGAATTTTCCTGAGTAAACCCCAGCCACCCTGCACTTTTTGCTTCAGCGTATATTTACCGGCCGAATTAAAGATGGCTGCAATTTTTGCGATTTCCTTTTGCTGACGCTCATCTACGATACCGTCAGCTGCAACTATATTGCCCAGAAAGCCCAGAATCTCCCGCGACATCATGTCGAAGTTACAGTCTCTATTATCACGCGTAAATTCAGCCAATGTTTGTGCCAGGCTCCTGGTTGAAAACTCACTTATCTTCGATTCGGTGTAGTTGATGCCCTCGACAACGAACCCGGGATCATAGCCCCACTCCTTAACAAAGTAGTCCTGAATCAGTTTGCGCTTTGCGTCATCGATGTAACCGTCAACAGCAGTAACCTTCAGCGCCAGTGGTGCGAGCAAATCGAATAGGCCGAGCGCGAGCACATCGAGCGGTGTGTTGATAAATTTCGGGATCACGGTGACACGGCTGGCGGATGCTTTTTTTAAATATCGAGTAATACCGACCCACGCACCCCCGGTTACGACACCGGCGGCGATTACCCAGCCGACCGGGGTGGCAGCAGTACCTATTCCGATCGCAGCCAGGAATCCAGTCGGTGCAAAAAAGGTAGAAGCAACCACTGAAGACTTCGCCACCACTGCCGCTGTGGTCGCCACCCCGGCCACTTCCCAGGCTTGAAACGCGGCATTTTTTAATTTCAACGAAGTATAAGCGTCCTCACCGATCGCAAGTTTGGCCTTGAAATTTAACGGCTCGGAGATAATCGTTTCGATATCCTGGAACCAGCTGGTTTGCTCCTGATTGTCCATGCTTAACGTGTTCTGCCCTGTATTTCCAACATACTAAATCTTTTTAGTCACGACCCGTGCACTCGCGACCCGCTCGTCCGCGGAAGCAGTTTCAATGGATTCCTCGTACAACAAAATCTCCAGTCCCGATACTGCCTCACGTAAAGCACCAGGCGCTACCCGGTAGTTTGAGCTGGTTGGCCCGATCACATCCTGATCGGTGACCAAGTGTTCCTCGCAAAGAAGAAAGCCACCAGGTGCCAGGCAGTCACCCAGCCGAGTGATAAGCGCCAGGTTGACGTACCACATGACGACGATTAGATCGTAATCCGTGTCGAACTGGAAAGCCTGATCCAGATCGTGTTCAATCCAGTTAATATTTAATCCCTGGCTCTCTGCCTGCTGTCTGGCCTTGTGCAGACCTTCAGGGGAAATATCGATCGCATCAACCTGGTACCCCGCCTGTGCCAGAAATATGGAATTACGCCCGGCACCACTAGCCACGTCCAGCGCTTTGCCCAGGGGAAGTTCAGGCAACCAGTCCTCAAGTAAAACCACCGGGTTATTCTTGTGATAGCTATCCTCTACGTAGCGCTGGTTCCACTTATCGCGGTCTTGTTTACTCATAATCGCAAAATTATATCAGGAAGACCGACAATTATTATCAATCTGGGTTTTGGGGAGATTACGATGCATTCAAATCCCTTGCAAGATCGCTTACAGGCGTTATTTTTCAGCTGCCAGACCTGTCAGTGAGATAGTCGTGCATAAATTCCGCGAGCGTCAGTACCCGACCCGGGGCCTCATGATTGATATTTATCCAGTCGAGCAGGTTGGGGTCTCTTCCTTGCAAAATCATCGGCCATTCGGGAGGTGGCGCGACCCACTCTGCCGATGGGAGTTTCATGTGAGAACGATCGGAGGAAAGCTTGCGGACATATTCTTCAGCGCTGACCAGCCTCAGAATAACGTCGGTATGCGCCACATCGATATTCTGCTGTAAAAAGGTTTTGTGAAAATAAGTATCAGCCGCAACAGGTAGTTCCAGGCTTGTATCCAGATCCCATACCCACCAACCTGCCTCATACGAAAGCAGTATGACGTGATAGTCCCAGTACACCGGCGTTTCCGGATTTTCGGCACCGGCCTGAAACCAAAGCCTCCGGTGCCGACCCCTGCCCGAAACAATCACAACCATCGTTTCTCGCTCACGAAACCACTCTTCGCGGGCTAGATGCCAGATATTCTCCTCGCAATAGCAGGACCTGTAGAGAAAGTTTTCGGGGCGCATTTTCAGGGTTTAAAAAACTGGCCGCTAAGGTGAAGGTTAACTTACTGGCACCCTACTGGACAAAAGGGACGACAAATGTTTCGTAGTATTGCTTTGCTAACTTCTCAGCATAGTAGATTTGCTCGACGGTCATATGTGCTTCGACTTTCCTCAGATTTCGCAGGGCCTTGTGTGAACGCTGTAGCGCTGATACCTTGAACCACGCATAAGATTTAATGTAATTCTTGGGTACGCCGAAACCCATCGCATACATGGTACCCAATCGGCGTTGCGATTTACGATAACCCTGTTTAGCTGATTCCAAATACCATTTGGCAGCTAACTTATGGTCCCGCGTGCTTTCGCCTTTGACGAACATTTCGCCCATCGCGAATTGCGTGAGACAGCTTCTTTCTTCAATGTATTGATCCACTACAACATCCTTACCTGATTAAACTATGTATAGCATAGGATTAGCAGCTGGAGGCGGTGACAGGAAACTATATCTGCGGGGGCAAAATGCCTTGACCGAATCAGGATTGGAGTGCCCGGGGTGGGGTAAGTTCTTTAAATTTATGCAATTTATTTAAAGCGTCTGTTTAACCGAACCATTAGACAATGGTTTCGATTCGTCGACAGCAATTATTTATCAATGCCGCTGGTTTACTCTTTATCTTTCTGCATGGCCAGGCGCTTATCGCTCGCGAGACGATAAGCAATATAGTATTTATAGATATTACTTACATACTGCACTGTTTCCCGGCCGATCTTTTTGGCTGCCAGAATTTCAACGTTGCCGAACCAGATATTGGGATCGAACCCTGCTTCCCCGGCCTGCTTGCGCAGCCGATTTATTTTAGCCGGGCCAGCATTATACGCGGCGAACGAAAACAGGTTCTGGTTCAACGAATCGATTCCCGGATCGCTGAAATAGCGATTACGTATAAAGCGAAGGTACTTGATACCGGCGTGTATATTGTTCTCCAGCTCCTTGATATCCGGGATGCCAACATTTTTGTCCGCCGCGGTACTCGGCAATATCTGCATAATACCGATCGCCCCTACATGGCTAACGCTACTATGGTCCAGTTGAGACTCCTGATATGCCAGAGCCACCATCATCAGGTAATCGAAATTATACTGACTGGAATACTTTTCAAACAATTCCGAAAGCGCCTGGAGTTTCGTTTGCTCCTCCGGGCCCAGGGCATTCCTGGCCCACTGGTTGTCTTCCAGGTAACGCTTGAACAGAATATTGCCCATCAGGGTTCCTTTCTGATTTTTGCTGACAAATTCATCCATGATCTTTTTGAGTTCTGGACTGTCCTTACGGATGGCCCAGCCAATACTCCCGCCGGTATTAAATGCAACTTCCGGGTGTAACTTGATTTTTTCGAAAATCTGCCCCCAGAACCTGGCTTTGTGATCGTCAACCACAATCATCGAAATCAAGCCGGCATTCACCATTTCCAGCAGATCCGAGTCTTCCATGTACTCGCTGGCCTCGATTATCTCGAGCGGTGGTTTGCCGCTTTCCTTGAACGATTTATTTAGCTGAACGATATGCTCGTAGTAACTACTCGAAGGACGAACATGAATTTGTTTACCGGAAAGGCCATCGAGATTCTCAACCGCGGGCACATTCGCTCCGCTGACGAGAATTTCACTCACGTTCTTATACAGGGGTCGACTGAAATCGACCAATTTGCTGCGCTCACCGGTGATCGTCAGATTTGCCGCAGCAATGTCACCCCGCCCCTCGACAAGCCACGGCAGCAGCTTGTCCCGTGTTACGGGCAGGAAAACGATGCTGATTTTTCGCGAGCCTGTTTTCAGTTTTTTGTTGATGTATTTCTCGAACTCCAGAAATGCATCATAGGTCATACCCCTGATCCGCGCCTGGTCGAAAAAAAACATTAGCTGGTTGTGCGTTACCAGCACCCGGATCTTGCGCCGCTCGACCATGCCGTCGAAATTCCCTTTCCATTTCTCATCGACCTGCCACTGCTGAATGAATTCTTTCGAGTCATCCGCGCAAATAGCCGCCAGCGGGATCAGTAGTGCTACGGCAAAGAACAGGCAACCCAACCATCGATGACGCGTCCATCGCATCATCGAGATCGACGGCTCGCGCTCCGGGATGTAAAGGAATTTGGACACCGGGGAGATAGCAGGCAAAACGCGGAATCTTATCATCCGATAATAATGCCTGCGGGTATGGATAAAGTAAAACCGTTCAATAGTGCAAGGTTCATCTTCGAATCTCCGAATCTTTTTCAATATACCTATCCAGCCCGCTAATAATTCACGATTAATACACGCCTGGTTAAACAGCCGATAGATGTCGCGTCGGTATCGTATGGTCAACGTCACTTAACCAGTTTCGTTAAACCACCGAATAACTTTTAGAGGGATTCAGTCATGAAAATACCAAGAACCATAGTTTTCCTAACTGGCCTGGCTTTTATTGTCCCAGGTCTTGTAAATGCAACGACTCCACACAAATTTGCTAAGGGAAAGCCTGCCAGGGCGGCCGAAGTCAACGCAAACTTTAAAGCCATAGATCAACGCTTGCTACAGCTCGAATCGGGCACGCCCGGGAGCGTGGCGATCGATTGCTCCGCTGATGTAAACGCATTTCTCAATACCACGATCGAGAATAATACCGCATACACTCTGACCGGAATGTGCAATGGTCCTATCTGGATCGACGATCGTAATAACGTAACTATCGAAGGAGACGGCAGTGGTAGCAAGGACGATGGTGTTATTCTGCAGGCTGGTTTGACAGAGAACCCGTATGGCGCAATCGGAGTATGGAAATCGAAGGCAATCAAACTCGACAACCTGACCATATCGGCAGCTAACTATGCAAGTCAAACTTATGTTTTCGGGGACAATGTCGCAACTTTAAGCGCCGGTGATCAATCGTTCATCAATGTTGCAAATGTCGATTTCGTCGGCGGCGACTACTCGGTAAGTGTTTATAACGGCACACAGCTCAACTTGAGAGCAGGCGTTAGCGTAACTGATTTTAACAGGAGAGGCCTGGATGCTTACAATCATGGCCTTATCAGAACGCATAACGATATTACAGTCACTGGTATCGTCGGTAGTTCGACCGATACCTATCCATATGCCATTTCAGCGATAAACAACAGCATTGTAGAGATTAAGGACGGTGGGAGTTTTACCGGCGCTTCCGGCAAACCGGTTGACGAGTATGCCACTGCCGTCTGGTCCGGGGATAACAGTACCATCAGGTTTGGCAACGGCACTAACCCGACGACGGTCACCGGTTCTATCGAATCCGCCTATTCAAGCATGGTTCGAATCAGTGGCAACATGACATTGAATGGCACACTTGCGGCTTATCATCGTGGCTACATCAGGGCGACCGGAATCACCCAGTCGGGCGGCGAAATCTACGCCGGTGACGCGGCAACAGTCCGCTTTGAATCGAGCAACCTGACGCCATCGAGTGTTGTCAATCCGAATAGCCCGGTTGATGTTTATCGCCAGGGCAACCTGCGCATGAACAACACCACGGTCAATTTAGGTGGAAACGGAATCTATGTTTCTGGATTCGGTTTTCTCAACCTGAGGGGTAGTACCAACCTGGGGGGCGCAGATATCTTTTGTCAGGATCCTGTCCAGATAAGTATTAGAAACACGGTCACTGGTGTGGGAACGGTTTCCTGTGATGGGCCATAAGCCGGGGCCATTTGAGGGTCAGGATTATTACCCATGGTTAAATTGTCTTGAGGAGGAATTACAATGAAATATTTATTGATCATGCTCGCTTTCACCCTAATGCTGGTTGGTTGCGGTGGCAGTGGAGGTGGCGGCGACGATGAAGCAGACCCACAACTCCTCCTGGAAAAGGGGGTATGGGGAAACTTTAGCTGGGATGAGGAGACCTGGCAGTAACGAGATTAACCCGGACACACGCCACCTGCAGACAGACTGCAGGTGGTTTTATTTGTATCTCGGGCATACTGCACCGAAAAAACGACTCCATTCTGTTTCATCAATCCCATCATGAACATTCCTCAACTGACTCGCAGCGGATTTACACACGGCATTGATTATCAACTAGCGAATCCAGCAAGCTGTCGTCCCCAGATTGGGAAATATCTCATCATTTTTTAAACGCTCATATAGCTCCTGGATTTTCGGTTCCGGGTTACTGTTGAATTCTGCCTGAATTGTTTCCCGGTAACGCTCATATTGCTTCAATGCCAATGATTTCTGGTGCGCCAGTGTATAACCTCCCATGAGCGCACGGTGGCCCTCTTCGCATAAATGATCATGGTCAATCAGGCGTCGTCCGGTATGAATCAGTTTTTTTATATCGTGTTCAGCGAGATAATGTTCACTAAGCGTGGATAAACTTTCAGCATATTTTAGCTTCAAGCTTTCCCTTTCAATACCCAACCATTGATCCCAGATGACATCGCGAATAACCAGCCCTTCCAGAAGTTCGCCTCGATAAATCGAAATCGCCTGTTCTAAATCTACCCGCCTGTTCGATTCACTCAGTTCAAGGAAATCAACGACGTCAATACTGCACAGCTCCGGGTTTAGGCAAACTCGCTTTCGATCAATCTGCAGAAGATCGGCTGAACTTTTATTTAGAACCTTTTTCAGTAGCCATAATGAATGACGCAACGAAGCCCTGGCCTGTTCATCACACCTGTCACTCCAGAGCATGTCAATAATTCTACTTCGAGAACACGAGTACTTTTTTGACATGGCGATAACTGCAATCACCCCAATATCCTTGGAGAGTGAAATTTCCCCGAATTGCTCCTCACCGGATATAAACTGGAACTCGCCCATTAGATTAAACCGACTCCTATTCATTGCTCTATCCCTCCTCATGTTGCCGCAAACCATCCTAGGCATTAAGTTTTATTTTGCAACTAATTAAGGAAAAGGTTCGATATACGATACCCATGGTCTTGTTCAATGTTCCAAATATTCACAAAGATGAATATGAGACGTGCCCGATCACATCAAATTGTTTGGGTTTCAAATGGAAAGAATCAAGCTGGCGGGATATTGGATTTATGACAAACGGGATGATTTCAATACCGAGATAGATGAACTCAGGCAACAGTGCTGGAACCTGACAGAGATGGGAATTACCAGCTTAATTACACTAAGTTCCCAGCGGAATCTCAGGCGGCAGTGCCGACTTTCCCGTCGCATACCTGCTAAGCACTTCCCACGGAGAGAATTCCTGGTGCCGGAAATTTTCCCGCGGCACCATGAAGGTGTTAATCATCGCAAACTCACCCGACAGACAGGAGTGACCCGCCATGTCCGCAAACACCAGCCAGCAGCTTTTCGGTTTGAAGCGAATTTCAACCATGCCTTCCGGGTCCTGCTGGAATTCTTCGCTCTCTTTCATGTAATTATGCATATGCCGCATCGCCTGATCGTAGGCCGATCGCTCAAGGGTGGCCGTTGTCGGGAACACTTTTGACAAACCACGCACCATTCCGGTACCCATGCGATTGAGAAAACTGTCTCGAAGCAGCCCAGCGTCACGCTGTAAGCCTGCCGCCTCGCCAAATGCTTCTACCAGATCGGAAACGGTTCCCTTGCATCTCCAGACACGCTCCTTGTCGTCCAGGTTAGTTAGAAAACGCAGAATCAGATCGCCGCGGGCGGCACCATAAGTACCCGCATCGAGGTGTATTAGATCACTGCGCGTCCGTACCGGCAGACCACGGTTATTTTCCTCGAATACCCGCAGGCTGGAGGTCGCAGAGGTCCAGCCCTGCGTAAACGACGGGATGAGCCGCTGCAGACAGGCTTCCACCCTGTCCTGGTATTCCCTCAGAATGGTTTGCGTACGTTGCTCGATATCATGGGGAGCCTTGATGCCCCGGATCAACTGAGCCTGCGGGTAGTAGCTGATGTTCTTGCTCGTGTGATACTCGGGTGTTTGCTGTTTCAGGAAATTAAGGTCTTCGTCACTGGGGAGTTCCAGCGGCGGCGTAGGGAACAACAGTACCCTGCCACGCTCCAGATGGTCTGTCAGCTCATAGGGCTGAAGCATATCGAACTTGTCTGCTGTGACCTCAA
>Ga0209271_10000399_pt1 | contig 14979 bp, 12 predicted proteins | sample tdAd002_FD_187123 | JGI IMG/M metagenome (GOLD analysis project Ga0209271, IMG submission 187123) | Marine sediment microbial communities from the Atlantic coast under amendment with organic carbon and nitrate - tdAd00.2 (SPAdes)... | ecosystem: Environmental > Aquatic > Marine > Coastal >... | reverse complement strand
CATTTTCATACCGGCAGCGGTGGTAATGGCCTTTAGTTCGCTCTGCGCAGACTCAATGGACTGGTCGATTAAGCCGGCAGGCAGCTCAACCGCTGCCCAGTTAGGGATGTCTTCGACAACATTCAGCAGAATGATTTTCGCACCTGCGGCGGCGTGTTGTGCGGCGAGATCGATATTAGTCTTGCCTTCAGCCACGTGGGCCATATCGATGGGTACCAGGATTGTGCTGTACATGCGTTTTCTCCCTGTTAGCTGGTTACTGTAACCAGTCTTTTAAAAAAAAACATATTAACCTTGATGCTTGCATGTGGTCTATACCTTGATCCATGTCAAGTGACGTTAATTATCGTCGATGCTTACTGTTATCGGTAAACCCGCCTCCAGCGTGCCATCAGTCGCGAATTGAATACCTAATGTAACTGCCGGATGACTATTGTCGCCAATCGTTACCTGCTTGCTGGCGCCGATAATTTTACCCTGATAGTTTTGCTGCTGGACGGTGACCCTTACCGGCCTCCCCATGAGCGACTCTTTCCAGAGTTCCAGGGGTAGTAGCAATTGCACCGTCATCGACGAATTATCGACCACCGTAAGCAGGGTCTGATTGTTCACCGTGGTATTAATGTATTGCCCGGCGAAGGTTGCGATACTGAGTACGACACCGTTAATGGGGGATCTAATGTCAGCCTGGGACAAGCGGAACAGGACTCGTGCCAGCCGCGCCTTTGCTCCCGCCAGGTTGGCCTGGGCAATCGCGTAGTTTTGTTCGGCGAGTTGCAGTTCAACCAGTGCAAGCGAGTCACGATCGAATAATTCCTGCGCTTTCTCCATCTCGACCAGCATCCTGTCTACCGCTGGCGCCAGCGAATCCACCTGCGCCGCGGCGATGTCGGCGTTGGCTTTAAGGCCGGTTGATACCAGACTGAGGAGTACCTCGCCCGCAGCCACCTGCTGTCCCACCGAGACATTGATCACTTCGACCCTGCCGCTGATACTGCTGTTTAGCGTCAACCGCTGGGCGAATTCGGTTTGCCCGTTGAGATCGATGGCCAGCAATTGCGTTGATCCAAGGCAAAGTAAAACGGTTAACAAAAAGCGCATGCTGATCCCCATTTATTGAGCTGTAGCGAACTGGCTTAAAAAATTGGCGCCGACCAGCGCGGTCAGCCGTTGATAGGCTAATTCGAATGCATAAAGTGCTTGCAGGCGTTCGCTACTGCTGCGGGAATACAGAACCATCGAATCACCGAGATCGGATTTGAACTCGAGTTCGTATTCTGCGCGGCTGCGTTCCAGGTATTTGTCGCGGTAGTCCTGTTCGATAGACCTGCCTTGAATCGTTAGTTTCAGTTGCTGTATCTTTTGCCATAGCTCTAATACCTCGAGGCGCAGATGCGATTGTACCTGCTGCTGGTTGGCCAGCGCCTGCCTGTGTTTGGCATTTGCCAGGTCAAGTCTGGCCGGAGACGAACCCGAGTAAAGCGGGATCTCGAGGTAGAGACCGGCGCGCCAGTCATCGCGTAACCTGCTGTCTCTTTCGTAACTGGAGACTTCAAGTTGCAAATCCAGGCTGGGGTTGTCGGTGGCCGCCGCGATCCCTATCGCGGCCTGGGCGGCCTGGCTGTTGGCCTGTGCCGCAAACGCTTCAAGACTGTAAACAAGCGCCTGGCTGACCAGTGCATCGAAATCGTCAGGCAGTGCGCGATCAGGGTTGATCTCAGGTACTTCCAGCTCGGATGGCAGTGCTTCAGGATACCCCATGGCCTCGGCAAGCATTGCCCGGGCCAGGCGTTGCTGGTGCTCGGCGAGAAAGCGTTGCTGGCGAATAACTTCGTATTCCGCTTGCAGTCGCAGCACTTCGAGCTCTGCTACCAGGCCTAGTTCCTGATCCTGTACGGCATTGTCATAATGAATAAATCCCATCGCCAGCGATTCGTTTTCACTGATGAAATGATTGTCCGCGTTCAGTACTGCAAAGTACTTTTCCATAATTTCCAGTCGGCGTTGCTCGATCAGCAGGCGTTTTTGATACTCGAGCGCCTGCAGTTGCAGCGCAAACTGGTTTTCGCGAGAATCCTGCAGACCGAAATCGTATAGCGGCCGGGACAGAATCAGGCTTGCCGCATTGTCATTACCGCTATCATCAACATTATCAACGTCATCGACCGATCGCGCTACCTCGGACAGGCCTACCTGGCGGATACGCCCGATCAGGTCAAGACTGAAACCGTTGTCGCCCTGCTCGATGCCGAGCTCGGCCCTGATTGCCTGCAGCCGCTGATCGATTGCGACCAGGTCGTAATGGGCCTCATTCTGCGCGGTGCCGAGCGCGGCTGCCAGGGTCAGTGGTTCGGGCAGCGGGGCGGCCAGCGACAGCAGCGGTAGTATGGTCAGCAGCCAAAAATATCGCGATCGAGTTAATGCTTGTAATATCACGGTCTCGATTAAATTCCCGTTAATGTAGAACGCCTGACAAGGCGCTGACTGAGGTTTAACATTAAATGCTTACAGCGTTTTATTCCTTTTCATTTTTTTGTAGCGCGCGAAACGGATATTACGCCCCGAAGTGTCTTTTTGCAGGTAAACCTGGTTCACAATATATTCGCCCATCCACATGAATTCCTGCGCGCCTGAAGCTGCACCGGTGTATTTGAAGATTTGATTACCCTGTAGATCGTAAAACGCCAGCATCGGCGTGGCGCGGACCCGGTTTTTGCGGGCAAATTCTTTCTGTGTGATTTCCTCACCGGAAAAATCCACGATCTCAATGTCGCCCTCGATATCCATCGACAGGGGATGAAAATACTGGCGGAAATATTCCTGGACTTCAGGCTGGTTGAGAACGGTCTGTTTCATGCGATGGCAGAACGGGCATTCATCCATCTCGAAAAAAAGAAAAACACCTTGTTTGCCAGCTGCGCGGGCAATTTCGAGCTCTTCGGTCAGGTCGCCAAGGGTCTGTTCGAAAAAGAACTGGTATGGATCCCGCGGAGATGAAGCGTGGAGCAGGGCTGGTAAAACCCAGAGTAGCAATGCGAATGCGGGAAGCTGTTTTGCCATCGTTAAATTAAATTCAATTCAGGGGTCCGAGCTTCCCATTTTTACATTCACATTTCAATTATTTCATTACTACTGCTGTGCTGGTTGTTCCGGTTGTACCTGAGCCTGAGGCGACATCATGCCGATCCAGGCATTCAGGTCGAACCAGTTAAAGTTGGCGTTCGGTGCGGTGTAGCCTGCAGTGGTGACAGCAGTTATGCTGTAAGACGCGGGATTCATGAAGGGTGAGCGGTTTGTCGGCAGGCCGCGAGCTGGCGGGGCTGGCTACAGCACTGAAACCGAATTCGAAGCGGTTCAGCGAGATAGCGAATTGCACAAAGCGGCACCTGAGTAGACCGGGGCACGGGTCCTGGCAAGCTAATGCTGATTGATTGTGCTAGCTCGTGTTTTTGGCCAGCAGCATGATAAAACTGCCGTAGAAGTAATCCGGCCGTTACTTTTTGGCAGTTACCACCAGGTCTACGCGGCGATTTATTGCCCGCCCTTCCTTCGTCTCATTGGTGACAATGGGCCTGGACTCTCCATAACCGATATAGCCAATCTTGTAACCACCTGCGAGAGACGCCAGGTAGTTTGCTACGGAGATTGCCCTCTTGGTCGAAAGATTTTTGTTCAGATCAGCCGCTCCGACCGAATCGGTATGCCCTTCGACGGCGACTATTTCAGCGCCCACAAATCTTATGATGTCATTGACCTTCGACAGCAATGGTTTCGACGATGCCGGAATAGTCGAGGCCCCGGAGGCAAAGTTCATTTTTTTGAGCCTGAAAATCAGTTTGTTGCCCTGCTGATAGACCGCTGCTTCATCATCAGAAAATTCTTGCACCGCCTTGTCCATTGCTTTCTGAAACCTGATCTGTGTGGAAGACATCTCCAGCTCCTGGTTTTGTAAAAGCAGTGCACTTTCTGTTTCCTGCAAGTTTGACCGGGTCGACTCCAATTCCTGGTTTTGCTGTTTAAGTGCGCCTTCCTTCTCCATTAAACTTGACTGGGTCGACTTCAGATTTTGTTCCAGGCTGCCGACATTTTCAGAAAGTTTGGCTAACTCTCTATTCTGTTGAACTATTTTTAACGCAATATCCTCAGGCGTTCCCTTCGCATTTAGAATTACGTCCATTACATCGGTCAGCAAAACCGAACTTTCCCTGGCCCAGGTTACACTGTCCTGATGAACCCTGGGGTCCCGAGGGCTTTGAGCAATCAGATTCTCAGCTTCGCTAACGTCCAGCAAAGCCGTTCTCAGTGTTTCCGGAGCGAGGTCCTCTGCATCCTGACTGACGGCCTTCTGTATGGCTATTTTAACGGCATCGAGCTCCCTGAACTGGGCCGCTTCAACCTCAAGCGCGAAATATTTCTTTTGAAATTCCGAGAACTCCTTCGGTTCAAGGGCTCGTGCAAAATCGTCTGTTTCATCTCTTAAATCCTCATCAACATCTGCCAGTGCCTCTGCCAAATCTGCATTGTCCTTCAAACCGGCATCGAGAGAAGATTTCCTGGCTTCGAGTATACGAAAAGCGTTAGGAGTTCGAGCCTCGGAATTAATCAACGCTTGCTGAAATTGTGCCTTTCCCAGGGTTGTATTTTCCTGGATGTAATCCGTTTGATGGTTGTCCGACAAGCCTCGTTGAGCTTTCGCCAGATAATCTGATCCTTTCGCGTATTCATCGTAGGACAGCAGGTCGGCCTGCACTATATTGGCTTTTTTCAGTAATACGGTAACCTCTGAAACTGCTGCTTCCAGCTGATCGGTCGATACAGGTTCCTCCTTTTGCGCGCTGGCGCAACCTAAAAGCGTCAGCACGAGGAGGCCGTGGCAGAGAACTAAGTTGGATTTTTTCATGCCTTTTTGTTCCGTACGGTCTTATTAGTGGTTACTTACAATTTAATTCTGTAAGTCAGGCCTCGCCATTTCGCGAATGAAAAAGCAAGCGGGCTATTAAATTCGCGGCAATTTATCACAAGGTCTATTGCATTAGTAGGTGCACATCGTAGTTAAGACATTTTAACAAAATTACTTTAACAGGCGTACGGTTATTTTCATCCCCCCAGGTTGACCGACCGCGGATGCGAGGCATAACCGTCCCCTGGCTTTGGTTATTTGAGCGTAACATGATGAGGCTGCCGTAGAAGTAGGGCGAATCGAACCTGCGATACGCGCATCGGATCAAGTCGCGGGATGACAGTTTGGAAGGGCTCAGGACTCTGGCATGTAGTGCTTGCCGTTACGCGCGACGAAGTTCCATAGCGCCTGGGCCGAGGGCAGAAAGCGTTTGTTGGCATGTTTGACCACGAACCACTTTCGATTGATCGGCGTGCCTTTTACATCGAGTGCAACCAGTCGCTTTTCCTTCAGTTCGGCAGCGACGGTGTGGGCCGATATGACCGCGATACCCATGCCGGCCATGACTGCCTGCTTGATGGTTTCGTTACTGCCGAATTCGAGACCCGATCCTGGCAGGTTGCGGTTGCGAGCAAAGAGTTTGTCGGTAACCATTCGTGTGCCGGAACCGGGTTCGCGTAGCAGGAAGGTTTCGTCCTGCAGTTCAGACAGCGAGATGCGCTGTTTTCGCGCAAGCCGGTGATCCGGTGGGGCAATGATGATTTGCGGGTGCTTGCTGATAAATTCCTTTTTTACGCCGAAATGATCGGGGGGTAGACCGGTAATGGCAAAATCGAGCTCCATGCTTTCCAGTTTTCCCATCGTTGTTTCGCGGTTTCCAACCAGTAACTGAATCTTCACCTGCGGATAAATTTTCATGAACTCGGCTAACACGGTGGGAGCGAAATAACGCGCGGTACTGACCACGCCGACTGCAACAACGCCATGGTCCACGCCTTTCAAATCTGCGATAACTTCACCGAATCGAACCAGGGAATCCTGAATAATGGTGCTCAGTTCAAGTAATTCCTGGCCGGCCAGTGTCGTAACCAGTCCGGACTCGCCGCGTTCGAGCAACGGTAAGCCAATGCTGTTTTCGAGGTCACGCAGCTGTAGTGATATTGCAGGTGGGGTCAGGTGCAGTTCCCTGGCCGCGGCCGAGGCGCTGCCGGAATTAACCGTGGCGCTAAAACCCCGCATCTGTTTGAGGGTTAGCTGGCGTAACCAGGGATAAAGATTTTCTTTCATAATTGTAAAGTTTATTAAACTTTACTAAATAATCAAGTCCACTCAAAATGGCATCTTAATTATTAGCACATAGCGAATAGAAGCAGATGGCATCGTCCCGAACATTGGATCAATTTCTCAGTTCATCAGCGCAACGGGACCCGGCGCTCGATCAGCTGGTGCCGATTGTGCAGGGCATTGCCGGCGCTGGTATTTCGCTGTCGAACTCGATTTCCCGCCATGGTCTGATTGATTACGTTGATAAAGCGGGCGCTGAAAATTCAGATGGCGACTTGCAGACGCCGCTGGATATTCTGGCGCACAATATTTTCGAGGCGGCACTGAATCAGTTACCGGTCTCGTTCCTGGCCTCGGAAGAACGGGCCGAATTGCTGGAAATCGATCCCCGGGCCGCTTACGGCGTAGCGATTGATCCGCTCGACGGTTCCTCGAATATCGAAACCAACATGTCTATCGGGACGATTTTCTCGGTATTGTCGGGTAGTGCAGAAGATTTGCTGGGGCAGGATCTGGGTAGCAGGCAGAAGGCCGCCGGTTTTCTGGTTTACGGCCCCCAGACCAGGTTGGTGCTGACCTGCGGAGCAGGCACATTCATTTTCCTGCTGGAACCCGACACGCAACAATTCTACCAGGTTGGTGATGCAGTTACGGTGCCATCGAAGCAGCGCGAGTTTGCCATCAACACTTCGAACTATCGTTTCTGGGATGACAGCGTGCGGCAATTCATCGATGACTGTATTGCCGGCGAGGATGGTCCCTTGGGCGAAGATTTCAACATGCGCTGGAACGCATCCCTGGTTGCCGAAGCCTACCGTATCCTGATGCGCGGCGGTGTATTTCTTTATCCAGGGGATTCACGTCCCGGATATCAGAATGGCCGTTTACGCCTGCTGTACGAGGCTTTACCCCTCGCTTTCGTGATCGAACAGGCGGGTGGCATGGCCAGCGATGGCAATCAGCGCATCCTGGAATCGAAGCTGGTGTCATTGCATGAGCGTATTCCATTGATATTCGGCTCGAGTGACAGGATTCGGGACGTGATCGACTACATCACCGGTGAAGCGGTTGAAAATACGCGATTTCCGCTCTTCGGAAATCGCGGCTTACTGAGAAATTAAGGGTCAGATTATGTCCAGAAAGAATCCGATTTTATCGATCACCGGTTCGTCAGGCGCCGGTACCTCGACCGTAAAAAGCACTTTTGAAAATATTTTTTTCCGCGAAAATATCAGTGCCTGTTTTATCGAGGGAGACGCATTTCATCGCTTTACCCGGCAGGAAATGAAGGCAGCCATGGCGCATGCCGAGGAAAGCGGCAACAAAAACTTCAGCCACTTCGGGCCCGAGGCCAACCTGTTTGAGGAACTGGAAGAGGTGTTCCGGCAATACAGCGAAACCGGTAGCGGCAAGACCCGACATTACGTGCATGACGAGATTGAAAGCGAACTCTACGGGGTTGCACCGGGGGAGTTCAGCGAATGGGAGGCTCTCCCGGAAGGTACGGACCTGTTGTTTTACGAGGGCCTGCATGGGGCCGTCAAGACCGAGCAGGCTAACGTGGCGCAATATGCAGATCTCAAGGTCGGGGTGGTTCCGGTCACCAACCTGGAATGGATTCAAAAGATCCATCGCGACAAGGTTGCGCGGGGATATTCGGCGGAAGCAATCACCGATACCATTTTGCGGCGTATGCCCGATTACATTGAGTACATATGCCCGCAATTTACCAATACCGATATCAATTTCCAGCGCGTACCGATTGTCGATACCTCGAACCCGTTTGTCGCCCGCTGGATTCCGACCGCGGACGAGTCGATGGTGGTGATCAGATTCGCCAATCCGCGTGGCATCGATTTTCCTTACCTGTTGACCATGATTCACAACAGCTTCATGTCGCGACCGAATGTCATCGTGATTCCGGGCGGCAAGATCGATCTTGCGATGCAGCTCATATTTACCCCGCTGGTGATGCAGCTGGTCGAACGTAAACGTCGCGCGGCTTAGCGGTGAGCTGCAGACTCCAAATCCAATAGCGAGAGAATCTTTCAAAATGGCACGCATAACATTAAGGCAACTACTGGACCACGCAGCAGAATACGGCTACGGGGTGCCGGCGTTCAATATCAACAACATGGAACAGGTACTGGCGATCATGAACGCGGCCAGTGCGGTAGACGCACCGGTAATACTTCAGGCCAGTCGTGGCGCGCGCAGCTATGCGGGCGATATCATGATTCGCAAGATGGTCGAAGCGGCCGAAGAAATGTATCCGCAAATCCCGATTTGCCTGCACCAGGATCACGGCAACAACCGCGCCACCTGCGTGTCGGCGATGCAGGCGAGTTTTACTTCGGTAATGATGGATGGCTCGCTCGAAGCCGATGCCAAAACACCCGCCAGTTACCAGTACAACCTCGATATTACTGCCGAAGTCACCCGCATTGCTCACGATATCGGGGTCTCGGTCGAAGGTGAACTGGGTTGCCTGGGCTCACTTGAAACCGGCGAAGGTGAAAAAGAAGACGGGCACGGCTTTGACGGCAGCCTGAGCATGGAGCAGTTACTGACCGATCCTGACCAGGCGGTCGATTTTGTCACCCGTACCCGCGTCGACGCGCTTGCCATCGCCATGGGCACTTCGCATGGCGCCTACAAGTTCAGTCGCAAACCCGATGGGGATATTCTGGCGATGAACGTGGTCCAGGAAATCAACGCCAGGCTGCCCGAAGTACACCTCGTCATGCACGGCTCTTCATCGGTGCCACAGGAGTTACAGGATATCTTCAATGAATATGGTGGTGACATGCCACAAACCTACGGTGTTCCGCTCGAAGAAATCGTACGCGGTATTAAACACGGCGTACGCAAGGTCAACATTGACACCGATTGCCGTCTCGCCATGACCGGTGAGTTCCGCCGTATCGGCGAGCAGGACAAGAGCCAGTTCGACCCGCGCAAGTTTCTGACACCGGCACTGGCCGCGATGCAGGATCTTTGTCGTGACCGTTTCGAGCGGTTCGAAACCGCGGGCAAGGCTTCGAAAATAAAACCGATCAGCGTCGCCGATATGGCTGCACGATATGCCAGTGGCGAACTCGATCCCAAAGTTACCAGCAGCCAGAGTGCTGCCTGAAATTAAGTTGGAGAATGACAGATGAGTTCCAGAAAAACCTACGACGCGGGCGTTAAAGATTACCGCGAAACCTACTGGATGCCGGATTACGAACCGTCCGCAACCGATTTGCTGGCCTGTTTCAAGATTACCCCGCAACCCGGGGTGCCTCGTGAAGAAGCCGCCGCCGCAGTCGCAGCGGAATCATCGACCGGAACCTGGACCACGGTCTGGACCGACCTGCTAACCGATCTCGAGCACTACAAGGGCCGCGCCTATTCGATCGAGGACGTGCCCGGCGATGACAGTTGTTTCTACGCGTTAATCGCCTATCCGATTGACCTGTTCGAGGAAGGTTCGGTGGTCAACGTTTTCACCTCGCTGGTTGGCAACGTATTCGGATTCAAGGCGGTGCGCGGCCTGCGTCTCGAGGACATACGCTTTCCGATCGCCTACGTCATGACCTGTAACGGTCCGCCCAACGGTATCCAGGTCGAACGTGACAAGATGAACAAGTACGGACGTCCGCTGCTCGGTTGCACCATCAAGCCCAAGCTCGGCCTGTCGGCGAAAAACTACGGGCGCGCGGTTTACGAATGCCTGCGCGGCGGCCTCGACTTTACCAAGGACGACGAAAACGTCAATTCGCAGCCATTCATGCGCTGGAACCACCGTTTCGACTTCGTCATGGAAGCGATTCACAAGGCCGAGGCCGAAACCGGCGAACGCAAGGGGCATTATCTCAATGTCACCGCGCCGACCCCTGAAGAAATGTACAAGCGAGCCGAATACGCCAAGTCGCTGGGCGCGCCGATCATCATGCATGACTTCCTGACCGGTGGTTTCTGCGCCAATACCGGACTCGCGCAATGGTGCCAGGACAACGGCATGTTGCTGCACATCCACCGTGCGATGCACGCGGTGCTCGACCGCAATCCGACGCACGGCATTCATTTCCGCGTGCTGGCCAAGGCATTGCGCCTTTCCGGTGGCGATCACCTGCACTCCGGTACCGTCGTTGGCAAGCTCGAGGGCGACCGCGAGGCGACGCTGGGCTGGATAGACATAATGCGCGACAAGTACATCAAGGAAGATCGCAGCCGCGGTATTTTCTTCGATCAGGACTGGGGTTCCATGCCTGGCATTTTTCCGGTCGCCTCGGGCGGTATCCACGTCTGGCACATGCCAGCGCTGGTGAACATATTCGGTGATGATTCGGTCCTTCAGTTCGGTGGCGGTACCCTCGGTCATCCCTGGGGCAACGCCGCAGGCGCCGCCGCCAACCGGGTCGCGCTCGAAGCCTGTGTGCAGGCACGTAACGAAGGCCGTGAAGTTGAAAAGGAAGGCAAAGACATTCTCGAGAATGCGGCCAAGTCCAGTCCGGAGCTGAAGGCGGCGATGGAAACCTGGAAGGAAATCAAGTTTGAATTCGATACTGTCGACAAGCTCGACGTAGCCCATCGATAAGAGGATAAGACCATGAGTGATATTCAAGACTATCAATCGAGCCTCGAAGATCCGGCGAGCCGGAAATTCGAAACCTTTTCATACCTGCCGGAAATGAACGCGGAGCAAATCCGCCGACAGGTGCAGTACATCGTTGCGCAGGGCTGGAACCCCGGCATCGAGCATACCGAGCCGGAAAACGCGGCCGACAATTACTGGTACATGTGGAAACTGCCGATGTTCGGTGAGGACGATGTCGATGCGATCATCAACGAGTGCGTCGCCTGTCACAATGCGCATCCCAACAACCACGTGCGCCTGCTGGGATTCGATAACTTTGCCCAGTCGGCCGGTGCGTCGATGGTTATTTACCGCGGCAACCCGGTTTAGGTCGGCGCCATGGCGGAAGCGGCAAGTCAGATGCAGATAGTTGAAACCAATCGCGAGCAATACCTGGTAAAGGCAGAACCCTACTATCGGGCGACCGCGGACGAAGTTGACAATTACCAGGCGGCTTACCAGGTACGCATGCCGGTTATGTTGAAAGGGCCGACCGGTTGCGGCAAATCACGATTTGTCGAATACATGGCCTGGAAACTGCAAAAACCTTTGATCAGCGTCGCCTGTACCGAGGACATGACCGCTTCGGACCTGGTGGGGAGGTATCTCCTCGATATCAATGGCACCCGCTGGCAGGATGGTCCCCTGGCGGTAGCGGCGCGGATTGGTGCGATTTGTTATCTCGATGAAATTGTCGAGGCGCGTCAGGATACTACCGTGGTAATTCACCCGCTTACCGATCATCGGCGTGAATTACCACTGGAGAAGAAAGGCGAACTGGTCAAGGCCCATGACGATTTTCAAATCGTGATTTCGTACAATCCTGGCTACCAGTCGCTGATGAAAGATTTGAAACAGTCCACCAAACAACGTTTTGGCGGTATCGATTTCGGTTATCCGCAGGCTGAAATCGAGACTGAGATCGTCGCTCACGAAGGCGGTGTCGACGTTGAAACCGCGACTAAACTGGTGCAGGTCGGTACCAGTTCGAGAAACCTCAAGGGACATGGTCTCGATGAAGGCATGTCGACACGGTTACTGATTTATGCGGCGCAACTGATGGCGCAAGGCGTTTCGGCAAGCGCCGCCTGTCGCATGGCCCTGGTCACCCCGCTAACCGACGATCCCGATATGCGCGACACGCTTTACGCCGCGGTGGATACTTACTTTTAATGAATATTTCGCGTCATCCCCGCATAAGCGGGGGTCAAGCTGGGATACAACCAAGGGATGCAACTCTTGTCATACCGCGGCTTGACCGCGGTATCCAGTGTTGTCTGGAGATTCCCAGTTCCCCTGGTTCCCGCGGTCAAGCCGCGGGATGACAGGTTGACGCGCCGTGCATGCCGAACTCGCCGAATATCTGCAATGCATCGACGCTGACGACATCAAGCACGGGGACCTGGTCGAAGCCTCTTACCTCGAGGCGCAGCGTTTCATGTCACCGCAGGGACTGGAAAATTACCTGGGGGGTATCAAGTCCATGTGCACCCTGGGTAAGGGTCAGGACCTGGTTTTAACCTATGTCCAGGAAATGCCGGTAGTGGCGAGGGAAGTTGGTGAAGACATAGTGCCCGATGTCATCGAGGCGGTTATGAAACTGGCTTCGTTGACCTCAGGTGCAGTGATAACGTTAATCCTGGCTAACCTGCCGCTGGCTGCTATGCGCCTCGGTGACGCCGGGCTGGTGCGCGGCTATCTCAAGTTATTACACCAGCTGTCCGCAAAGGCGCCGCGCGGTTTACGGCCGATGATGGATTCACTGGGTGAATTGCTCGCGAAGCTGACCCTGGGGGGACTGCGGCGTTGGGCAATGTGGGGCGCGCAGGCCTATCAGCGTGACTATGACGGACAAAGCACCTACTTCGGCCTTGCCACGGAAACCTCTAAATCGATGTTGCAACGTGAACGGCGCGGCACCTTGTTTGTAGATAATCATCGCAAATTGAATTTTTACCTGCGCGCGCTCTGGGGCAGGACGTTTTTCATGCGCCCGACCTCGGGAGACTATGAAACCCGCGAGGGCAGTAGGCCATTTATCGAAGACTATCTGCTGCACCTGCCGGATGCTTTCGATCGCTATCGCGATATCGACGGTATCGATGTATACCGGGCCGCGGCGGCGCACGCGGCAGCACATATCGAGTACACCAGGCAGACAATATCCGCCGCTGGATTGACGCCGATACAACAATGTTTCATTGATCTTTTCGAAGATGCGCGGATTGAATATCTCGCTTACCAGCGATTTCCGGGATTGCGGCGCCTGTGGCTCAGGTTTTTCGAGTATGCCCTCGATGACGATGAAGTGGATTACCACAGGGTCGTGCTACAAATGTTACGCATCGGTCGATCGCTGCTCGATTCCGGGTATCAGGATGACGAAACCTGGATTCGACAAACGGCGGCTGGATTCAGGGCTGCGCTCGAGCGGGACCCGGGGAAGATATCGACGGTACGCGAGTATGGCCTCAAATGCCTCGCGCTGATTAGCCAGGCGGATACGATGCCGGGCATCCGCATCTTGCAGGATTTGCCGATTCGCTACCGTGATGATAATCGTTACCTGTGGGCCTTCGATGAAAACAGATTTTCGGATAGTGAGTTTGAACAAGCACCGTGGCGACAGCCCACGCTGCACAAGCGAGTCAGTTTAATGGAAATGGTCAACGAGATTGACTCGGAACTCGAAGATGGCAGCCCGCAGGAGATATGGACACTGCCCACCGAATTGTTTCCCTACGAAGATCACGGCGTCAGTTATAACGTAGCGGAGGGCGTAGAGCCGCTGTCCGAGCCATTTCATTACGACGAGTGGGATTACCAGCTACAACTGGCGCGGCCGGAATGGACCACGGTGGTCGAGCGCCGTCAGCGCCAGGCGGATGCAGAGACGATGGATCTGATTCTGCAAAAGCATAAACCGCTCGCCAGCCGGATCAAGCACTTGATTGATGCACTGCAACCGCAGGGTGTAGTGCGTAAACGCGGCTTTGAAGATGGTGACGAACTCGATATCGATGCGGCGGTACGGGCGATGATCGATATTCGCCGCGGCATCATGCCCGACCCACGGGTGAACATTCGCATTACCCGCCATGTACGCGATTTATCGATGCTGGTGCTGATGGATTTATCCGCATCGACCAATGATCGTGTCGGCGATTTGACCGAGCAGGATGAGGGTTATCTGGACCAGCCCAGCATCCTCGACCTGACCCGCGAGGCCACCGGATTGCTCGCCTGGGCAGTCGATTCGATCGGCGACGATTTCGCGGTGCATGGCTTTGCTTCCGATGGCCGCCACGATGTTCAGTATTATCGATTCAAGGACTTCGATGAAGCTTATGCCGAGGCCGCAAAGTCGAGGCTGGCGGGTATGCAGGGCGGGTTATCGACGCGCATGGGAGCGGCGTTACGCCACGCCGGCTGGCATCTGGGGCAACAGGCCAGTCGCAAACGTCTTGTTTTGCTAATTACCGATGGCGAACCGGCCGACATTGATGAACGCGACCCGCAATACTTGCGCCAGGACAGCAAGCAGGCGGTCGATGAACTCGCCGCGCAGGGGATACATACCTATTGCCTGACCCTCGATCCGCAGGCAGATACTTACGTATCAAGGATTTTTGGCCCTAACAACTACTCTGTCGTGGATAATATCGAACGCTTACCGGAACGCCTGCCGAAGGTTTTTTCAGTGCTAACGACCTAGCCTGCATTTCTCACCACCTTGCTACTGCGGCTACGCTATGCCGCACCCTGCTTGACTTTCGCTCGGTCAGAGCGCTCAACATAGTGTAACTATGTCTGCGCACTCTTCGGTCGCGAAAGTCAAGCAGGGCATGCCTTATCGCCGCCTCGCTACGAAAGGTGGTGAGAAATACAGGCTAGTTGTTAAAAGTAATAGTACATATTGCTATTTGGTTATTACATTGGGCGCGATGATTTGATAGTTTTGATCGCTACCAGATGTCAAAATAATTCGAATAACCGATACGTAGCACGGACAAATGAGGAAATCAGTCATCTCGCCAATTTCGCTTTCTGCCCCGAGACACGGGAAAGTATTGTCATTCTGCCGTTGCTCGTGTCCAGGTGTTATTCATGAATATGCCGCATAATGAAATCCAGCCCGAAATTTCTGCAATGACCAGCAAAATTGCTTTTGATC
>Ga0209271_10000398_pt1 | contig 15011 bp, 13 predicted proteins | sample tdAd002_FD_187123 | JGI IMG/M metagenome (GOLD analysis project Ga0209271, IMG submission 187123) | Marine sediment microbial communities from the Atlantic coast under amendment with organic carbon and nitrate - tdAd00.2 (SPAdes)... | ecosystem: Environmental > Aquatic > Marine > Coastal >... | reverse complement strand
GATATCCAAAAGCCATGCGGGTTTGAAATTTGAATATATCACAGCTTTTTGATTTTGTTTAATTATTTTGCTATTGGCAAGCTAACTGCACTATTGGGCTATGTGTAAATTTGGCAAATAGTTATATTACAGTAACTGTATTATACGGATTCAGTGATATTGAATATCATAGAATCCACCCTGATCTGGTCAAGTAAAAACGGACACCAAGTTAAGCGACTTTTGCCAAAGTAAAATTACTCTCAAAAATATTTGGGGTTTTGTATCCCAAAAACGAATGGAGACGGTGACTGTTATAAAATATTTCAATATACCTGATTACGTCACTCCTGGCATCGTCCCTGGTTCTATAAATGATATCAGCGATCCATTCGGTTTTAAGGGAGTGGAAAAAACTTTCCACCACGGCATTGTCCCAGCAATCGCCCTTTCGGCTCATGCTGCAAATCATGCCGTATTGTTCTAACAGTTTTTGGTAATCGCTACCGGCGTATTGACTCCCACGATCGGAGTGATGAATTAAGCCTTTTCCGGGCTTTCGGCGCCAGTAAGCCATCGATAGGGCTTCTTTGACCAGCGGGGCTGTCAAACGATTGCTCATAGCCCAGCCTACTATTTTACGTGAGTACAAGTCTAGGACAACAGCCAGATATAACCAGCCCTGAAGGGTCCATAAGTAGGTTATATCGGTACACCAGACAGTATCGGGTCGCTCGACTTCAAATTGACGATTCAATAGATTTGCAGCGATCGGCAGTTTATGATTACTATCAGTGGTTCTTTTAAATTTCTTGCGACGTTTTACGGATACACCGGCCTTTTTCATCAGGCTCCTGGCACGGTATCGGCCAACATCGTAGCCATCGTCGCGTAGCTGGCCGCTGATTCGTCGTGAACCGTAGCTGCCTCTGGTATCGGAATGTATTTGACGAACTTTGGCAACTAACTCAAAATCCGGATCCATTTTATTCTCATGCTCTGTTTTAAGGTACTTGTAATACCCGCTCCGGCTGACTCCCATAACACGGCACAAAACGGTTACGGGATAGGCCTTCTGTTGCTGCCGGATAAAGCCGTATCTTATTTCGGCTCGTTGGCAAAGAAGGCCGCTGCCTTTTTTAAGATTTCTCGCTCCATTTGCAGCTTTTTTACCTCTTTACGGAGCCGGTATAATTCCTCTTTGTCAGAGGTCATATACCCTTTCCCTGGAAAAGATTGGTTGCCGTCGGTTTCAAGCTGCTTTTTCCAGCCTCTCAGAGAGCTATGATGGATCCCAAGGTTACGCGCGGCTTCTGATACCTTGTATCCTTGTTCGGTTACCAGTTTAACTGCATCGATCTTGAATTGCTTTGAATAGTGCTTTCGTTTTTGGGTCATTGGACACCTCCTTGAATCTGGTTCTTATAACATGCTTTTCGGAGTGTCCACTTTAACTATACCACTTCAGTGGATGGTGGATTGAAGTTGGAGGAATAAATATTTGAATCTGTACTTCACTGAAAAATTCAATAATACTTCAGGTATGTTTTACTTGCCTACATGTGTATCTTGAAATGAAAAGCAATGCTTGGAGGTTGTGATATCAAACTCTGAGGATTGAGCTGTTAAGTGATGTATTGATCCGTCTCTCGATTCTGTCAAGTCAAGTATAGGTCGGGACATATAATATTAGATCGTGTTTTCGTGATTATCTTTAAAATTAATAGTTATCTATACAAACCTTGAAATAATTCTTTATCATATTTAGGCCGAATCATATGTACATGATATTGGCTTCCAGCTTATCCTTCTTCAACCTGATAAGCACATAGCCACCCATTAATAACATACCAGGATTTAACACCTTTGTTTTGCCGATAAAATCCTCGGACTTTGCCTCGTGGATATGACCGGTAAGACAGATGTCCGGTTGGACACGTTGGATAAATTCCAGCACCGACCTGTTGCCTACATTTTCTCCGGAAGGCAGGTCGGCTGCTTTTGATCCAAATGGCGGATCATGTGCCACAAGAATAAGTTTAGGCAGGTGTTTTACCTGCTCATAACCCTCGTTTAGCCACTGAGCCAGCTTGTCGTCAGGCACTTCGGAAGGTGTCATAAAAGGTGTTGGTGTGGAATATCCCACACCCATAATACCGATATCTTTAGTTAGTTGCTTACCTTTTGAATGGATATTCCACCCCCTCTCATTTAGATAAGAAGTGATTTCAGGTCGATCCATATTACCTATCTGGGCGTAGATATTTTGATTTATCCTAAAAACCGCTTCCAGAAGTTCACTGGCCCTGCGCGTACCACCCCTGTTGGTAATGTCTCCACTGATTATTACTCCGTCTGCAGCAGCTATATCTGGGATTTCATCCAGAAGCGAAATATCCTCATGAATATCGCCAAATCCTATCCAGAATTTATCGTTTGTACTCATAAGACAATTTCTACAACTATATCCTGTTGATAATAGAAGCCATATACCCGGCCCCAAAACCGTTATCGATATTTACAACAGCAACATTTGAACTGCAACTGTTCAACATGGCAAAAAGGGCAGTTAAGCCGCCAAAACTAACACCATAGCCTACGCTTGTTGGTACTGCTATTACCGGTCTGCTGACCATTCCTGCTACTACGCTGGGAAGCGCACCTTCCATTCCTGCAACCACAACAAGAACCGAAGCCTGGTCGATCAATATTTTATGGTTAAACAACCGGTGGATACCGGCAACTCCGACATCAAAAACAGATTCCACATGGTTTCCCATAACCTGTGCTGTAAGTAATGCCTCTTTGGCAACAGGTATGTCTGATGTTCCGGCTGAAATTACAACTATGGTCCCTTTGCCCTTTAAGGGGATTTTATGTTTTATCCAGACAACCATCTTTGCATCTTGATGGTATACAGCTTCGGGAAAGCGTGAAACAACTCTATCAGCATTCTTGCTGTCGATGCGAGTAACAAGTACAACTTTTTCCTGAAGCAGCATTTTATCCATGATACCGATTATCTGGTCGGCAGTCTTTTCCTGCCCAAAGATAACTTCAGGAAAGCCCTTGCGCAGGGAACGGTGATGGTCTATATGGGCATAATCAAGATCCTCAAAAGACAGGTGCTTAAGTTTTTGGGCAGCATCTTGGACAGTCATTTTGCCTGCGGCAACATTACCAAGGATCTGATTCAAGGATTCAATGTCCATTATATAATTTCCTTATTTTATTCTTTTGTTCTAATTCTTCATAAGTCGGTTTTTCTGCCACTATAACATCCTCTATTCTTTTTTTGCTTCTCTTTTATTAAAAGACACTCACGATTAGAACTGACACGTACTTCTATTGAAGGAAGTTGTCTGGATTTAAACCTCATGGCCTTGCAGCCATGCGGAAAGTTCTTGTCCCAGGTGACATAGTAATATTCACATTTATGGCAGTCTATCATTTACTTAAGTTATACGTGGATGTTCACTGGTTCTGGGTTCAGAGGGTAACAAATAATGGTTAGTAATCAATGGACAACAATTAAAAATTAACAATTGATTATTAGACCATGGTTCGATGCAGGATTCATTCGTGCCTTAGAATTCGCCAATCGAGCTCGTACTGAGAATAAAAGTAAAAATATTAAAAAATCATAAGGTAATTAACCCTGAACGGTGAACTTTGAACCTGTGAACGCTTGCGGTTATACTTTATTGTTGATTTACGAACTATATAATAATAAGTCTAAGAAATCAAATGGTAATTATAGGGTGAATTGAGTGGGAAATAGAAGAAAATTTATACGTTTTCCTGTAAGGCTTAATGCTCGGTATTCGGAAGAGAACTCAGACGGATGGAATCAGTTAAGTGGTGTTTTTTAATTGGTACTATATTTGAGGGGTTCTCTTTGTCTGCAACAAGATATCTCTCATTATCAACCAGACCGTTGATAGCTCGCCGAACTCCATCATTCCCATGATGCTTTAACAAGTAATCCAACAATCCTCGTAAGTTTAGGCAGTTTATATCCTTGTCCATTAACATTGTATCTTACCAACAGTTACGGGTATTTTCTTTCAATAGGCGGATTAAATCGAGGTTACTTAAAGCGAGTGTAGAATAAATCATGTATTTAACCCGAATGCACTGAGAGAAATTATCTTTTGCATGATTCCTTTTTACTGAGACCCTTGCAAAACACTCCTTTTTGCCAGATTTCTATGTCTGGCTCAAATTTTAATCCTCGAAATACTCAATGTATTCATGTGGTTAAAATTTTCCCCTTCCTTGAACTTGAACAAAAATGAACATTTTTCAAAGGTCTCTTACTGTACATTCTGTTCAATAATTTTTCCGGGTTTTGTTGTCGCGGTTTCCTTTTCCAGTCCTTTTAACTTCTTTTCGACAGAATTTATTTTATCTTCAAGACGGCTTGTTATTTTCTGCAGAGCGAGTTGATAGGTTTTCTGCTGGTTTTTCAGCAATATATCAACAGTCTTTTGGTCGATCTTGACAGATTTAAGAAAGTCGATATCAGATCGGATATTTACAAGATCATTTTTAATGCTTCCGACAGTTTGAGAATAAGTTGCCATTTTTTTATTTAATGTAAGATCAATATTCTTAAGCTCTGATGATATACTTTCCAAATTTCCTGGAAGGGGCGCCAATCTTTTATCGATACCAACTATGGTGCTTTCAATCTTTTCATTGTCTGCTTTCCGGGCAGCTCTGATGTACTTAATAGCGGTTGTTGCCTTGTTTAGATTTGCCTGTATAGAAGCGACACTCTTTTCAATGGCTTCAACCCTTTTGGTCAGGACACCTTCAAGATTTGCCTGTCGAACGGAAAGGGATGAGAATCTTGATTCGAGTTCTTTGGAAAGGGTTTGAACTCCAATGGTTCCTGTACTGTCTGTTCTGGAGATGCTTTTTTTTAAATCCAAATAAGCAAAAAGAATTACAACGCCGATTAAACATGTAATTAGAATCGAAATGCGAGTGATACGCTTTTTTAACTTTTCGATCCGCAAGTCGTCGCGTCTTCTTTGAACCGGGATATCCGGTTTCTCATCATCTGCGCGCATTTTAAATCTGGAAGACTCATTTTCTGCCATTTTTATCTATTCCCATTCTATTGTACTTGGCGGTTTTGAGCTGATATCATAAACCACCCTGTTTACGCCGGCAACCTCATTGATTATCCGGTTTGATATTTTCCCGAGAAGTTTATGGGGTAGCTTGGCCCAATCCGCCGTCATTGCGTCTTTGCTTGTTACCGCCCGGATGGCCACAATGTTTTCATAGGTTCGCTTGTCTCCCATAACACCAACACTTTTTATGGGCAAAAGGACGGCGAAAGACTGCCATAACTTTTTATAATATCCACTATATCTTATTTCATCAAGCAAAATATCATCAACATTTCTTAATATCAAAAGGCCCTTATTGTTTATTTCTCCGATGATTCTGATGGCAAGTCCCGGACCAGGAAAAGGTTGACGCCATATCAGGTCTTGGTTAAGGCCCAATTCTTTGCCCAGAAGACGAACTTCATCCTTGAAAAGGTACTTTAAGGGTTCTACGAGTTTCAATTTCATTTTTTTGGGTAAGCCGCCCACATTATGATGTGATTTGATGATGGATGTGGGGCCGCCAAAAGCAGATTGTGACTCAATGATATCAGGGTACAGGGTCCCCTGGGCTAAAAATTCCGCTCCTTTTATCTTTCTGGCTTGGGCTTCAAAGACATCCATAAAAATTTTGCCGATAATTTTTCTCTTTTTTTCAGGGTCGGTTATCTTGGAAAGCGCTTTTAAAAATTTGGTTTTGGCATTCACAAACCGGATATTAATTTTCAGGTGTTGCTTAAAGGTATTTTTGAGCTTTATAGCTTCATCCTTTCTTAGCAGGCCGTTATCCACGAATATACAGGTAAGATTTTTCCCCACAGCATGGTGAAGCAATAGTGCGGTGACCGATGAATCGACACCGCCGCTTAAACCGAGAATGACTTTTTTGTCTCCAACGACGTCTCTGATTTGAGACACCGAGTCCTTGGCAAAGGATTTCATGGTCCACGTCCGTTTGCAGCCACACACGTCAAAAACGAAATTACGAAGCATGATTTTACCCTTGGTCGTATGGTCAACTTCCGGGTGAAACTGAAGGCCGTATAGATGTTTTTTAGTATGAACCGTTGCTGCTATCCTTGTGTTTTCAGTTGAAGCGGTTATTCTGAAGCCGCCGGGCAGCTTTGCTGTGGAATCTCCATGGCTCATCCATGTATTGGTTTTTTCTTCCACACCTTTGAAAAGATCACTCTGTTTTTTTATTTTAAGCTCTGCAAAACCGTATTCACGTTTACGGGCTCTTTTTACAGTTCCACCTAGAATGCTAACCATAAATTGCATGCCATAACATATTCCAAGAACAGGAATCCCAAGATTAAAAATAGCTTTGTCACACTTGGGACTGTTTTTTTCGTAGATGCTTGAAGGTCCACCTGAGAGTATAATTCCTTTAGGCTTCAGGTTTTTGATGTAGTCAAGATCAACATCAGGCGGATCGATCTGACAGTATACATGAAATTCTCGAACACGGCGGGCGATAAGCTGGTTATATTGCGAACCGAAATCTATAATCAGTATCATATGTCTCCTTACTCAAACAATTTGCGAAAACAATGTAAATATGTTAGAAGCAGTCAAAAAAGTCAACTCATATATTAAAGTCCGGGAATCGATGATTGTTGATTATAGTCAATGCCTAAAGTGAGCTAAAATCTGCCCCGTTAAATCTGGAAGCCATTTATCTGGGATGCCTAAAATTATTGTCCAAATCTATGAAGTACAGACACCCTATGAGGCCGAAAAGCTGATAGCCTTGGGAGTGGATCATATCGGCAGCGTTATTGTTTCTCGCAAATCCTGGAAACTTTCCTTAATCAGGGATACAATCAGGTTGATCCATGGTGCAGAGTCTCTGAGCAGCTTGATACCGCTTTTCAGCGATATAGATTCTATACTCCGCACCCTCGATTATTATGAACCCGATATCGTTCATTTTTGTGAAGCTTTAACCTTTCAAAACGGTGCTTGTGAAACTTGTGCAGAACTTATTTCATTGCAGGAAAAAATTAGGGGAAGGTTCCCTGAGGTCAAGATCATGCGATCCATTCCAATATCACAGCCCGGGAACACTGATAACATGGCCGCAATTGAACTGGCCCGGCTTTTCGAGCCTGTAAGCGACTATTTTTTAACAGACACCCTGCTTGCTAAGGAATCCGGATCTTGTATTGACGGACAACCTGTCAAAGGATTTGTTGGAATAACCGGCCAGACATGCGATTGGGATGTTGCCGCAAAGCTGGTTGAATCAAGCAGCATTCCCGTAATACTTGCAGGTGGTATTGCACCCGAAAATGTATTTGATAGTATTATGCAGGTTCTTCCGGCAGGAGTTGACAGTTGTACAAAAACCAATGCTACGGACTCAAAAGGTCGTTCCATAAGGTTTAAAAAGGACTTTAGCAGGGTAAAACGTTTTGTCGATAAGGTGCGCAGGGCAGAGAAGTGTATTGGATACAGACAAATAAAGGAGTTATAAAATTATGTATGACAGCAGTGATTTAAGAAAAGGTCTCAAAATTGAGATAGACGGAGATCCTTATGTGATTGTGCAGTTCGAGTTTTCCAAGCCTGGCAAGGGACAGGCTCTTTACAAGTGCAAGCTAAAAAATATGCTGTCCGGTGCTCAATTTGATCGAACATTTAGATCCGGTGATAAATTTAACCCGGCAAACCTCCAAGAGCTTGAAATGGAATATCTTTATTCAGACGGCGAACAGTACTGTTTTATGAATACATCGACTTATGGCCAGGACTTTCTCACAAAAGACCAGGTGGGCGATTCCATTAATTTTTTAAAGGAAAACACGGTTTGCAATGTTCTTTTTTTCCAGGAAAGACCTATAGGTGTAACATTGCCTAATTTTGTTGATTTAAGAATTGTCCAGGCTGATCCATGGGCAAAAGGAGATACAGCTACCGGCAGTACAAAGCCGGCAACACTTGAGACAGATTATATCGTCCAGGTCCCACCATTTGTTGAAGAGGGTGAACTTGTCAGGATTGACACCAGAACCGGTGAGTATGCAGAGCGAGTTAAGGAGTGAAAGATTGTCCCCATTTTTCAGAAAACACAATTTTATCAATCGATTTTCTTTTTCTTTTCTTGGCGGGTTTGTCTTTAGCATAACCTATCGCCAGCATCGCTGAAACTTTTATTCTTTTGGGTATTTTAAGGATTTCTTTGACTTTGTTTTCAGAAAACCAGCCTATCCAGCAGGTTCCAAGGCCGAGTTCGGTGGCTTTTAATACCATATGTTCCATTGCGATGCCCAGGTCAATCTGGTAATATTCAATACCGGTTACTCTGGAGCCGATACGGTTCGCAATGACATCCAGCTGAGAGCATCCGACAATAACAAGCGGTGCCTGTTCGAGCCACCTGTTCGGAACAACCGGGCGCATGGCCAGACTGCAGATTTCTTTAATAATTTCCCTATTAGTTACAGTTACAAAGCGCCAGGTCTGGCTGTTACAGGCGGACGGTGCAAGACGTGCTGCCTCAATAATAGAGATCAGATCTTTTTCCTTTACCGGCCCGGAATCAAAAGATCTTGTTGATCTGCGGCTTTTTAGTATCCGGTCAAATTCCATGATTGGTATAAATTTGGCTTTATATAAAAACGAGCCCGATGAAACATTCAGATAATTTTATCCAAAGGGCTAAAATGATACTATCATTGCTGTTTGATTCTGTATTTCTTTATTCTGTTTCCATCCATCTCTTCTACGGTTATAATGTATGTTCCCATGGTTATTTTTTCCTTTTCTTTGGGAATTCTTCCAATTGTATTAAGAATATATCCTGAGAAAGTGTCATAATCCTTTAAGTCGGGGATGTCCATTCCTATGATCTCATTGACTTCATCAATATCAGACTTTCCAAGCACTATCCATTCATTGTTCTTTTGCTTGACAATATGCGGTTCTTCCTTATCGGTTTCATCTCTTATCTCTCCAACAATCTCTTCAATGGCGTCCTCAAGCGTTATAACACCGGATACACCACCGTGCTCATCCACTACAATTGCCATGTGGTGTTTTCTTATTTTAAATTGATGAAGCAACTTGTCTAGTTTTTTGTTTTCAGGAACAAAATAGGGTTTGGTCATAATTTTGCGGACATCAATTTTAGTGTCTGATGTTATTTTATTTAAAAAGAGATCTTTTATATTTATGATGCCGATAATATGATCAATATCATCCTCAATTACCGGAATTCTTGTAAACCCCGAATTAACGATATCTTTTAAATCAAGCTTTTCATCAGCTTCAATAACGAACATGTCTGCTCTCGGGGTCATTATCTCGGAAGCATTGGTATCATCGAATTCAAAAATTCTGTGTATCAGCTCTTTTTCTGCCTCTTTGATTTCTCCTTCTTCTTCTACAGCTTCAACAAAAGTCATCAATTCTTCTTCAGTTACCGCGGGTGTTTTCTTGATTTTACCGGTTATCTTTGGAATAAAATACAGGAATATTACAACCGGATAAAACAGAATTGAAAACCAATATATTGGATATATTGCAATCTTTGCTATCAAAATATTATTCCGCGTGGCAACAGATTTGGGTATTACCTCGCCAAAAACCAAAATAAGAAAAGTCATGATTCCCGTGGCAAGACCCACCGCATGATTTGGGGAAATATTAATAGTTATGGAAGTTGCCAGGGCAGCTGCGCCCACATTTACTATATTGTTTCCGATAAGAATCGTGGATAGGAGCCTGTGTGGATTATCCTTCATCCGTTCGATAAGCATGAAAGACTTTGCCTTGTTCTTGGCAAGGTGCCTGGCTTTTGTTTTGCTTAAGGAGAACAGGGCGGTTTCAGCTGAAGAGAAAAAACCGGACAACAAAAGCAGGACAATCAAAACGACAATCTGATTCAGCATAATATTAAATTATTGGCGAACTCCTCTTTACAGGAAATATAAAATAGGTATAGTTACTAATATATCTCAAATTTCTTTTTTTTCAAGTAAATAAAGCATGATGTCAGTGATACCTGAAATATTATGCGAAAAACAAAGCATATAAAAGAATATATAGAATCACTAATTTCTTCAAAACGCCTTGGAAATCAGGTGGTTCATCATATGGTGCTTCCTGATCATTCTCCATGTTTATCAAAACCCGAGAAATCATGGCCTAAAGAAATAAACCATATTATGGAATCTGCTGGGATTCAGGATCTTTTCAAGCACCAGGTAGATGCCGTTGATTTGATAAGATCCGGCAGACATCTTGTTGTGGCAACGCCCACGGCAAGCGGAAAAACCCTTATTTATAATCTTCCTGTGCTGGAAAATGTGTTAAAAAATTCGAGATCCAAAGCCCTTTATGTTTTTCCCTTAAAGGCCCTTGCGCAGGATCAACTGCGCATATTTAAAGAACTGACGGAATATGCCAGTGGAATAAAACCGACCATCGAGATTTATGACGGAGACACTTCGGCCTGGCATCGTAAACGCATAAGGGGGGCACCGCCCAATATTCTTTTAACCAACCCCGAAATGATTCATCTTTCGCTCCTTCCGCATCACCATAAATGGGCCGATTTTTTTTGCGACCTTGATATGGTGGTGGTGGATGAGGTTCATACTTACCGAGGAATCATGGGATCGCACATGGCACAAGTTTTCAGACGGTTTCGAAGGATATGTTCCTTTTACGGGGTCGATCCAACATTTATTTTTTGTTCCGCCACCGTGTCCAATCCTGCCCAGCTTACCGAACAACTTACAGGGCTTAAAGTCGATACCATCACAAAAAGCGGTGCACCCATGGGTAGGAAGCATGTTGTCTTTATTAATCCGATTCAAAGACCGGCTCAGACAGCCATTCTTTTGCTGAAAGCAGCACTTCACCGAGGCTTGCGAACCATTGTATATACCCAGTCAAGGAAACTTGCCGAGTTGATCGCAATCTGGGCTGGAAGTCAATCAGGAGCTTTTGCAGATCGTATCAGTGCTTACCGTGCAGGATTCCTTCCTGAAGAAAGAAGGGAGATCGAAGCACGGCTTGCCAAGGGTGATCTTTTGGCTGTGATATCCACCAGCGCTCTTGAACTTGGTATCGATATCGGTAATTTGGATCTCTGTCTGTTGGTGGGATATCCAGGCTCAGTTGTGTCCACATGGCAAAGAGGTGGCAGGGTAGGGCGGAGCGGCCAGGATTCCGCGCTGATTCTTATCGCCGGAGAGGACGCCCTGGATCAGTATTTTATGCGCAATCCTGAAGAATTTATTAAGAGAGAGCCCGAAGCTGCGGTCGTAAACCCTTACAATCCTGATATTCTGTCAAAGCACATGGTATGCGCGGCCGCTGAACTGCCGTTAAAGCCTGATGAACCGTTCATGGCCGATGAGGCTGTCACAAAAGCTGCTTTAGACCTGGAGGTCAAAGGTGATCTTTTAAGGAGCGGAGACGGCAAAGAGGTTTATTCCAGCCGGCGTGCTCCGCACCGGCATGTAGACCTCAGAGGAACGGGCAACCGCTTTAACATTGTCAGCAGCAAGACAGGACAGAGCAGGGGAGAGATCGATGGTTTCAGAGCCTTCAAGGAGACCCACCCAGGAGCCATTTATCTTCATAAGGGTGACACATTTCTTGTGGAAACTCTTGACCTGGCCACAAGAACGGCAAAAGTTTCCAGAGCCAGGGTCGATTATTATACCAGGGTAAGATCCCAAAAAAATACCGAGATACTGAATATATTTAAGGAAAAAAAGGTTCTAGATACAATAATATATACAGGACGACTTAAAGTAACAGAGCAGGTGTCAGGATATGAAAAATGGCGGATACATGCCAAAAAAAAGTTAAGCATCGTCCCCTTAGATCTTCCTCCCCTGGTTTTCGAGACCGATGGATTATGGTTTAAAATCCCGCTCAGAATCCAAAGAGAAGCTGAAGCCAAGTATTTCCACTTTATGGGAGGGATTCATGCCATTGAACATGCGGCCATCGGTATTTTTCCGCTTTTGGTTATGGCAGATCGAAATGATCTCGGCGGTATTTCTACACCGTTTCATCCCCAGACCGCTGGTGCCGCGGTATTTATTTACGATGGAGTTCCCGGCGGGGCAGGGCTGAGCAGATACGCCTTTAGACGTGCGAGGAAACTTCTTGAAACGACCCTTGAGGTGATCAGAGCATGTCCCTGTGAATCCGGTTGTCCTTCCTGCGTGCATTCACCAAAATGCGGTTCAGGAAACAGACCGATTGACAAGGCCGCAGCAAATTTCATACTTGAAAAAATCATAACGACCCGTGATTCTGAAATGAGGATACAAAAAAGATCCGGCAGCTTCAAGGAGAAATCACGGAAAAGGGCGGCTGCAGGGCTTGACCAAGTGAAAATTAAAGCCAAAACCAGGGAAAACGTTCACTTTGGCATATTCGACATAGAGACACAGCGTTCCGCTCAGGAAGTCGGTGGTTGGAACCGGGCTGATTTAATGGGTATCAGTTGTGTAGTGCTTTACGATTCAAAGGAAGATAGATTTTTTGAGTTTTTAGATGATCAGGTCCCTTTGTTCATCGAGCACCTTGAAAGATTAGATTTGGTTATCGGCTTCAACATCAAACGGTTTGATTTTAATGTGCTTGCCGGGTATTCGGATTTTGATTTTCACAAGCTTCCAACACTTGATATCCTTGAAGAGATACATAATCGTCTCGGCTACAGACTCTCTCTTGATCACCTTGCCACGGTAACATTGAACAAAAAAAAGATCGCGGACGGTCTTCAGGCCCTGCGCTGGTGGAAACAGGGGAAGATACGTGAGATAATAGAATACTGTAAAGCCGATGTTGCAATTACGAGAGATCTTTTTCTGTACGGTAAAAAGAATGGTTATCTTCTTTTTAAAAATAAGGCGAAAAAAACTGTTCGGATCCTTGTGAAATGGTAAAAGAGTTTCGATAATTTCGTATCAATTATTCCATTTCTTGTAATATTTTCAAAATGCTAAGGTGTTACCATTTCTTTTTCTTCTTGCCATTTTTCTTGAATTGACCCGGAGGGTATTTGCGCTTGTGCTCATCGTAATAGATATAGGGTTTATCGGTATCCATCTCGATGCTAACATGGCCGGCTGATGCCAATTGAATAGAATGCGGCAACGATGCGCCAAACCGCCAGTTAGGCCCTTCAAGATAGAAATATAATTCTCTATAAGCATCATAATAAACGCTACAGGAAGGATAATACCGATATTTATGTTTTGCTCGATATCCATGTGCCGGTGCATGAGGTGGCGGTCCCCCTTTTTTGGCTTTTTTTACTTCATGATGATGTCCGTCGTCTGTTCCCTTTCCCCATTCGAAACCTACCGCTCCTCCGGTTGTTCCACATGCGCTAAAAGAAAATAGAAATAAAACAATACCTAAAAGAAACATTGAATTTTTCAAAACATTATAATTCATATGGATCCTCCTTTTATTATTTGCATTATTATGCAAGAATTAGACCAGGAAGATGATATAGAAGATATATATGTAAATATAGGTAGTTGGATAAATTATAGAGGTTTTGGATTAAAATAGTGTAACAAATATCGTCAAAGTAAGTGACAAAAGATTGTGTTATGAATCTAACCTTGAACCATGAACGGTTACAAAAAAGCTTAGAGCCCAAAGACACTTATAGTTCACCAATCCATCCATTTATAAACCTGTCTACTATTTGAATTTTAACACAATTTAGTCTTAGCCGTTTTTTATCAATTTTTCTTGACATTTGACATGGGTGCTTGTTAATGAATGAATGTTCATTCATAATTTGATTTTTCATGAGAAACAATGGTAGTCTGGATTTCTCACAAATCTGATTCTTTTTTCTTTACAACCAAAATACATTCTTCATAAGAAATTCGGGATAGGGGAGATTTGTTATCAACACAAAAGAAAAAATAAACGACAAATATCATAAGATACTTGAAGCTGCAGTCAAAGTATTTGCAGAAAAGGGTTTTTTTCAGTCAACCATTTCACAGATTGCAAGGGAAGCTGGTGTGGCTGATGGTACGATCTATCTTTATTTCCAAAATAAGAATGATATTCTGGTCCAATTTTTCAGTTATAAGACCAGACAGGTTTTTTCAAGCTTCAGGAAAGAAGTTGACAAAGCGGACAATACTGTCGGCAAACTTAGAAATCTCATCCGCCGGCATCTCGAGGAATTCCAGAGCGACATGAATATGGCGATAGTCTATCAGGCTGAAACACACCAGAGCATCCGTTTGTTTGAAGAGCAGATAAAAGAGATGTCCAAGATGTATCTTGATATTATTTTGGAAATTGTGGAGCAGGGGCAGGAAGAGGGAGTCATTCGAAAGGATTTGTATCTGGGCCTTGTTAAGCGTTTCATACTCGGGGCTGTGGATGAGGTTATTAATACTTGGTTACATTCAGGCGGAAAGTACGACCTTGTGTCAATGGCAGATCCACTTGTAGACCTTTTCATGAGAGGAATAGGGACATATAAAGAATAAGGAGAAAATAATCATGGCACAATATATTGCGGATCGTAGGGACGTCGATTTTGTCCTCCATGAGCAGATGCGGGTTGGAGATCTGAGCAAGCACGAAAGGTTTGCGGAGTTTAACAAAAAGACGGTCGATATGATCGTATCCGAAGCACGCAATCTGGCGATCAAGGAGATTCTTCCCACACAGAAATCAGGTGATCAGGAAGGATGCAGGTTTGAAAAAGGTAAGGTGACGGTTCCTGAGTCTTTTCACAGAGCTTACGAACTTTTAAAAGAAGGGGAATGGGTGGCCATGACGGAAGACCCCGAGTGGGGGGGGCAGGGAATGCCGGCGACAGTTGCGCTGGCAGCCAGTGATTACCTTGTGGGTGCCAACTTTGCATTAATGATATATTCCGGGTTGACCCATGGC
>Ga0209271_10000396_pt1 | contig 15031 bp, 14 predicted proteins | sample tdAd002_FD_187123 | JGI IMG/M metagenome (GOLD analysis project Ga0209271, IMG submission 187123) | Marine sediment microbial communities from the Atlantic coast under amendment with organic carbon and nitrate - tdAd00.2 (SPAdes)... | ecosystem: Environmental > Aquatic > Marine > Coastal >... | reverse complement strand
GGGGCCATGGGGATGGCCGGGTGGCTGGGCATCGCGCTAACCCCGCCATCGTTTACTGCGGTCATGATCATCCCGACCATGGCGATCGCCGACAGTGTCCACATCCTGATGAATTACCTGTTAATGAGGCAAAAGGGAGCAAACCGGCATGAATCCATGGTGGATAGTATCCGCATCAACTTGCAGCCGGTTTTCCTGACCAGCGTCACCACCGCGATCGGATTTCTGAGTATGAATTTCTCCGATGCACCGCCGTTCCACGATCTTGGCAACATAGTCGCGATGGGCGTAATGATTGCCTTTGTGTTAAGCGTGACTTTCCTGCCGGTGCTTATGATGTTGCTGCCGGGTAAGCAAAGATCCGGTGAAACGGCTTCGAGCCGGATCATGCAAGGTTTTGCCGAGTTTGTTATCGCACAGCGTAAAAGACTGTTGCTCGGTATGGGTCTGACCTGCCTGATCCTGATTTCCTTTGTACCGCAAAACGAACTCAACGACAATTTCGTCAAGTACTTCAGCGAGAAAATTGAGTTCCGCCGCGACGCCGATTTTGCCGCGCAAAATCTCGGCGGGCTTTACCTGATAGATTATTCGCTGGAATCAGGGCAGGACGGTGGCGTCAGCGATCCGGAGTTTCAGCAGCATGCGGAGAACTTTGCCAACTGGTATCGCGAACAACCCGAGGTCATCCATGTCAATGTAATCACGGACACATTCAAACGCCTGAACAAGAGTATGCATGGCGATGACCCGCCATGGTATCGACTGCCCGACTCGCGTGAACTGGCGGCGCAGTACCTGTTGCTATATGAAATGTCCCTGCCTTACGGGCTCGACCTGAACAATCAGATCAACATCGACAAGTCGGCGACGCGCATGACGGTGATGCTCTACAACATGACTACAAAGAGCGTGCTCGGTCTCGAAGAAAGGGCGCAGCAATGGCTGCGAACCAACACTCCGGCCAGCATGCACAATGACGGTGCGAGTCCGACCATCATGTTCAGCAACATCGGCGAGCGTAACATCAGGAGTATGTTAATCGGCACCACGGTCGCGCTGGTGCTGATTTCGACCATCCTCATGGTTGCGTTACGCTCGATCAAGATTGGCTTGCTGAGCCTGATCCCGAACCTGATTCCCGCGGCGCTGGCGTTTGGCGTCTGGGGCATTGCGGTCGGCCAGATCGGGCTCGCGTTATCGATTGTGACCGGGATGACACTCGGTATTGTGGTTGACGATACGGTGCATTTTCTAAGCAAGTATCTGCGCGCACGCCGTGAAAAAGGGCTCGATGCGCAGGACGCGGTGCGTTACGCCTTCAGTACCGTGGGTCTCGCGCTGGTGGCGACTTCAATCGTGTTGGTTGCGGGCTTTACAGTGCTGACCTTTTCCGCGTTTGTGTTGAACTCGAACATGGCGTTTATGACCGCTGTAACCATCATATTCGCCATCGTCGCCGATTTTTTGTTGTTACCACCTCTATTAATGGCCATCGACGGCAAGGAGAAAATCGATGCTTAGTCTGAAACCCTTTGTTCTGTTTGCATTACTGGCGATATCTGTCGCTGGATTTGCGCAAAGCGCCGAAGACAGGGGGCTCGAGATCGCCCAGGCAGCGAAAGACTTTGATAAGGGCTTTGCGGATTTTACCGCCAACATGACCATGACCTTGAAGAACAAGTCAGGCAAAACCTCGACCCGCTTGATTCGCATACGCACCCTCGAAGTCGACGGTGACGGTGACAAGAGCCTGTCGATTTTCGACGAGCCTGCCGACGTCAAGGGAACCGCGATGCTGACCTATACGCATGGATTGAAACCCGATGATCAGTGGCTGTACCTGCCGGCGCTGAAAAAGATCAAGCGCATCAGTTCGCGCAACAAATCAGGTCCTTTCATGGGTTCCACCTTTGCCTTTGAAGACCTCGGTTCGCAGGAGGTGGAAAAATACAGTTACAAATACCTGCGCGATGAACCCTGTGGGGACTGGTCCTGCTACGTGGTCGAACGCTATCCGGCCTACAAGCACTCCGGTTACACTCGTCAGATTGTGTGGATTGATCACGAGGGCTACCGCATGGTCAGGGCAGAATTCTATGACCGCAAGAAAGCGCTGCTCAAAACCCTGATTGCAGGTGATTTTCAGCAATTTCTCGGCCATTACTGGCGTCCTGGCAGGATGGATATGGTGAACCATCAAACCGGTAAAAGTACCTTGCTCGAATGGAGCGAGTACCAGTTCAAAACCGGTCTGAGTGACCGTGACTTCCGCTCGCAAACGTTGAAACGAGTCAGGTAAATGCGTTGCGCGGTAACCTGTATCGGCTGGTTGCTGGTATCGGCTCCCGTGACCGCCGAGTTTTCCGGCAACATCGCGGTCGAAACATTAAACTTTCGCGAATCAGGGCAATTCCAAGACCAGGTTAATGACAACCTCAGCCTGTCGTTTCAACCAAAATTGGACGGTCAATGGAACCAGGGTGATGATTTGTGGAGTGTCGAGCTTTTCATGCGTACCGAAGACAAGGATACGGGTCGCGAGCATGGCGATATTCGTGAACTGCTGTGGCTACATATCGACGGTGACAACGAATGGCGCGTCGGTATCAACACCATGTTCTGGGGCGTTACCGAGTCGCGGCACCTGGTGGATGTCATCAACCAGGTCGACCAGCTCGAAGGTCTTGACGGTGAAGAGAAACTCGGTCAGCCGATGATTCACCTGAAACATTACGAGGATTGGGGCGTGCTCGATTTCCTGCTGCTGCCCGGTTTTCGGGAACGTGATTTTCCGAATAAAAGAGGGCGTCGGCGCACGCCACTGGTCGTCGATACCGATCAGGCGCGTTACCAGTCTTCCGATGAACAACAACATATCGATTACGCGATTCGTTTTTCACAAACCTATGGTGACCTCGATGTTGGCGTTTCGTGGTTTGATGGCACCAGTCGCGACCCGTTGCTGTTACCCGGTAGCGACGGTGGCGAACCGGTACTGACTCCTTTTTACGAACAGATGACACAGCTTGGCATCGACGCGCAGCTGCTCTACGAAGACTGGATCTGGCGTCTCGAGTTTATTCACCGCGAGGCGGATTCAAATGATTACAACGCCTATACCGCAGGTTTCGAATATACTTTTTACGGGGTTTTCGAGTCGGATAACGATTTTGGTACGATACTGGAATACTCTCACGATGATCGTCCCGACACCGAGGAGGAGGGCGGGGGAGTGGGAACGATTTTCGATAACGATGTTTTTGTTGGTGGACGATATTCGTTTAACGACGCCCAGTCAGGCGAAATCCTTGCCGGGTTCGTGGTCGATACCGAAAACCAGGGCCGTACTTTCAGGGTAGAGGCTAACCGTCGTTTCGGTGACAGCTGGAAGGGTACGCTCGAGCTGCAAACGTTTTCCAATATCGATGAAGACGATGTACTGGCCGCACTCGAGAATGACGATTACCTGTTGCTGGAGATGGCTTACTACTTCTGAGTAGCAGTCATCGCGACCAGCGTGACAAAAATGCTATCATACGTGTCGAGCAAACCGGAGATAAGCGCAATGACCGAATCCTACTCGCTTGAGCAATATGTCAATGACCTGAGATCCATCGTCGCTGAAACCAGTGACGAAGATCAAATAATTCGTCAGCTTGGTCCCCTGGCGCAACGCGTCGTGGCTGACAAATCCTGGTTACAGCCGAAACACTATGAAACCGACGCAGAGCAGGGTTTCGGGGTGCATTTGCTGCATGAGGAAGCCGATCACTCGTTGGCGGTAATCCTGGTTAACTGGCTGCCGGGCAGGGGAACCCCGCCACATGATCATGGCACCTGGGCCGTGGTCGCCGGTATTGAAGGCGTGGAACACAATGTTCGCTACAAGCGCCTCGATGATCGCAGCGATCCCGATTATGCCGAGCTTGCGGTGAAAGAGGATTTCGCTGCCAACGAGGGTGAACTGGTTTGCATCAGGACCGGTGGCATCCACAAAGTAACCAACGAGACCGAGCGTATGACCTTGTCGTTACATACCTATGGCATGCATATCAATCACACCAATCGATCGCAGTTCGATCTCGATACCAACGCAAGAACCGAGTTCATTGTTCGCGTCGAGTAGTCGGCTGGCGCAGGCGGGTTTTATAAACAGGTTTGTAATTGCCGCAGCAAGTCGCTTGAACTAGCGGATTGAACCTGTAACCGGGTGCAATTATTAAAAGTCGCAAACGATCGAATTGCCTGGCAAAGTAATTCGATAAAATCTGCACCGACTTTTTGCTCGATGTAAAGGGATCTGATCTCGAGTGCGCTATTGTTTCGATGCGCCTTGCAATCGATCCTGCCGACGAGGCGATCGCGATACATGATGGGCAAACAAAAATATCCGAACTGGCGCAAGGGCGCGGGCACATAGCATTCGATCTGGTAGTCGAAGGCAAATATCTCACGCCCGCGCTGACGTTGTATTACGGCATTGTCGAACGGCGATAGTATGCGTACCTGTGCGCTGCTGCGTGGCGCACGGCTTTCCAGTAGCTCGGGGTCGATATAAACCGGATTGTTGTCGCCGAGGTCAACCGTGGTCAGCAAGTTCGTCTCCAGGCGCTGTTGTAACTGCTGTTTCACTGCGTCACGCAGTGGCTTGCCCTTGCGCAGATAAGTCATCGATACCAGGCTGGCGAATCCATGCGCGCGTAACGTGGTATCAATCAGGTGGCTGGCGTATTCATCCAGACTCGGCATGCTGCGATCAACCCAGTCAGGCAGCACGCGTTCGCACAAGTCATACACTTTTTGAAATCCCTCGCGTCCGCTTACCATGAGCTCACCCCGCATGAACAATTGCTCGAGCGCCTGTTTGGCCGGCTTCCAGTCCCACCAGCCGTTGTTAACCTCACGCGTATCGGCAAAATCGCGGGCGCGCAAAGGGCCTTCGGTTTCGATACGCCTCAAAATACTGTCGGTTAGCTTGCGATCACTGACTTCAAACCAGTTACGTTCGCCATGCATTGTCGCCATGCGCGGCAGGGCGAAGCGATATTCGCTCATGGGCAGCCATGCAGCCGCATGAAACCAGTATTCGAACACCAGGCGCTGCTTGACCAGTTGTTCGAGAAATTTCGGCCTGTAGTTCGGGACCCGTGACCAGAGGACGTGGTGATGGGCACGTTCAACCACGGATATGGTGTCGATTTGTACATAGCCGAGTTGTTCTATGGCGCGCAGGGTGGCGCGTTTACCGCGGCCGAAAAATTCGGTTTTTAACAGCCCTTGTTGATTGAGCGCGATGCGTCGGAGTTTCGCTGCAAGTGACATGGATGTTCAGATCACAGCGAGGGTAGTTGATCCATCGCGACACGGAGTGGTTTGGTTTATTGTGCATTGGCAGTAGAACATCTGCCCATTTTTTATCACAATGGCAGCCGGGTCAATCATCGGTACTTCCATGCAGCGCCATCAGGTCAGATTTCTTTACCTCAACCTCGGTCACTTCCTCGACCACCTGTTCATGCTGGTTTTCGCCTCGGTCGCCGCGTTGCGCCTGAACAGTGAATGGGGCATGAGTTACGCCGAACTGATTCCCTATGCGACGCCGGGTTTCGTCGCTTTTGGTGTTTGCGCCATATTGGCGGGATGGATGGCGGACAAGTGGAGCCGGGAAGGTATGATCGTCATTTTCTTTATCGGCATTGGCGCCAGCTCGTTGCTTGCCGGTATGGCAGATAGCCCGCTACAGATCGCTGCCGGCTTGACGATGATTGGGATCTTCGCCGCAATTTATCACCCGGTTGGATTGGCGATGGTGGTGCAGGGGCGTGCTCGAACCGGGGTGCCGCTCGCGATCAACGGGGTTTTCGGTAATCTGGGCGTCGCCAGCGCTGCGCTGCTGACGGGCTTTTTGATTGACAGTGCGGGATGGCGCAGCGCGTTTTTTGTGCCCGGGGTAGTTTCGATTCTGCTCGGTTTCTCTTACTGGGTTTTTGTGCGCAACGATCAACGCGCAGCTACCGTCAAAACAGCTGCTAGCAGTGTGGCAAAAAAAATTGAGTCAGCCGTGGTTCCACGGGCGATCCTGATACGGGTTTTTGCGATTATATTTTTTACCACGGCGATGGGTGGATTGATTTTTCAGAGCACTACTTTCGCCTTGCCCAAAATCTTTGCCGAGCGGCTGGTGGATGTTGCCGGTTCAGCGACCATGGTGGGCTGGTACGCTTTCCTGGTATTTTCACTGGCCGCTATGGCACAGCTGGTGATCGGCTACCTGGTGGATCATCATTCGCTACGGCTCGTATTTGCGGCGGTAGCGTTATTGCAGGCGGCATTTTTTTTCCTGATGACACATCTGCAAGGCATTGCCGCGCTGTTGGTATCGATCGCTTTCATGTTCGCGGTTTTTGGGCAGATACCGATCAATGATGTGCTGGTTGGTAGAATGGCGCGCAGCGAATGGCGCAGTCGGGCTTATGCGTTGCGCTATGTGGTCACCTTTTCGGTAATGGCCTCTGCGGTTCCATTGATCGGCTGGATCCATGGTAACTGGGGATTTGCCCGTCTGTTCAGCCTGCTGGCGGTTGTCGCATTGATGATCTTCAGTGCGACCTTACTGTTACCCCGATCGAATAAATCCTTTGGTCAGCAGGCTTGATAGCAGGTAGTGCACTTCAGCGCCCACGAGATTATCAAGATAGAGAGATAAGCTGCTGGAGTGGATAGCTTTGCTGAGAATGGCCGTTGATCGACCGTACTGAGCCTATTTTATGTTTCTCAGTTGGCCGTTGCTGGAAAATTCAAGTGTGTGGGTGACGCTCCCTCTCTTATAAATCCAGGTGTCGCCGTAACGCTCGGTCGGATCGCCACAGCGCTTCAATACTTCGTACTTGCCCGAGGGGCCTGCGGGGTCCGAGGTGATCATATGGGTGCCACAGCGCATCGAGCCGCGGGCCATCGCCGACTCCGTCATGAAGATCGAGATAAAAAGCGACGCGATAATTAGTTTTAATTTTCTATTCATTTGGAATTCCTCCGCTATGCGGGTAATCGCTTTGTAGCATGATCTACTCTGGGATGCTGTATTTCAGGTTATCGATGACGGCCAGACCCGAAGCAACGCGCAGCACGGCCCCGGTCGGCATATCGGCGATCAGGGTACGTATCGGTGAGCGCACACTGAGCTTGCCAGAACCTGTTATACCGGCCCACTCGCCCTCACCACTGGTTAAAGTGAACACACCAGCACATTCTCCAGGCCTGCCTTTGCAGGATATTTTTGCGTAGGCAACGGTATCCGCAGATGAGGTGATTTCGCAACGGCCACTCCCTTCTGAAGCGCCGGTTTCCATATTAATTTCCTGCACGATCGGACATACGACGAAAGCCTCGTGCATGTCGCCATCCACATTCTCGACATACATGACACCTGTTAATGAGCCGAGGAACATAACTGTCTTGGGGCCTACCGAGAATACCCGGCCCTCTCCCTCCCAGGGAATGATCGCCTGAACGGTGCCTTCTTTGGCGGCATATGCCGGTGGGATAGCCAGCAGCATTATCGCTACCATTGGTAGCAGAAAGATTTGCTTCACGGTCATTACTTGTTCTCCAGTTGTGTCAATAATTTACATCCAGCGCGAAAAATATTACCCAATTTCTACACGATATGCGACTGATTGCGTGGATAATAGCAAAGTATGGGCAGAACAATCATTTTTTCCCGTATTCATCTGTATTACAAATTGCATTTCTGAAACAGCGGCCAGCTATTTTTTCGGGTATGCTCTCGCCATGAACGAACAGCCCTCAAAGCATAAACTGACTGCCATTTTATACGCCGATGTTGTCGGTTATAGCCGTTTGACCAGCCAGGATGAAATGGGCACTCATAAACGTGTCATGGAAGTCCTGGACTATGTCAGTGAGTCGATCAAACAGGGCGGAGGCACAGTGTTGCGCTATGCAGGTGACGCGATTCTGGCGGAGTTTTCCAGCGTATTGAAAATCGTTGAATCAGCCATCGAAATTCAACGTGAGCTCGGTAGTAGAAATGTCGAGATCTCCGCTGAGGATAAGGTTCAGATTCGCATAGGTTTGAATTTGGGTGAGGTGCTACAGGATCGGGGCGAAATTTTCGGTGACGGTGTCAATCTTGCCGCTCGTCTGGAAGCAGCGGCGGAACCGGGCGGAATATGTGTGTCCTCCGCGGTATACGAGCAACTAAAGGGCAAGCTGGAGGTAGATTTTGTAGACGGCGGAGAAGAGATTTTCAAAAACATTCCGCTCCCTGTGCGGGTGTATCGCTGGAATCCCGGGTTTGTCGCAGCAGAGAGCTTTACGGAACTGGCATTACCCTCCAAGCCGTCGATCGCAATACTCGCCTTCGAGAATATGAGTAATGATCCGCAGCAGGATTTTTTTGCCGAGGGTATCAGCGAGGATATAATCACCCAACTATCCAAGTTCCGTTCACTGTTCGTCATTGCGCGTAACTCGGCGTTTATTTTCAAGGGACGGGCCACCGAGGTGAAGGAGATTAGCCGTAAGCTCGGGGTGCAATATGTCGTCGAAGGTAGTGTGCGCCGAGCTGGCAATCGGGTTCGTATTACCGCCCAGTTGATCGATGCAGTCGAGGACAAACACTTGTGGGCCGAGCGCTATGACCGTGATCTGGAAGATATTTTCGCGGTTCAGGATGAGGTGGCACTGGCAATCGTTACTGCCATAGAGCCTCAACTGATCAGTACCGAGCGCCAACTCGCCAGACGTAAACCGACGGCCAGCCTGAGCGCATGGGAAGCTTATCAGCGGGGCTTGTGGCATATCTATCGATATAAAACCGAAGATACGACAAAGGCACTGGAATTACTGGATAAAGCGGTCCAGCTGGACCCTGATTTCGCCTCCGCCCACGGCGGGATCGCATTCGCAATGTATGTACACGTTATTATGGGCAATTCGCTCGATCGGGAGTTTGATCTCAATCGTGGGCTGGAGTCCGGGCTTTGTGCGGTGGCGCTTGATGATCAGGATCCGTTCGCGCATGTGGGTCTGGGGCGTATTCGTATTGTTCGTGGCGAACATGAACAGGCAATAGCATCTTTTGACCGGGCCCTCGAGCTCAATCCGAGTTTCGCCCTGGCATACTATGGCAAAGGCCACAGTAACTGGCATTGCGGTTATCCCGACCAGGCCGTCATATCCCTGGATGAAGCGATAAGACTCAGCCCCCGCGATCCGTTGATGTGGACTTTCCTGGCAAGCAAGGCCATCGCTTTGTTTATGCTCGAAAGGTACGAGGAGGCGCTTGCCTGCAGCCATCGTGCGCAGCAAAATCCGATCACCGCAATTTGGGCCTATATGGGAGAGCTGAGTACACTTGGGGTTCTAGGGCGTAAGGAGGCGGCCAGGGAGGCACTCGGACGGGCGCTGAAGATCGAGCCCAGGTTGTCGGTGTCGTTTATCAAGCAGGCATTGCCGATCACTCACGAAGCTAGCAGCAATCGATTTTTTGGCGGCTTGCTGAAAGCGGGTGTACCCGAATAAGTTTTAGATTTTCTGCATACCCGGGTCAGGGTCGCAGCACGGCCGCGCCGGTCAGCTGGCCGCTGCGCAGGGCGTGCAGGGCTTCGTTGGCCTGTTCGAGGGGAAACTCTTCGATACGGACTTGTACCGGTACCCTGGGGGCCAGGGCGAGAAAGTCGAACGCATCCTGGCGCGTCAGGTTCGCCACCGAGCGCAGTACACGTTCCCCCCACAGAATATCGTAGGGAAAGCTCGGAATTGCGGACATGTGGATGCCCCCGCAGACGACAATACCACCTTTGCGTACCGCGCGCAGGGCGACCGGTACCAGCGCACCAACCGGGGCAAAGATGATTGCCGCATCGAGTTCCCGGGGTGGGGCGGTATCAGAATCGCCGGCCCAGACGGCACCCGTTTCAAGCGCAAAGGCTTGCGCTGCTGCGTCACCGGGACTGGTAAAGGCGTATATTTCACGCTGCTGATAAGCTGCGACCTGCGCGACGATATGCGCGGCCGCGCCGAAGCCATATATACCCAGCCGCATCGAATCGTCACCGGCCATCAGCAGCGAGCGGTAACCTATCAAACCCGCACACAATAATGGGGCACATTCGGCATCACCATACTCGGCTGGTAAGGCAAAGCAAAAACGTGCGTCGGCGATGGTCATATCGGCGTATCCGCCATCGATCTGGTAGCCGGTGAAGCCGGGATCATCGCAAAGATTTTCGGCACCGGCCTCGCAGTAGCTGCAATCGCCGCAACTGTGTCCCAGCCAGGGAATGCCGATTCGATCGCCGAGCCTGAAGCCGTCGATGCCGTCGCCGAGGGCGCTGACGGTGCCCACGATCTCATGCCCCGGGATAATCGGCAGCTTCGCCTCGGTTAGATCGCCATCGACGACATGCAGGTCGGTGCGACATACACCACAGGCCGAAACCCGGACCTGCAGCTGCCCCGGGCCCGGTCGTGGATCGGGTTGCTGCACTAGCCTAAGAGCTTCCCCGGGCTGTTCTAGAATCATTGCCCTCATGGGTCTTTTTGCTGCTCTTTGGGTTCGTCGTTTTTACCGGCAATCCCCGCGGTGAGGGCAAAACGCATGGCTTCGTCCATGCCCATATTGCAGGGTCTGACGTCCGTTTTCGGTATCAGCAGGGTAAAACCACCGATCATGTAACTCATCGGAATGTAGACCAGCACGCGGTCGAGATCGCGAAACGACTCGGGCAGTTTTTGTGGGTCCTCCTGCGTGATAAAGCCGATTACTTCCATATTATTGAAACTGACGATGACGACGCGGCCAAAGCTTTCCTTATTCGGTGAAAAGAAGTCGAACAGATCGCGGATGGCGCGGTAAACAGTCTTTATGATCGGCAGACGGTAAAGAATGCCTTCACCCAGAGAAAATGCCTGGCGCACCAGTACCGCTTTCATCAGCAGGCCGACAAGAAATACGACCACCAGCCCGGCAATGGTACCGAGACCAGGAAAGTATATGACTTCGGGTAAAGCCCAGCGCAACGCGGTGCCCATTACCTGTTCGGAAGAAAGCGCCAGCCAGTACAGCAGGTAGATCGTCAACACGATCGGCAGGACGGTGATAAAACCGGTGATTAAAGTGGTGCTAACAGATTTGAACATAACCCGGGTTCCATGATGTTATTGGGTTGGATTCTACCAGTTATTGCCGAGTTCCTGCCTATGCACGAATGCCTCAATTTTCTGACACCAAGCCTGCTTGCGCACACAGCTGTCCTGAGTGAAACTTTACTGCTCGGTTTAAAGTTGTAAAACCAACAGCATACCTGTGTTGCGCGCGAGCGGGGATCTCACAATGGCGCGTTTGTCAGACATCTCCCATCACGGAGATATAGTACTAACAATCTAGCCGAGCAGGATGTCGCGTACCTGCTGATATTTTTGCTGGGTCTTTTCGATGATATCGGCCGGGATTGGTGGTGCCGGAGGCGTCTTGTCCCAGTCAAGAGTTTCCAGATAATCACGCACGAATTGCTTGTCGAAACTCGGCGGGCTGATACCGACCCGGTACTCGTCGGCGGGCCAGTACCGAGAGGAATCCGGGGTCAGGATTTCATCGATCAACACCAGTTCGTCGTTTTCGTCGACGCCGAACTCAAACTTGGTATCGGCGATGATAATGCCACGCTCGCGCGCGTAGTCCGCGGCCAGCTGGTAGAGCTCGATACTTTTTTGCCTGATCTGCTCGGCCTTGTCGGCACCGATTTTGGCGACTATATCTGCGAAGCTCACGTTAATATCGTGATCGCCCACCTCGGCCTTGGTCGATGGCGTGAAAATGGGCTCCGGCAGTTGTGCTGCCTGTTGCAGTCCGGGCGGCAGTTTTATGCCGCAGATTTCACCATTCGCCTGGTAATCCTTCCAGCCGGAGCCGATGACGTAGCCGCGTACGATCGCTTCCACCGGCAGCGTTTTCAGGCGTTTGACGATGATCGAACGCGCTCTCAGGCGTTGATAGTCTTCGGCACTGAGATAATCGCGTAAATCGAGAGCGCTCAGGTGATTGATGACCATGCCCGCGGTTTTCGCAAACCAGAAGTTCGATACCTCGGTCAACAGTTCACCCTTGCGCGGCATCGGCTCGGCAAATACGACATCGAATGCGGAAAACCGGTCGGTGGTAACGATTAGCATATGCGTTTCGTCGATGGCGTAAATATCGCGCACCTTGCCGCGTGCGATCAGTTCGAGGTTGTCGATACTGGTTTCAAAAATTGGTTCGTCGCTCATTACCGTTCCCGGGATATTCGGCTCAAACATAATAACATGCACGCCTGCGGGAATAGTCAATTCGGGCATTTTTTTTAAGCCGTTTCGCGTTATAATCGATCGCTTTTTTGGGATAACCCGGAGCAAGCCATGCCGAATACCATAGTAGCGGTAGTAATGGGCAGCACCAGCGACTGGCCTGTCATGCAACACGCAACCGAATACCTCGAGCAATTCGGCATCGAATATCGAGCGCAAGTAGTATCCGCGCACCGCACCCCTGATCTGCTCGTCGAGTTTGGTAAGAACGCGAGAGCCAACGGTATCTGCTGCATTATTGCCGGAGCCGGCGGTGCCGCGCATTTACCCGGTATGCTCGCCGCCAACACAACACTCCCGGTACTGGGTGTGCCAGTGCCAAGCGAGCATCTGCAGGGTAAGGACTCCCTGTATTCGATTGTACAAATGCCCAAGGGTGTGCCAGTGGCAACTTTTGCGATCGGCAAGGCTGGCGCAATTAATGCCGCGCTGTATGCAGTGTCGATGCTGGCGAACAACGATCCTGCCGTGCTGCAGAAACTGGAAGATTTCCGTGTACGGCAACGCGACGCGGTGCTCGATATGACTTTGCCTCCGGCCGACTAATATGGCGATTCTTCCAGGCAGCACGCTCGGGATGCTCGGTGGCGGGCAACTTGGGCGCATGTTTGTAACCGCGGCAAGAACCATGGGTTACGAGGTGATAGTGCTCGACCCCGATCCACACAGTCCTGCCGGCGGCCTCGCCAGTGAGCACCTCGCTAAAGACTACGATGACACCGAGGCGCTCGATTACCTGGCACGACATTGCGCGGTAGTAACCACCGAGTTTGAAAATATCCCCGCGGTCACTTTGGCCTACCTGGCGAAATCGGTATCGGTACACCCCTCCGCGACGACACTGCATATTGCCCAGCACCGTAAACTGGAGAAGGAATTCTTTCGCCAGCAGGGTTTGCACACTGCTGAATTTCTCGCGCTTGAAAGCGAGGCTGATCTGGATAGTGCGCGTGATTTCAGCTACCCGGCAATCCTCAAAACCGCCACTCTCGGTTACGATGGCAAAGGGCAGGTGGTTTGCCGTAGCTTCGACGAGTTAAAGCCGGCCTTCGAGCAGGTCCAAAAAATCCCCTGTGTACTCGAGCAACGAATCGATCTCGCGGGCGAAGTATCGGTCGTACTGGGCCGGTCAACGAAAGGCGAAGTAACCTGTTTTCCAATTGCCGAGAATTGCCACGCCAATGGCATTCTCGATGTCACGCTGGTACCGGCGTCGATTTCAACCGAGCTGGCTGATGAGGCCATAGACGCGGCTACGCGGATTGCCAACGGGCTTGATTATTGTGGTGTACTGGCGGTTGAATTTTTTATCTCGACCGATAACCGTGTGCTGGTCAACGAAATGGCGCCGCGCCCGCACAACTCGGGGCACTATACCCTCGACGCCTGTGACAGCTCGCAGTTCGAGCAACAGGTGCGCATGGTTTGCGGTTTACCTGCTGGTTCCTGCCGTCTGCATACGCCCGTTGCAATGTGGAATGTGCTCGGCGATATCTGGCCCGAAGACGGCACCCCGCAATGGGGCGCCGTGTTGCAGCTGGAGCAGGCGAAACTGCATCTCTATGGCAAGAAAGAAGCCCGCCCGGGACGCAAGATGGGGCACATCAACTGTCTCGGCGAAACGCTTGAAGAAGCTCGGTCTCTGCTTGACCAGGTTCGCGATACTCTAAACTAAGATAGAGTGGCAGCTGAAAAATATGCGCTGCATCGTTCTAAACCTGGGTATCCTGCTGATGCTGTTCGTCCAGTCGGGGGCAGGCGCGAGAGACATCGGTGCGGAGTGGGACAATCGTTGCGAAGAATGCCACGGCGAAGCCGATGAGTTTGCACGCAAGTTTCTGTGGGCAGTAGATGGCCAGCTACAGGGGCAACACCATATAGACAACTTGCGCTTGTTTATGCGCAATCACTATATCCCGAAGCACGCGATCGACGCGATTCACGATATGTTGTTGGAGAAGGCAAATAACCCGACTCGATTTAAAACTGAATGCAGCAGTTGCCACGGTAGCGCCGAAGAATTCGTACGGGAGTCTGTAGTTATCAAGGCTGGCGAGCTGACGGGACTGGAATCCGGAACTCCCGTGCGCCAGTTTCTGCAAACACATCAGGGTTTACAGCAAATCGATGTGGAGTTTTACACGAGATTGCTCGCGCGTGTGCACAATGATATTGGTCGACCCTGAACGGATACGCAAAAAGTATCTGTAAGGGCCTGTTACCGACTGAGGAGGCCGGCCTTTGGCAGGTATTCTGTCGTCGGGCGATCCCTGAAATCGACGAATCCCGCAAAAACTGGCTGCAGAACCCCATATTCTCTGGATCAATGCCAAGTAATGTGGCTAAGAGGCTGATTTTTGAGAACTATTTCCGAATAAAACCTGATCTTATGTGATTTTCATCCGGTCGGGGAATTTTCTGCGCCGCTATATTGTAAGCCTAACTTTACCTTTGCGGTAAATTAAGATGAAACTCAAATTTATAAAAAGCCTCGGTCGTGGCTTTATTATTTCTATTCTGACCCTGAGCTCGCTTAGCGCCACTTTGTATCATGATGATGTGTTCGCCGGCGGAAATGGCGGCGGAAACGGCGGCGGAAATGGCGGTGGAAATGGCGGCGGAAATGGCGGCGGAAACGGCGGCGGAAACGGCGGCG
>Ga0209271_10000394_pt1 | contig 15051 bp, 23 predicted proteins | sample tdAd002_FD_187123 | JGI IMG/M metagenome (GOLD analysis project Ga0209271, IMG submission 187123) | Marine sediment microbial communities from the Atlantic coast under amendment with organic carbon and nitrate - tdAd00.2 (SPAdes)... | ecosystem: Environmental > Aquatic > Marine > Coastal >... | reverse complement strand
AAGATGCGCACGGATTTTTCAAAGGTCAGCAATCCCTATTCGGAGACCTAGAGAAGAAGTACCCCGAATATAAGCGCACAATAGACGATATCGCGGCGGTGTTTGACACAATGGCTAATCTAACACTAATGATATTCAAGGGGTGGGGCGAGATCTTTAACCTCTTCGGCTCTAACGAGAAGACCATGAGCAAAGCTATGCCCGGCGCAGCTAAAGCCCCCGAACCTCTGACGGTTACAAGTGGGCTAGCAGCGATAGGCCGAGGAGTTCAGAGCGTAGGGGAGTTTGGGGGCAATGTTTTGGGCTTCTTAGGGGATGTTACGGGCATATCGCCCTTAGAGTCGAGAAGTCCAGATATTCTAGCTCCAACATCGAGCAATAGAACTTCAAACGTTAACGTGGATAGCGTAAGCATTAACGTAAATGCGAACTCCGCAGACCCCAAGGCCGTAGCCGATCAGGTTTCTAATATATTCACTCAGACGACAAACGACCTTAAAACTGCGGTGGATCAATAATGGCTTTCGAGAATCTTTTTATTAGAAAGAAAAATGACTTTCAGGGGGTAAAACTCGACGCTGTTATCCGTGAGGACTTTGCGGAGACTCTGGAGCTGACTAAGAACCCTATAGAAAACGGGGTTAATGTATCAGATCATGTTATTTATCAACCTAGGAAGTACACTATACAAGGCATAGTTACAGACACTCCTCTAGGGTTTGCAGCTTTCGGCGCTATCGTTGATACTGTCACGGGTTTTTTTAGCGCAAGTACATCTTCACATGATACAAGAAGCACAACGTCATATAAGGCTCTAGTGGCTCTAAAAGATGCTGCGGAGCCATTGACTATTCAAACAGGGCTCGGCGAGTATCAAGACATGGTTATCACTTCGATAACCACGAGTAAAGATAAAGCCTCCTTTAGGTCGGTTCCGTTACAGATGACGCTAGAGGAGGCAATAATAACAGAGTCTCAAGTCGTCCAAGTCCCTAAAAAGTTTTTAAGTGCTACGGGAGGCATAAAAGATAAAGCATCTAAAGCCATTGATGCGGGAAGAAAGGCTGTTACTGCGCCGATCGACTCCGCAGAGAAGACTATATCAAAGACTTTACTTGACTGGGCGCGGGGGTTTTAGAGATGATTGAAATACCTTTGACGAACGACTCCGCGCAGACTTTCACGATAGCCATAGAAGATGTGATATACAGCTTGCGAGTCTCTTTTAACACTCGGGCGGGATACTGGACTGCGGACTTTTCAACTTCGGGGGCACCTTTAATTATGGGAATTCCACTTTTAGGGGGCGTAGATATAGTTCAGCAATACAACATCCCATTAACTAACATGTTTGTTGTAAACACGGCACAGCCCAACCAAGATGCGACAGTTGAAAATCTAGGGGATATTGTAAAGCTAGTGCTATTAACTGATGAAGAGTTAACTTTCGAGCCTGAAGATGAGCAGACAGTATAAACGCAAATACGAGCTTACTATAATCACGACATCGGGACAGTCAAAGACCCTTGACAATTTGCGCATACAATTCGAAGTGACAAAGAGCCTTATAAGTACCCCGAACCTAGCTAAGATAACGCTTTTTAATGCGAATCAAGATACCTTAGCGTTACTACAAGCCAAGTATACCCAACTTATATTAAATGCAGGTTATGAAGAGTCGGTCGGCTTAATCTTTAAAGGCCAAATTCGGAATGTGTTCCAAGCCCGCCAAGGCATAGACATGACTACTATCCTTTATGCGGGTGATGGACAAAAAGCCTGGGATAATTCTATTTTTAATAAAACCTTTTCCGAGAATGTAGAAGCTCAAAAGATCGTCCAGGATGTGGCAAGATCGTTTAAAGATATTGTCGTAGGCACGCTTGAGGGCATCCCGAACATTAAAGATAAACTCCGGGGTACGACGTTGTCAGGAGCTTCGAAGGACATCATGGACGTCTTAGCTAGGGAATATGGATTCTCTTGGAGCATACAAGACGGTGCGGTAGTCACATCGAGCCGAGATCAACCCTTATCAACTACTGAAGCTGTAGTGATTGAAGGCGCTACGGGGATGCTAGGGATCCCCACAGTCACCGAGACAGGGGCTAAGGTCACAACCCTGTTAAACCCCAAGCTTTTGCCACATGCGCCTTTTGAGATACAAGCGACTTCTGCGCAAATCGGACTTAAGAATCTAGCTTTTAGAGACGCATCAACGGTAAGAACTTCAGCGAATGGTTTCTATAAGACTGTAGAAGTTGTTTTTTCTGGGGACACCCGGGGCAACAATTGGCAATCTACAGCGACAGGGTGGACTTTGTAATGTCTGACGTCATTGACCTCACAACTTCAATAGCTACGCTGGCATCTGCGATACAGACCGGTATCGACAGTAAGTTAAAAGAAGTTCATACACAAATGCCAGGGATTATTGAGACGTTTGACCCTGAGATGCAGACAGCTAAAATCCAGCCTGCTATCAAGCGAGTATTTAGAACTGGAGACGGCGAGGCGGAGTTCTTAACCCCGACAGCGCTACCACCCTTGATCAACGTACCGATCGTATACCCTAGGGGCGGAGGTTTTAGCTTGACCTTTCCAGTCAAGACCGGGGACGAATGTTTAATACAATTTTGTGAGAGGGCTATCGATGGATGGCACGAATACGGGAAAGTCCAAGAGCCTACTAGCCGGAGATTTCACGCGTATGCCGATGCTGTGGCCTTTGTTGGTTTATCCTCAAAGCCAAATAAAGTACCAAATTACAGCCCAGATAGTGTACAATTAAAGCATGACAATGGTGATGTTACGTTATCGCTAAACCCTGACGGTACTTGCGATATTACAGCCGATAACGGGATCTCAGCGACGAGCAGCACGGGCGATATCTCAGTAACTGCGGATCAAGGAAACATAAGCGCAAAGGCTACTGCGGGGAATATTGAAGTCGAAGCCACAGCGGGGCAAATTGATGTTACTGCCGGGACTTTGATAAACGAGACCGCACCAACTATTAATTTAAATGGTAACGTAAACATCTCAGGGTTGTGTACGATGCTTGGGGGCTTCATAGCTTCCGGTGGGTCAGGGGGACAGATGAACGGGGATCTACATACCAATGGAGCCTTGACAAACAACGGGGTTAACGTGGGCTCCTCGCACTCACATAATCAAGCTAATGACTCGGCAGGTAACTCCGAGCAACCTGTGGGGGCACCATTTTGATATCTAGAGCGCTCAATAGCCACAATGATATATTTATAAAAGACGGTCGCTTTGCGGTCACTGACGAGGCCGCAGAAGTATTGCAGCACGTCCGAACCCGATTACTGTTCTACCTCGAAGAGTGGTTTTTAGATCTGAATTCGGGTACACCTTGGTTTCAAAACATATTTACACGGCCTTTGGATCTCGCGGAAGCCGAATCAATTATTAAATCTAGAATCCTAAACACTCCGGGAGTGCTAAAGTTGACAAGCTTTGTGTTTAATTTCGACTCTAACACCCGACAAGGTGATATCGTATTTAGCGCAGAGACGACCTACGGGACTATTGACAGCGAAAAGGTATACTTAAATGTCTGAATATGGCGTGACCCCTGAGGGCTTTGTTAGAAAGCGTTTAGACGTAATTTTACAAGAATTAAACGCCGAGATGAAGGCTATTTTTGGGGAAGAGCTAAACTTGACCCCTGAATCCCCCGACGGGCAAGTTAATGGCGCAACGTCGGAAAGCTACGCCAATTTGTGGGAACTCTCAGAGCTTTCATATAATGCTAGAAACCCTTCTGCGGCTGTCGGGGCGGCACTATCAAGCTTAGTACAGCTAAACTATATCACTAGACTTCCTGCGACTCGAACAACCGCAGATGTAACTTTAGGCGGCACTCCCGGGGCTGTGATCCCTGCGGGTAGCCTGATGAGCGCGAGCGCTACAAATATAAAGTATGAGACTACAGCAGAAGCAACCCTTGACGGCGGAGGCTCTGCGATAGTCGAGGCTAGAGGGTTAGAGTTCGGGGCAATATCGTGTCCTGCGGCATCTATAGATACGATAGAATGGAGCGCTCAGGGTGATAACCCTGTGGTAGGCTGGTCAACAGTTACAAACGTAGCCGAAGGCCTTATAGGAACCGAAGCAGAGACAGACGTAGAGCTACGAGCTAGAAGACAGAGAAGTACTAGCACCGGAGCCCAAGCGATACTCGACGCGATGTTTGCAGCTATAAATAATATCCCTGGGGTTACGAACTTAACAATTTTAGAGAACGATACGAACGCGGTAGACGCGAATGGCCTGCCACCCCACTCCTTTGAGGTCATTGTGGTTGGTGGAGATGATCAGACGATAGCAGATACAATCTGGGCTAAAAAATCTACGGGCTCAACACCTGCGGGGACTTCTGACATTGACATTGTAGACTCTCAGGGCATCACACATACTATGAGATTAACGCGACCTGCACAGATCGATATCTACGTTAAAGTGACCGTTACAACTTTCGCGGACTACCCCGCAGACGGCGACGACTTGATTAAACAGGCTATAGTAGACTATGCAAATGGGGAATTGATAGCAGGGCGTGGCTTCTCCGTAGGGGATGATGTTATATACACCCGCTTATACACACCAATAAACTCAGTTCAAGGCCATGAGATTGATGAGCTTCTTATAGGCTCTGTATTCCCTCCGGCCTTACAAGATAATATTGCTATCGGGATAGAAGAAGTTTCGCACTTCACGATAGCTAATATCGAGGTCGTATCATGACCGAAGTGATAAAGCACGCAGATCTAGCACAAAGTCGATTAGCTACGCAGTTTAGAGAGGCTACTAATCTAATTAACTACTTGCGTACTTTATTATCTGAATCGGATGAGCTCGAGGGAGTTCTCCAAGATACGCTTAATAACTTAAGCATTGATGATGCTGAAAACTTTGACTTAGATGTGATCGGGGACATCGTAGGACAGCCAAGGGTTTTTATAGACGCGGACGGCCTCACGTACTTCGGGTACTTCGGGCATCCGCAGGCTGAAAGCTACGGTGATCTGTATGACCCCTCTGTGGGTAGCAGGTACTTATCTCTAGGTGAGCCTCCGGCGGGTTTTAGAGAGCTGTCTGACCCTGAGTATAGAGTGTATATCCGGGCTAAAATTGCGAAGAACCATACCCATACGTACCCCGAAGAGATGATTAGCCAAGTTAAATTTTTGTTTGGTGACGTCCCTGTGGATCTTTCCGAAGGTGTAATGACGTGTGATATACATATCGGCAGGAAGTTAACAGTTAACGAGAAATACTTACTAGAGTCGGGGATATTAGCGAAGCCTCTCGGCGTAGAAGTCACCTATACTTCAGATTAGACTATTAAATAAACGAGGGTAAACATGGCAGTTGATAAGCCAGATACAACACGAGTGTGGGCAAGTGCAGCACTACCCGCAGATATAGAAGATCCAGATATATCAAGTCCGGGTAAAGTTGAAGACGGGTACAGAGATGAGATCCCAGTCTATCAGCATCATAATTGGATCTTTAACGAAGCGTCTAAGTCAGCTAAGTATTTAAATGAGCAAGGCATAGGGATCTGGGATGCTGTAACAACCTTCCCTATAGGTGCGATAGTTAAGGGTTCGGACTTGAATCTCTATCAAGCTATCGTTGAGCAGTCCAATAATGACCCTGTAGGTGACAAGACAAATTGGAGGCCATTTGTTACAAGTACGACAGCCGGAGGCCGGAAAAACTTACTAGACAATGGCCAGTTTAGAATTTGGCAAGAGGGTACTTCTTTCAGCATAACCGGTAACACAGTGACCACCTCAGATAGGTTTGATATTACTTCTGCAGTCGGTACAACGCTCGTGAATCGGACACTAAATAAATTCCCGGGCTTCACCGATGATGTTGACTCATCTTTGACAATTGAGCCGCAGGCGGGTGCTTCTGGAGTGTCAATGATACAAAAAATTGAGGCACTTAATTCTTATTATTTAGCGTCTAAATCTGTTACGTTCTCGATGCTAATAAACACTAACGAAGCGATTACAGTAAACTTGAATTATAAAACACCGAGCATCCCGGACGATTGGTCTTCTGTTATATCTATAGAAGATACAATTCCAGTCGCGCTATCCGTAGGCGATAATGTTGTACGTGTAACATATGACAATTTATCATCTAGCGTATTCAATGGTGTTGGTTTTGAGATAGAGCCAATAGGATTCACAGGAGGGTTTTTAGAGCTATCATGTGCATTGTTACAGTCAGAAGTAGGAACCGTAGCGACTGACTTTGAGTATATTCCGTTTGCTGATGATCTGGCTCGGTGTCAGAGGTATTTTTATTCTAGCTACCCTGTGGGAGTTATCCCAGGAGATCCAGCAGCAAATAGGAGCCCTCTTTTTGGTGAGCAAGGCGGGTTTTTATTTGGCACAGTAACTTTTCCAGTGTCTTTGCGTATTCGCCCAACAATTACTATATACAGACCTAGCTCCGGCGCGATCGGCGAAGTTGAAGACACCTCCGAAAGCAACCCTCTGGCTGTGGTGGGTGCAGAGTATTCAACTGAAGGGGTTTTTGAGATCTCAACGAACCCCCTCGCCTCAGGTTTTCAGCAGTTTCATTATGTAGCAGACGCGAGGCTTTAAAATGATTGAATATATAGATAATATTGGGTTTCTTCTGTACAGAGGTACGCTAATACCAAAAGACGAGCACAACAGAGCTTACAGACTTGCACTTAAACAAATCGAATCCGGTGAAGCTGTAATAAAGCCTTACGTCGAACCTACAGAAAACCCAAAGCACAAGCGTGACCGACTACTGAGTGAGATGACTTACGACTTCGGAGATGGTCGAGTGATACAGACTAGGCCACAAGATGAGCAAAACCTACGCAATGCAATCGACATTATGCAAACTTACAACTACCCAATATGTCATTGGATCATGCTAGATAATGTCAAGTATGAGGTCACAGTTGAAGAGCTTCAAACCGCATTAAAAGAAGGTCGAAAGCAAGCGATGAAAATCTGGAACGATTACAACCCATGAATAAATTCAAAGGTAATGGGTGTGGCGCTTCATGGATGCCACGCTGGATAAAACGTATACTCTTCGATTGGTTCTTTTTAGCCGATTGCAGTATTCACGATTGTTGTTACACGCGCGGCGGGGATCGTGTTGATCGAATGCGCTGTGATTTCGATTTCTGGCTTGCAATGCGTAAGGACACCTTACAATTTACAGGGATAAAACGATTAGTGCGTTGGATACAAGCGTTTTTATTTTATGGGATTGTTCGACTATTCGGCTGGAGCTGCTTTAAATATCGTGACAAAGAATGAAATCATAGAGCACACCATCAGCTTAGAAGGCGGGTATGTCAATAACCCCAATGACTCAGGCGGTGCGACGAATTTCGGGATTACCGAATCTGTGGCCAGAGATAACGACTACTTTGACGAAATGTCGGAGATGCCGAAAGCCGTAGCGTTTGAGATCTATGATCGTGAATACTGGAATAAAATCCATGGCGACGAAGTTATAAAGCATTCCGAACTGATTGCTAATGAGATGATGGACACAGCGGTTAATATGGGCTGCTCTAGGGCTGTTAAATTTCTACAGCGGTCTTTAAACGTTTTAGTCGAAGATGTGGAATTAGACGTTGATGGATTAATGGGTGGTCAATCATTAAGCGCTTTAACTCAGTATATGAACCATAGAAATGATGATGTCACACTGTGTAAAGCATTGAATTGCTTGCAAGGCGCTTATGATATTGAACTTGCTGAACGTCGCGAAAAAGATAAAGATTTTGTTTACGGCTGGCTAAGGAATCGCGTATGGATACCACGAGCTTAGTAATAACGCTTATAGTTACTGTTTACATGACTATATTGCTGTCGTTCAATGTGTCCGCTAACCCTGCTGTCATCGGGGTTGACGGGGATGTTAAAGATGGTGGGACACTAATATTAACAGGGATAGATTTCGGGGTTAATGAATCGGTATCTGAGTTTGTCGGAGGATCTAGCGGCCACATCGAACAAACCGCCGAGGGTCAAGATTCGAGCTTTGGGAATTGGAGAATAGCAGAAGGTAACGGTAATGATGCGGCTGCTTTTGTGACCTCCGATAATGCTAGATCCGGCGATAAAACCTGGGTTGTGGACTCTGATTACAATGGATCTTTGCGATACGACTACGGCGCTGAGATCCCAGAAAATACTGACGTATTTGTGAGTTGGTGGGTAAGGTTTGACATTGACGATGAGGATACCGGCCAGTGGAAAATGTTCAGACTGTCCCACCACAACGATATACAAGACTCTGGCACGGAGTTGGTCATGTTTAACTGGTTCGGTGGAAATGGAGACCAGTTAATTATAAGACCCGACAGCTGCCCCGAGGGTTCTAATGCAGTGAGCTATTACGGTGGGAAGTATCCCGAAGTAGAAAATCATTGGGTTAGAATGGATCAATATATCCACACTTCGAATAAAGGACAGAAAGACGGGTATAACGCAACGGTCAGGCTTGATGATAATGTTGAAAGGTCAATGTGGTCAAGTTCAAGTGACCCAGAATCCAAGTATCCTTTCGTGTACTCGTATACGTCAGATCTAAGGTATCGGTGGTTTATCTGGCAGAACTATCGAGGCAATGGATTAGATAGTCTAAAAGTGTGGATGGATGACATTTACATTCAGGTAGGAAGTTTTGCTCGCGTAGAACTCGGAAACGCTGCGACGCTTCAAGACTCTAATGTTAGAGATATACAGCGCGTCAAATCTTGGGATAACGGGCAGATACAAATAGAATTTAACCCAGGTGGATTTAAGGTTGGTGATAGTGCTTGGCTTTACGTGATAGACGGTAGAGGGCTATCTAGTCCGGGGTTTAGGGTAGAAATAAAAGGTGATGATGGTGGGGGCGTAGAAGATGGGTGTTCTGGGTAGGCTGTTCGGCACAGATAAAGCCGTAGACGATATACTAGATAAAGATGATGGGTTAGTAGCTAAAGCTGGCGAGTGGCTAGGGAACCAGCAATTCACCGAAGAAGAAAGAGCAGAGCACAGACTCAAGACTAGAGAGTGGGGGCTTAAGCAGCTTGAAGCTTTAGAACCTTTCAAAGTGGTGCAACGCATCTTAGCATTCGTTGTCATATCTGTTTGGGCGATACTAGCACTAAACTGCGTTGCGGGGATTTGGTTTGATGCTTATCACCCCGCGATAGCCTGTGTTGCTGGGCTTGGGGGCGAGGGTTGTCACCCCGCGACAGCAGTGGCTAGCAATATGCTGGCGCTCGCATCAAATGACGTCATCTTCTGGCCAACAGTATCAGTGCTTGGCCTTTATTTTTCCGGGGGCGTTGTCGAGTCCATCAAGCGTCGAAAATAGTCATTAACTAGCTTCTCAACTTTGATCTTGTCAAACTTTGCCCCAGCATTTGACAAGATGACTCGGTAGAAATGGAAAAGCTTAGGGTCGTATTCAGCCTTATCTGTTACGTAGAAATGACCCAGGGCTTCTTTATCTTCAATACAGTCTATTATGTATGCGGCCGCAACGTGATCATGTGACAAATCTGTCATAGCTCCATCTCCACTGGACACAGTTGTAAATCACCCCGTCCCTTCGATTATCGACGGATAAATTCAGTGACGTTAATTCTAAAAGCCTCGACAATATCATCAATAGAAATGATTCCCGATTCTATGGCTTTCTCTATTGAAAAAGATGGTAAATCTTCATCTTCTTTTCTGTCGTAATAGACAAGGGCAATGGCTTTATCATGAACTTCCTTAAGTATTAGATTTTTTATATCTTTCATTTTCGTTACCTATTAGTTGTTAGTTGTTTCGATAAGATTAAGTGATCGTCTTTAGCTTATCTCTGTAGTCCTTTATGTCTTGCCAAGAGATTATGCCTTCCGAATTTTCAACTGCGTAATCCCTTAATTCTGACTTCTGACAGTCATTGAGCTTGAATGCGAACCTAGCAGCCCTAGCATTTTCATAAACCCCGGGGAGCCAAGTGTTGTTAGCACTGATCACGCATGTCCCATTGTCTAGTGTGTAAATACTCAAAACGCTACGCCTTTGCTTCTCCTGCCCCTGCCCCGCAGCCCCAACCTATCCACAGCTCCCGTCTATTCTCTTTTGCCCTCTTCTCACCGTTAGTCATTGCACTGCTCCTGCTGCTCCAGATCGCTCTGCTCTCGTTCCAGCCCTGTCATATCTTCGCCGTTAGTAAACACAACCATTGCTTTTATGAATTTAGGCCACTGCTGTTCATTCAGCTCCATAACCGTGAGCTGCTTGCCACAAAACCACAGCCCACAGCTTTTTATAGTAAAACTAAAATCTCCGTATACGTCCCACCAAGCACTCCGGATGGACGATCCCCAATCTAACTTGTCCACGAGAAAGGGCATGTTGACGATAATGAGATACCATAAATGCCCTTCCGCACTCCTTATGTAGTCGAAAGTTTTACGGTTAGTTATGGCTTCACAAACTTCTAGCGCCTTCTTAGCCATCAATGCTGAAACTTCGCTTTCGTAAGTAGTAAAGTCGAAAATATGCACCGCAATAAACTCAAGCCTTCCGGAACCTGGGAGGATACCCATTTCGGTCTTATAGCTTTCTTCTAGTAATCTTAAGTAATCCATCGACTTTCCCTAGACCTAGTAGTCATAATACAACACAGAGGTTGCATAGCCTGGTGGTTTTTCTATTATAGAAATAAGATCAAGCTCTTCTACAGCTATGCCACATTCCCACGCACCACAGACCTCATAGCCCTGGGTCTGAGTTTTCAGCACTACCAGCAATTTACCGTTTGACACCGCCCAACAGTGTTGACCTAATTCAACATCTTCATCTTTCATAATTCCATCTCCACTTGATCAATTCTTGATTTCTTAGTCTTTAGCACCGAGACAACTTTAGTCTCATGCCCGTACTGAATCACTAGCACTTCTTTTTTAGCATCTACCAACCCCTGTGCCGAGGATTCTCGCATGTCCCAGTCTAGCGCAAACTGTCTGCGGCTTGGGTAGTTGTTTTTTATGTACTTTTTAATCTTCAACTATATTCACCCCTTTAAGTTGCTCTTCTGTTAACGGTGTTTTCAAACTATCTATTTGTTCCTGTGTGAGTTTAACGTCCTCAAATGTACAACCCAGAAAGCTACAGCCCGTAAGATCGGATCCGGTGAAATCTACGCTAGTTAATGTACAGTCTTTGAACTCCGAATCATTGAACCTTGACTTATGGAACTTCGACCTATTGAACTCCGAAGTATTAAACTTCGACATATTGAACTTCGAATAATTGAACTCCGAATCATTGAACACAGAACTATTGAACTCCGCACTATTGAACTTCGAATAATTGAACTCCGAATCATTGAACTTCGAAGCATTGAACTTCGAAGTATTGAACACAGAATTATTGAACACAGAATTATTGAACTCCGAACTATTGAACTCCGAACTATTGAACTCCGAGCTATTGAACTCCGAACTATTGAACTCAGAACTATTGAAATCAGAACTATTGAACTCAGAACTATAAAACTCAGAACTATTAAACTCAGAACTATAAAACTCAGAACTATTAAACTCCGAATCATCGAACTCCGAACCATTGAACTCCGAGTGATTGAACTTCGACTCAGCGAACTTCGAACCATCGAACTCCGACCTATTAAACTTCGACCTATTAAACTTCGACCTATTGAACGCAGACCTATTGAACTTCGAACCATTGAACTCCGAACTATTAAACTTCGACCTATTAAACTTCGACCTATTGAACGCAGACCTATTGAACTTCGAACCATTGAACTCCGAATCATTGAACTTCGAATAATTGAACTTCGGATAATTGAACTCCGACCTATTAAACGCAGACCTATTGAACTTCGAATCATTGAACTTTTTATCTCTATACAGGTTCATTTCACTACCTCTTTAAGTTGTTCTTTCTGGTATTTGGAGAAGTCGCACCCCGATATCATGTTATATGATTTACTTAGCTTGGAATCCGTAAATTCGCAGTCGCTCGGAATCTGAACTTGAGGGAATCCTTGTCTAACTGAAGTATGTGCAAAGTTGCGCACTATTGAATTTAGCTTGGATATGGTTTTCATTTCACTACCCCTTTCAATTTTAAATGCTTTCATGATCTTTTCCTGTTTAGTTTTAGTGTGTCTTGATTCGACAATTAGTATTATACGTGTTTACGTTTATCTGTCAACGCTTTTTCGTTATTTAATTTACGTCGATCGTGACGACACAATAAGCGCTCCAAAACTTAGATTTGACAACGTTTGTGGCGCATAGAATAATAGACGGCTTAAGTGATAGATTTAGAGCCTGATTTAGGGTGGTTTTCTAGTGCTCCATAAACACACGTTTGTGGAGCGCTGTATTTTGAGGTTTTAGTATGAAAATAGGGTATGCGAGAATATCTAAAAATGATGGCCGCCAATCTTTAGACTTGCAAATAGATGCGCTAAAGGTTGCCGGGGTGTGTGAGGATGATATTTACACAGATAAAGCCTCGGGAAAAAAAGAAGACCGGCCAGGGTTAGAAGCGTGTTTAAAAAACCTTCGGCAGGGAGATCGACTACTTGTGTGGAAACTCGACCGTCTAGGGCGAAGTTTGAAACATCTAGTTGAAGTTGTACAAGTCCTATCAGATAGAGGTATCGGGTTCACGGTGCTAACAGGTCAGGGAGCTAATATCGATACATGTACAGCAGCCGGGAAATTAATCTTCGGGATCTTTGCGGCTCTAGCAGAATTTGAACGAGAGCTAATCCGGGAGAGGACTATGGCAGGACTTAAAGCCGCTAGAGCTAGGGGGAGAGTTGGTGGCAGAAAGCACAAAATCACTAAAGCACAAATCCAATTCTTACAGCACGCGATGAAAAGGAGGGAAACTACGGTCAAGGACTTGAGCAAAGACTTAGGGATCTCAACACAAACTATATACAGGTACGTAACTCCAGAGGGCGACTTAAGGGATCCAGAGTGCTCTCTGCTTGCCTAGAGTAATAGCATACCTGGCTCTAGGCCGCTTTCAAAGAGCGAGTAATTAATTTTATTGTAAGAGTTTGGGAGTAGGGTCTGGGCTTCTATTTGAGATAGCGGGAGGTCTCCGGTGGGTGAAGGTTTGTATATATAGAAGTCAAGCAGCCAATAACTCTGCGGGTCGCCTCTAAGAGACTTTGGGGCAACTTCTAGGACTCTGCCGTGAGGCTCTATCTTTAAGGTGAAATCTTCATAATATATTATGCTAAGAAGGCCAAAGCGGTGCGAGTCAATAAAAGTGTACTTCTCAGCTACCCCTAAAAACTTAGTAGAAGAGTTTTGATTTTCGTGGTCTCTAAAAAAGTATTGAGTACTGCTCCAATTCCCGATTGAGCTAAACTCTTCTACACTGACAGCTCGCATTTAGTTAGCCTATGCATAGCTCGCTTAGACTATGCTCTTCCTGGGTTTTAATCTTTCGGGTTACTTGTTCAATTTGAGATACTACCGAGACCGTATTATATTCAAGCTCTGCTTTAGAGCTGCAATTCATATGATAGTAGCTCATACACTTCATGTACATGTATCTAGCACGATATAGATCCCTAGTCTCTAAAGCTCCTTGCTCGTACTCGATACCAATTGTCAAGAGTCCTGAAGGGTCTCCGAACCTCGCGGCACGCATAAAATAAGACTCTGCTTCATCAATGCGGCGTTTAACTAAGGCGTTAACACCGGCGTCTATCAGATCCTGAGCGTCTTTCTGTCTGTCTTTTTGGGTTTTAATCACGTCGTAAAGTGTCCTTATTGAGCTAGGTGTAAGCTGGGTGCTGTGCTTTTTAGAGGGTATCCGAAGGGTTTGGGTCGGGTGAACTCGAATTGTCCTTAAGGTTATCATCCTGTAGCCTCTTATATTAAGTATATAGGGTCGTAGGCGTAAAAGCAAATGTTTTTATAAGCGCTTTTATTAGCGGGGGCATAGCTTAGATTAGCTAATAGTCAAGCGTGTTGTAAAATAGACAGCTTAATTTTTAACCCCCAAGCTAAACCGTTGACTCTAAAGGTGGGGCGCAAATAATCCACGGAGTTTTCCACATCTATTGGGGATATCTTGCGCGGTAGGCCTGTAAATACTTTCGTAGATCTATCTGCTGCTTATCTCTACTTTTAAGACGCAAGAGCATAGCTTCGTCTACCGTGTCTTTAGCGACTAAATGATGAACCCGAACCACCTCGCCCTTAGCGCCACTTCGATGAACCCGTTTTGTAAATTGTAGATAATCCTCAAGGTTCCAGGTCAAACTAAACCAACAAATATCATTACAGGATCCTTGCATATTAAGCCCATGAGCCATGGATCCAGGGTGCCCTAATAGTATTGGAATCTCCCCCGCGTTCCATCTTGCTACTATATCCGATGTGGTCTTAACATCGACCCCTCCCCCGATATGTGGGGTAGCTTCTCCAAAGGTAGATTTTAGTGCTAGCAAATCGTGCTGATAGTGATACGCGACTAGTAGCGGCTTACCCTGCAACTCCGCGACCAAATCCGAGAGTGCGGTTATTTTTGACCCGTGAACTTGTATAGACTTCCGGGACTTCTGCGCGATGTGCGTGGCCGCATCAAACTCGTCTAGATCTTCGTATATGTTCCCATTTGCAAGCTGATGGCATTTTAAAGTTACTTGGGCACTCGCTTTTGCTACAACTTCCACAGTCTCCTCAATCCGCGCAAACATTTCGCGCTCCATCTGCGCATATATCGCCCTAGCTTTGGGGGGCAGCTCAACGTGTATATAGTTCTCTAAAAGGTCGGGTAACTTAATACAAGCACGGTTTAACATATCTAGTACTAAATGGCTTATCTTCGCGGCTATCTGCTTATCTGAAAGTGCATCGGCGAATGCCGGCATAAGCGAACCCTTTTTCACAGCAAACAACAATAGCGTCAGCATTAGGTTTTTCAGCATACTCTTACCTTTTCTGAATTCCAG
>Ga0209271_10000393_pt1 | contig 15061 bp, 9 predicted proteins | sample tdAd002_FD_187123 | JGI IMG/M metagenome (GOLD analysis project Ga0209271, IMG submission 187123) | Marine sediment microbial communities from the Atlantic coast under amendment with organic carbon and nitrate - tdAd00.2 (SPAdes)... | ecosystem: Environmental > Aquatic > Marine > Coastal >... | reverse complement strand
TGTGGCAAACATTTATCGTATCAACCCACTAAGTCTGGTGAAGACCCTATTAAATAAGATTAGCTATTGAGATACAAGTTTCATGCCATAACAGCATAGCTGTATGTAGCTGATTTGACAGTAAAAGCTAACAGAAATATGTTACAAACTATGATTACTGCACACTACTGAACGGTGCGCACCAATGTGGCGCATGGGCTAGTGATCATTGGCCGGTTTCAACTTCCAGATTTCTTCGTTGTATTCCCGCATGGTGCGATCAGTAGAGAAGAAACCGCTGCTGGCTGTATTCAGGATGCTCATGCGCTGCCACCTCTCCCAGTCTCCATACGCACGCGCCACTTCGTCCTGGGCGTCCAGATAACTGCGGAAATCTGCAAGTGTCAGCCAGGGGTCATGTGGGCTTTTCAATGATGCAATGATGTCATTGAAAATATTCGGTTCGAACAGGTTGAAATGACCGCTTTCGAGTAAAAACATAACTGACTGCAAGTCCAGGTCATCATCAATAATTTGCTGCGGCTGATAATCATGACGCATCTGTTCAACCTCTTCGGCCTTGAGACCGAAAAGAAAGAAATTTTCTTCTCCGACCGCATCGAGAATTTCAATATTGGCGCCATCATAAGTACCGATTGTGATGGCGCCATTCATCATGAATTTCATGTTGCCGGTGCCCGACGCTTCCTTGCCTGCCGTTGAAATCTGTTCTGACAGATCAGTTCCCGGAGAGATAATTTCCATCTTGGAAACATTGTAGTCAGGCAAAAACGCAACCTTCAGCAAATTACCAACACTCGAATCTTCATTAACGACCTTGGCAACATTATTGACCAGCTTGATAATAAGTTTTGCCATGTGGTAACCGGGCGCAGCCTTGCCGCCAAACAGCACGCAACGTGATGTCCAGTTTTCAGTGTCACCTTTCTTTATGCGGTTATACAGGTGGATTACATGCAAAATGTTCAATAGCTGGCGTTTGTATTCGTGAATGCGTTTGACCTGGACATCAAACATGGAGTTGGTATCAAATACTACACCGCAATTTTCTTTTACAAGATCTGCGAGACGCTGTTTGTTTTGCTGCTTGACCTGATGCCATTTTTCCCGGAATTCATTGTGATCACCGTAAGCATATTCCTTCAGCCTGTCTATCTGACCAAGGTCCCTGATCCACTCATCACCAATATAATCAGTGATTAATTGTGTCATAGCCGGGTTTGCATGCGCCATCCAGCGACGTGGTGTCACGCCGTTTGTTTTATTGTTGAATTTTTCCGGCCAGAGTTCATAGAAATCCTTGAACAGGCCTTCGCAGAGTAGTTTTGAATGCAGTGCAGCAACGCCATTAACAGAAAAACTTCCGATAATTGCAAGGTAAGCCATGCGTACAGCCTTGTCACCGTTTTCGTCTATCAATGACATGCGCGCCTGCTTACCCTTGTCACCGGGCCATCTCATCGCGATATCGTGTAAAAAGATTTTGTTGATTTGAAAAATGATTTCCATCAGGCGTGGCAGTAGCCTTTCCATCAGCTGAACCGACCATGTCTCCAGTGCTTCAGGCAGCAGTGTATGGTTGGTATATGCCATGGTACTGGTGGTAATGTCCCATGCCTGGTCCCAGTGCAGCTCCTTTTCATCCATGAGTATGCGCATCAACTCAGCAACTGCGATTGTAGGATGCGTATCATTCATCTGGAAGACATTGTATTCAGCAAAGGTATCGTAGTTAGGGCCGTGGATTTTCTCCCATTTGCGAATTACATCTTTCAAGCTCGCCGATGCAAGCAAGTACTGCTGTTTGAGACGTAACTCCTTGCCACTCTCACTGGCATCATTCGGGTAAAGCACCATGGTGATGTGCTCAGCATCATTCTTTGCTTCAACAGCTTCCGAATAACTTCCCTTGTTAAAGTCATCGAGATCGAACACTTTGGTAGCTGTGGATTTCCATAATCTCAGGGTATTGACTGTATTGTTGCGATAACCTGAAACCGGCAGATCATAAGGAATAGCCACGACATCATGGGTATCAAGCCAACGCGCACGATGAATCCCGTCTTCATCATGGTAGTGTTCCGTGCGCCCGCCAAAATGGATGGTCTGTTCATATTCAGGACGTGGGACTTCCCAGGGATTACCGTCACGCAACCAGTGGTCAGGTTCCTCAAGCTGATAGCCATGATTTATCAGCTGGTGGAACATGCCGTATTCGTAGCGAAGCCCATAGCCGAGAACCGGCAGGTCGAGCGTTGCACAGCTGTCCAGAAAGCATGCCGCCAGCCGCCCCAGGCCGCCATTACCCAGTCCGGCATCGGGTTCTTCATTGATGACATCTTCCAGTTCAACGGAAAAATTCATCAGTGCTTCAGCCGTTTCCTTTTCTATATCCAGGTTGAGCAAATGGTTGCCCAGTGCGCGGCCGATCAAAAATTCCAGGGATAGATAATAAGCCTTGCGTGTATTCGGCTCATTGCTGCGTCTCCATGTTTTATGCCACTTCGACATAATACGATCACGTACTGTCAGTGCCATCGCCTCATACAGGTAAAAAGGCACAAAACCCATGAAATGACCGAGATGGTTTCGAAGATAGCGATGAAACCCCTGTGACAGCGATTGACTGTCCTCAGGTAAGGGCTCTATTTCTTCGATTGTGTTATCTTCTATCCAGTCTGTGTCATTCATTGCTTCGCATCAACCTCTGCTTGATACAGTTTCTGATATTCATGGGCGCTTGCTTCCCAGCCCAGCTCCTGCTGCATTGCTGTTTTACATAACTGCTGCCACAACTTTGTATTTTTATATAACTCCAGTGCACTGAGGATTGTTGAATACAAGGTCTCAGAATCTGCCTGTTTAACTACAAACCCTGTAGCTGTTTTGTTCTGCAATGTTTGCAGGCTAACATCAACCACCGTATCCGTGAGGCCACCGGTATTATTAACCACGGGAGGTGTACCATAGCGCAGGCTGTACATCTGATTCAGTCCGCAAGGCTCAAATCGTGAGGGCATGATAAACATATCTGCACCGGCTTCAATCTGGTGCGCAAGTTCTTCGGAATAACCGATATGTACATGAAGCCGCAGAGGGTATCTTGCTGCAAGCTTCATTAAATCTGTTTCATAAGCCATGTGTCCGGAGCCCAGCACCACCATGTTTGCATCGGTGTTTTCAAACAGCTGAGGCAGAATATCAGTGATCAGGTCAACGCCCTTCTGTTCAGCCAGGCGACCGACAAAACCAAGCAGTGGTGCATCGCTCTGTGCTAATCCTGCTCTGCGCAACAGGTCCTTTTTATTAGCCGACTTACCTTCAATAAATTTCTTTTCAACCGAGTAATTTTGTGCAATATACTCATCTGTCTGTGGGTTCCAGACATCGAGATCGATGCCGTTAAGGATGCCTGTAAGCTTGTCGCCAAGAGAACCTAACACACCTTCAAACCTGTTGCCGAATTCAGTTGTGCAAATTTCTTTTGCATAGGTCGGACTCACGGTAGTGACATGATCAGAGAAGACTATGCCGGACTTGAGCATGGAAAAGCCACCATAGAATTCGGCAAAATCAGGTGACCACCATGAAGAGGGCAAACTTAGATGATTGAAATCATCATGAGAGAAATGACCATCATAGGCGAGGTTGTGAATGGTAAATACTGTCGCGGGCGCATTGTATACCATACTCAGAAACGCCGGCACCAGGCCTGTTTGCCAGTCGTGGCAGTGCACCACATCCGGTCTCCAGCTGCTTCCAGGCACCCATTTCGCCATTAAGGCGACAGCACGGCTGAATACTGTGTAACGTTCTGCATTATCCGGCCAGGCATAACCATCGCTATGCACGTATGGATTTCCCGGCCTGTCAAACAGGTCGGGGACATCAATCAAATACAGGTAGTCACCGAGTGTGTCTTCATGCGCCTGGATAATGCGCACCTTGTGCCTGACACCTGCGCCCGGGACATCGATAGTACCCAGGTCTTTCAATGTATCAACAGACGCCAGTACATCCCTGTATGCGGGTAAGACCAGGCGCACGTCATTACCCAGCTTGTTGAGCGCAACAGGAAGACTGTGCATGATATCACCCAGCCCTCCTGTTTTGATAAACGGGAAAGCCTCGCTGGCTGCAAATAAAATATTCACTCGCTTTCCTTTTGTAAAAACAACCCTGCCAGCGGCGGTAGTGTAAGTTTCAAGCTGTAATCAAAGCCATGTTCCTGCTGCCTGACGGTTGTGACCTTACCCTCATTACCAAGATTGCCGCCGCCATACCATGACGCATCTGAATTAAATACCTCAACATATGAACCCTGCTCAGGCACACCAATCACATAGTCTTCACGCGGCACCGGGGTAAAGTTGAAAGCACATATAATGGATTCGTACTTTGAACGTCGTATGAACACGAGGATGGAATTTTGCTCGTCTTCGCATGTAATCCACTGAAATCCCTCAGGCTGAAAGTCATGCGCATGTAGTGCAGGATTATCACGATAAAGAATGTTCAGGTCATGAACAAGATTGCTAAGCCCGGCGTGTTTATCCATTCCAGCAACGATCCAGTCCAGCCCCTTTTTCTCGCTCCATTCATCCCATTGTCCGAATTCACCGCCCATGAACAGCAGTTTCTTTCCGGGATGTGCATACTGGTAGGCATATAGTGTTCGCAAGTTGGCAAATTTCTGCCACACATCACCCGGCATTTTGTCCAGCATAGCGCGTTTCATATGCACCACTTCGTCATGCGATAACGGAAGCACAAAGTTTTCGCTATAGGCATAGAGTTGACTGAATGTGAGCTGGTTCTGATGAAAACGTCTGTAGACAGGGTCAGCCTGGAAATAATTCAACGTGTCATGCATCCAGCCCATGTTCCATTTCATGGAAAAGCCGAGACCACCGGTATCAGTCGGACGCGACACCTGTGGCCAGTCGGTACTTTCTTCGGCCAGTGTCAGTACTCCGGGAAACTCGGCATGAACGGTCTCGTTCAGGTGTTTTAAAAATTGCACGGCTTCAAGATGTTCGCGGCCGCCAAAAACATTAGGCGACCATTGACCGTGCTCACGTGAGTAATCGAGATACAGCATGGAAGCAACAGCATCAACACGCAAGCCATCGATATGGAATTCCTGTATCCAGAAAACCGCGTTGGAGATTAAAAAATTGCTAACTTCGCTGCGGCCGTAATTGAATATTAATGTACCCCAGTCCTGGTGCTCGCCCTTATTAGGATCACCGTATTCATAACAGGCTTCACCGGTGAAACGCGCGAGTGCAAATTCATCTCGTGGAAAATGAGCAGGCACCCAGTCGAGTATGACACCAATGTTATTCTGGTGGCATACGTCGACAAAATGCCTGAATTCATCAGGACTACCATGGCGCGATGTTGGCGCAAAATAGCCGCTAACCTGATAGCCCCACGATTGATCCAGTGGATGCTCGGTGACTGGCAGCAACTCGATATGGGTATAACCCAGCTCACGCACATAGGGCACCAGCTGTTCTGCCAGTTCAGAATAACTCAGAAAACCGCCATCATCGTGACGCCGCCATGAACCCAGGTGGACTTCGTATGTCGACATCGGCTCATGCAACCACTTCCATTGTTGGCGATGCTGTATCCAGTGTTCATCCTTCCAGTGATAAGCCTCTTTTGGTGGTATCAGGCTTGTTGTTTCCGGACGCATGCCCATGACGCGTGCGTAGGGGTCGCTCTTGTGCAGGATCTCGTCGGTACTCGTTCGAATTTCGTACTTGTAGGAATCATGCGCGTGTAAACCCGGTATAAACAGCTCCCATACACCGGAAGCACCACGGTTGCGCATTGGATGGCGCAAACCATGCCAGCCATTGAAGTCACCGACTACGCTGACACGCTTGACGTTTGGCGCCCATACAGCAAACATACAGCCTTCAATGCCATCAACAACACAAAGCCTGGCTCCAAGAATCCGGTATATGTGCAGATGACAGCCGACAGCAAACAGGTCCAGATCATATTGACTCAGTTGTGGTTCAAAGCTGTATGGCGACACCACAGTATGTCTGTCTGATGTGCCTTTTTCGATCCAGCTAAGACTGTAGTGCTGTGGTAGCGTGTCTTTTTCTTTTTGCAAGATACTCAATTCAAAGACATCGCTACCTGCAACCCGCTCCATTGGGCCGATGCCAACAACATCGACACTCTCCGCAGACGGCATGAATGCACGAATCATATAACCAGGCCGTGCGGGATGAATGCCGAGCCATTCAAATGGATCATGGTGCCACCCATGCTGTAATTTAGTTAATGCTTCAACCATGTTTATTAATCAACCGATTTGCTGTTTCTATTCGCAGCCTCATATCAGCTACATTGTAGTCGTGTATCTGTTCCCATTTAAAAGACCATTGCCAGTTACCGTCTATCGTACCCGGCGTATTCATTCTCGCTTCCGAGCCCAGGTGAAGGCAGTCCTGCATCGGGATCATGCACATGCTTGCCTGCGAATTCATCGCATTATCAATTAGCCTGTCTACAACTAGATCTGCAGTACGCTCATTATCCTGTTCAGCATACTGGCCTGTATCCGGAATATTCAATGATTGCAGGATGTAATTTTTACCATTTTTATCAAGACCTTGATACCACCCTTTGGTAGTATCGTTATCATGGGTACCGGTATAGGCGACGGTATCCTGCTTGATATTCTGTGGTTTGTGCGGGTTGTCTGCATACTCATCAAAACCGAATTGAAGTACTGACATACCTGGCAGCTTGTGCTTCTTGCGCAGCGCGGTAACTTCGGGCGTAATGATGCCAAGATCTTCGGCTACTATCGGCAAATGCCCCGCATCTTCATGAATTTTTGCCAGCAATTCATCGCCAGGCATCTGTTGCCAATGACCATCGATCGCTGTTTCACACGCCGCATCGATCACCCAGGAAGATTCGAGCCCCCTGAAATGGTCGATTCTGAGAAGATCAAACTCCTGCAGGTGATGATTGATTCTCGATAACCACCATGCATAGTTTTCCCGGCGCATGACTTCCCAGTTATAGTGAGGATTACCCCATCGCTGTCCGGTCTCAGAGTAATAATCGGGGGGAACGCCGGCAACGACTGTCATCATGCCTTTTTCATCCAGTAAGAACTGTTCCGGGTGCGCCCATACATCAACGCTGTCATGCGCCACGAACAGGGGAATATCACCAAATAGACGAATGCCGCTTACGTTAGCTTTGTGTTTTATCTGGCGCCAGCGATTATATAAATGGAATTGTTCCCAGCTCAGCTCAGCCACATAATCCTTGAATTCATCAAACGCACGCCGCATCGCATGCGGTTGGCGGTACTTCCACTCGTCAGGCCATTCAAACCAGGGTGCATTATCGAACATCTGTTTCAACACCTTGAACAGCGTGTAGTCATACAACCATGCATGGTTCTTGGTACAGAACTCAATGTAGCCAGCTACTGTCTTATCCAGCGCTGGAAAATCAGTAAGCAGTGCGGGATTCATCGCAAATGCAGAAATACATTGATACGGTGACAGGCCTCCCTGTGGTTCACCCAGCGGCAGTACTTGCCAGGCACTGAAACCTGCGTCTGACAGCAGCTTCAACCAGCGCTCTACGTCTCGGTCCAGAACCCCTGAGGGCAGCGAAGTCGGGTGCAGTAATACGCCGGCACGACGATCATAGAAGTCTTGTGAGTTCATCCAACATTTCTCACCATGGTGCCAGCATTTTCTGCACTGCCTCCGCCGACTGACACAGGCTCGTCAAGCACCGCGGGAACGGCTAACTGCAGCAGCTCATACAGGTTTTTCAGCTGTATACGAAACAACTGGTCAAATTCACTGACACTGCCTGATGGATTCGCATCACCAAACCACCAGAACCAGTCAGAACCCTCGCAGATCGCAAGTTGTTTAGTTGCTTTGTGTAAGGATTCATCATCCAGTATGCCTTGTTCGATCACCGTGTCGAAAGCCATCTTTGCTTCAGACAGAAGGTCCCATGCCCTGTTTTTATCTTCATGGCCAATCCATGTTGAAAATGAACCATAAACCCAGCTGCCGGCACACAGTGCATCGAGGTCATGGCACATGGGTAAATCGATCAGTTCTGAAAAACAGGCCGTACGAATACGTTTGTGATCAGACAGCTGCTGGTACAGGTGATTGAGAAAGTGATAACCGTTATGCGGGTAATATTCCCAGGCGTTTTCACCATCAAGAATGATGCTTACAACGTGTCGTGCTGCGCTATCACCCAGAAAATCCGAGATGTTGACCAGGTTCTGTACCAGGTCATTGGCTGCTTCCACTGAATTGCGTTTGCTGTATTCAAACCCGACCAAATCAGACAGCCCGTCATCACGGAAAAATATCTTCGGTTCATAATCTTTCAGCTGGTAGGAATGAAACAGTGCGCGTTTGCTATGCACCACTTCCGGATCATGATCAGCCATATGGATGCTGCTGCGCCATACACCTTCACCGGAAGCCGTCCACTTGAAATCAAACTCCTCGATCAATGCAATCGCATCTTCAGAGATAGCCCCCTCGGACAGCCAGATGCCCTGCGGGCGAATGCCGAAGTAGTGTTGAAAACAATCGATGCCTTTCTGTATATGCCATCGCGAACGTTCAGCACCACCAGGATAAGATCTATATTCAGGCATAGCATCTTTAGGCTGTGCACAGCGCATGTTCTTCATGTCATTCAACAGCGGAATGATTGGATGACCATAGGGTGTCATCGACAATTCAATCTGTCCGCGTTCGGCAAGTTGCCTGTAACGCGTAATTAATTCAGCGATGCAATCATGGAACAGTTTTATCAGCTCGTGGCGGTCAGCCTGATCAAACATGGCCTCTTTTTTTATCAAGCGTTGAGCGGTAGCCGACTGTTTAAGCGAATGACCCAACCATGCAAGGTGATACCAGACCAGCACGTCAACAAAGTACTGTGAATCCAGGTATTGTAAAAATTCGGCACCCTGCTCGTCACATTCATGATGCGGGAACATGTATTTGACAGGCGACAATAATGATTTGAACGCCGGATACGGATCGATCATTTTCGGCGCATGCGCACGTTGACAGTCGCACAGCAAGCGATAACGCTCGTGCACGTTGCCGGGAATCTCTGTTGCGCCAGCCAGCAGGTTAAGCATTGGATCCTGCATTTTGTGCCCGTTATGAAGCCAGTTTCCTAGCTGCTGCGCATAGTCGTCAATCTGCTCCAGCAGTACCGGCGCAAAATTGACCACCACTTTCATCTTCGGATGTGCTTCGAGATGCGCGACCATATCCGCATAGTCTTTTATTGCATGCAGATAGACCCAGGGCAACTGGTACTCACCATCTATTCCCTGCTGATACCATGGCTGGTGCATATGCCAGCACAGTGTAAAATTTACCCGTGTCGTATTTGTTGTCATGCCGTCAGTTGTTCCTTGTCTACCACATAGAGATGCTGCCCGAGCATTTCGGGCGTAACCAGCACGATGCCGTTCTCGGTAACATGGAAACGCTCCCTGTCCTCGTCAAGATCCTCACCGATCACCATACCATCTGGAATAGCACACGCCTTGTCGATTATCGCGCTGGTTATTCGGCAATTCTCACCTATGCTGACCTTGGGTAGAACCACACTGTCCATGACCACTGAACCACGCTCGATTTCGGTGCCAAAGAAGATCACCGAACGCTTGACCAGGGCACCGGAAATAATACAGCCACCAGAGACCAGCGAATCGATTGCCATACCGCGTGCCTCGTCATCATCGAAAATGAACTTGGCGGGGGGATGCTGCGTCTGGTAGGTCCATACCGGCCACTCCCGTGAATACAGGTTCAGCTCCGGCTCTACTTCGCACAGCTCCATGTTGGCTTTCCAGTAAGAATCGATGGTACCCACATCACGCCAGTAGGCAGGTTCACCATCTTTGTCTATAAATGGAAACGCGTTGGCAACACACTTGGTAATACTCTCCGGCACAATATCCTTGCCAAAATCATGGGCTGAATCAGCGTTTTCAGCATCTGCAATCAGGCTGGCGTACAGGTACGCAGTGGAAAAAATATAGATGCCCATGGAGGCCAGCGCTTTATCAGGTTTTCCCGGCATGGGTTCCGGATTTTCCGGCTTCTCGGTGAACCTGGTGATTCTGAAATTTTCGTCTATCGACATAACGCCGAATTCCTTGGCGTCTTCGCGCGGTACTTCGATGCAGCCGACGGTCAGATCAGCACCCGAAGTCACGTGCTCGTATAACATCTTGGAGTAATCCATGGTGTAGATGTGATCACCGCCCAGCACGATGACATTCTCCGGACCATGGCGACGAATAATGTCGATGTTCTGGTACAAGGCATCTGCGGTACCGCGATACCAGTCCAGCGCGACACGCTGTTGTGCGGGTATGACTTCGACAAACTCGCCAATTTCTGCACGCATGAAACCCCATGCACGCTGCATATGACGTATCAGCGAATGTGACTTGTACTGGGTCAGCACGCCGATGCGGCGCAAGCCTGAGTTGACACAGTTCGACAGCGCAAAATCTATAATGCGGTATTTACCGCCGAAAGGCACTGCCGGTTTTGCACGCCACTTTGTCAGACCCTTGAGCCTGGAGCCTGCACCGCCGGCAAGAACCAGCACCAGTGTTTTTCTCGTCAGTTCGGAACCGATATTTGAATCAATATAATAGCGATAGTTTTTCGCCTGCTTCTGGTGACTTATGCTCATTATTTTCTACCTGCTTGCTTGACTGCTTCCGCTATGGCGCCGATCACACCAACACGTTCATTAATTACCAGATAAACGGACGTTTGTTCAGCCAATGCCCGCATTCTCCCCTTGTTTAAATATGCAGAGATAAAGTCATCAGACTTCATCCACGAAATGATTTTTGCGGCGATACCACCGGTGATGTAAATCCCACCTTGTGGTTTGAATAATAACGCCATATTGCCGACGAAAGCACCATAAATTCGCACAAACATCGACATTGCCCTGCTTGCAGCTTCATTATGTTCAGCCTCAGCGTGCACCCACGCCGCATCGATTTCTGCACGTTCATTGCCGCTGCAAAATTCATACAGGGCTACCAGCCCGTCACCGGAAAGCAGGCGCTCGTAAGAGACATGGCCATGGCGCTTGATCAGAAACTTCAGCAGTTCTATCTGCTGTTCGTCAACCGGGGCGAAATCAACGTGCCCACCCTCTGTCGACCAGGCCCTGGTTTTGGCACCATCGCTCAGCATCCACGAGACGCCCAGGCCGGTACCCGCACCAACCGCGACGCGCGTTGCTTCTTTTTCATGCACGCCCTGGTTCAGGCTGACCAGGTCCTGTGTCTTGAGGTGGGCAATTCCCAGGGCCGATGCCTGAAAATCATTCATAAAATGAATCTGTTCAACACCGAATTCATCCTGCAATACTTTTTTACTGAGGGTCCACGGCAAGTTCGTAAGCCTCGCATCAGCGCCGTTCACCACGCCCGGCAATGCCAGCGACAATGCAGCCAGCTGACTGTTATCACAGCCGCTATCCTTTATGAATGCGTGCAGCAAAGGCTCGAAACTGTCGAAATCGCCACTGCTGTATCGGGCTTCGTAGAGCACATCGTCGGGCGCATTTGTATTCGCAACTACAATCCGGGTTTTGGTGCCACCCACATCTGCCGCAATGATATTCATCTACAAACTACTTCTGATAGCTGTTGTTATGACAATGCGCATGCCATCAGGCGCATGATCATGCATCGCGATTTTCACCCTGTTCGCGGCTAACCTGCAGATAATACCTGATAAGGTGGCTGGTGGATGAATCATGTTCGGCCGTGGTATCAGATGATTCAATCTCGCCGAGTATCTTTTTCGCCAGCTGCTTGCCCAGCTCAACACCCCACTGGTCGTAGGAATTGAGGTTCCAGACGATACCCTGAACAAAGATCCGGTGTTCATACAGCGCAATCAGCGATCCCAGACTATAAGGTGTCAGTTTCTTCACCAGTATGGTGTTACTCGGGTGATTACCTTCGAACACCATGTGTGGCAAGCGGTCACGAACATCATCAAGCTTGATACCGGATAGCTCGATGGCTTCGCAGGTTTCTTCCAGGGTACGGCCACGCATCAGCGCTTCAGTCTGCGCGAAAAAGTTCGACATCATGATGTCATGCTGCTGTTTTAACCGCGAGTGCGTCTGCACCGAGGCAATAAAGTCTGCCGGAATCAGTTTTGTACCCTGGTGAATCAACTGGTAAAAGGCGTGCTGGCCATTGATCCCGGTCGCACCCCATACGATTGGTCCGGTATTGTAGTTCACGTGATGACCATCGCGGTCAACGGATTTTCCGTTACTCTCCATGTCGGCCTGCTCCAGGTACATCGGCATACTGCGCAGGTAATGGTCATAAGGCAGGATGGCATGCGTCTCGGCCCCAAAAAAATTGTTATACCAGACGCCCAGCATCGCCAGTATCACCGGCATATTCTCCGCCAATGGCGCCGATGCAAAATGGTTATCCATGGCGTGGGCACCTTCCAGTAACGCAAGGAAATTATCTTCGCCTACCAGCAGGATGATGGACAGGCCGATTGCAGACCACAGCGAATAGCGGCCACCGACCCAGTCCCAGAACTCGAACATATTATCAGGATCGATACCAAACTTGATGACGTCTTCGCGGTTGGTCGACACGGCAACAAAATGTTTTGCAATATGCTGCTCGTCCATTGCGGCAGCCAGGAACCAGCTTCTGGCGGTATTGGCGTTGGTGATGGTTTCCTGCGTGGTGAAGGTCTTGGAAGATACAATAAACAGGGTCGTTTCGGGATCCAGCTGGTCAAGAATTTCCTCGGTGTGCGCACCATCGATATTGGATATGAAATGGGCTCTCATTTCCGGGTGGCGATAGGGCTTGAGCGCCTGGTAGACCATTTTTGGCCCCAGGTCGGAACCACCTATGCCGACATTGACTACATCCTTGATGCGCTTGCCGGTATATCCTGTCCATTCCCCGCTTCTGACACGTCCGGCAAAATCGCTCATGTGATCGATAACCTTGCGTACCGCCGGCATCACATCCTCGCCGTCGATGCTTATCGCATTATCTGAACGATTACGTAGAGCGATATGCAAAACGGCGCGGTGCTCAGTGTCATTGATTTTTTCACCGTGGAACATGCGGTCACGCCAGGATTCAACATCTGATGCTTTTGCCATTTCCAGCAGCAGGGACAGGGTTTCAGATGAGATCAGATTCTTGGAATAATCGAGCAGGATGCCCTCAAACCGCAATGAGAACCGTTTGAAACGGTCCTTATCCTGCTCGAAAAGCTTGCGCATATTCAGGTGCCTGGCTTCACCGAAATGCTGCTGAAGATTGTTGAACGCTACTTCCCTTGGGTGCATCGATTTGGATTGTGTGTGTGAATCAAAGGGCACTATTATCCACTAACCAGCGCCAAACAGCATTACCAATCTGTTACAGATTGCTAAAAAACTGTATTTAAAAGAAGGAATTGAGTCTAAACAATTGATAGCTGATACAAGTTGACGTGCATCAACTATTCTGGCGTTGCGCAAGTTCCGGTATTTTAGCGAGAAATTAACGATTTATTCGAAGAAATCATTGCTCAGTCCTGCCAGTATTTTGTGAGTGGACACGTTCTTGTCCATGCGTATATCAAGTCGATACATCATGAACTATTCACACTACGATCTAATCATGGAAGATCACTGCGCTTGAAGATGACATAACCGAACCAGGCGCAGAGAGTACCCAGCCCGACCGGATAGAGCAGCGCCCACAGGATATAGCCCTGCTTGCCAAAATTATCGAGAATGACATAGGCGGACTGCCCCAACAGAACCAGTTGCGGGTCGAACAGCATCATCGCTGCAGTACGGAACACCTGCATCGGATTGAACAGGGCGAGCGCAATGACAGTCTCCGATGGCATCCCCTGTCGAATCAGCATGCCGAGCAGTATCAGGTCCATGAACAACAGCAGGCCCAGCCAGATAATGAAGGCGATACCGGTCGCCACATCGGATGTTCGCGCCAGCGTCGAGACCAGCATGCCGATACCCAGGAAACACCAGGCCAGCGACAGCAGGAAGCCAGTGTAATAGATCACCTGTGCCCATGGTATCTCGATACCCTTGCCCAGCCCCCAGGCGACGGCCGCGAACATGGCCAGGAATACCGGCAGGAATACCACCACGAATCGACCGAGCATTTTCCCCCAGAACCAGGCGAACAGGCTGACCGGCAGTGACAGCATGTACTCGAACACGCCCGCTTCACGGTCGCCGGCAACCGAACGCACCGTGGTGATCAGCACGAAAACAGGCAGGATGGCCATGGTGATCTGCAGGTAAGTGACCAGTACGCGAGACAATCCACTGAAACCCATCACGCGTGACTCAGTCAGGCCTGACATGAACAATGCAACGATTACACCACCGAACACCAGTGTATAAACCATGAACCAGCGCGAACGCAGTGATTCGGAGATGTCGGTTTTAGCTGCAAGTAAAAGGTATTTCACTGGTTTATCACTGGATTATGACCACCGTGGCGATGCTGTTCGTTTTCGGCCATCCTGATGTGCTCTATAGCCTGTGAAAAATCGAGTGCACCCTCGGCTTCTTCAGCCTGTGCAGCCAGGCCATAATTCATCGGGCTGAGTTTTCCTGTTACAAAATGCGCCTTGCGCGCATCGAGCCATTTACCGTTGCGATGATCCGCCACCCAGATTTCTGTGCCTGTGTCATTTTTCCATGATTGTGTATCCAGCCAGATCACCGCGCAGCCGATATCATCAAACTTGTACAGCCTGCTTTTTTCACCGCTGGGCGCGGCGCGCACCTGCGCGGCAAAAGAACGATCACCCACGGCCATGCTGCAGCGTGTACATGTTTCCCGGTCCCAGCGAACCTCGCCCGGCCCGCTGGCCTGATCCGGTGTGCAGCCCGCAGCCACGAGCAAGAAATAACTAAGCAGTATGCACTTGTACATCAGCACCGCCTGCCT
>Ga0209271_10000391_pt1 | contig 15105 bp, 16 predicted proteins | sample tdAd002_FD_187123 | JGI IMG/M metagenome (GOLD analysis project Ga0209271, IMG submission 187123) | Marine sediment microbial communities from the Atlantic coast under amendment with organic carbon and nitrate - tdAd00.2 (SPAdes)... | ecosystem: Environmental > Aquatic > Marine > Coastal >... | reverse complement strand
GAATCAGTTGCCAATAACCAGGACGGGTGAACAGGAGACCACCTGCAGACAGGACAGGCCGTCACAAAACTTTTTTATTTCCCCTGCTTGAAATCCCCCGCATCGCCCCTATCTAACAGGTATGTCAATTGTGACAATCTATTTCAGGAGGCAACACCATGTCATTAGTACATTACAAACCTGGCAACCTGTTTGGGCAGTTTGATAACGAAATCAACCGGCTTTTTTTCAATGCCCACGCAGCCGATGCGGCAAACCAGGCACAAGACTGGACTCCCGCAGTGGATATACGTGAAGAAGAAAATCGCTACGTACTGGAAGCGGACATCCCGGGAGTAGCCAGCGAGGACCTGGACATCACGCTGGAAGACAGCGTGCTGACGATCAAGGGTGAACGCACGATCAACAGCGAGGAAAACAGCGCAGGCTACCGCCGCAGAGAACGTACCCACGGCAGTTTCGTACGCCAGTTCACCCTGCCGGACACCGTCAACACCGAGGCTATCAGTGCGGCCTTTGTGAATGGCGTGCTTGAAATCGGCATCCCGAAACAGGCAAAACCCGAGCCCAGGAAAATCACCGTAAAATAGGCCCCGGTTTAATTGATAGTTGTAGGGTGCGCCGTGCGCACCGGCTATATGGCAAGCACAACTCGTTAATCTATGGTGCGCACGGCGCACCCTGAAAATATGTCCTGAGCCATGAAGCAGTACTCGGAAGCCTGTGACGAAAACAAGACAGTCATTCTGAATGTCATCCGTGATGAATTTTCAGGCTGCCGGCATATCCTCGAAATCGGCAGTGGCAGCGGGCAGCACGCTGTTTATTTTTCCGCGCAACTACCCCACTTGAGCTGGCACACCAGTGACAGACAGTGCAACCATGCGAGTATCAACGCCTGGAGAATGGAATCCGGCCTGGAAAATTTATTGCACCCGCTGTCACTCGACGTCACGCACGACCCGTGGCCCGATGCCAGCTACGACGGCATCTTCAGCGCCAACACCGCACACATAATGGCCTGGTCTGCCGTGGAGGACATGTTCAACGGTATCGGCAAGGTACTGGCCGTTGGCGGGATCTTCTGCCTGTATGGGCCCTTTAACTACCAGGGACGATTTACCAGTACCAGCAACGAGCGTTTTGAACACTGGTTGAAAGACCGGGACCCGTTAAGCGGTCTGCGCAATTTCGAAGACCTTGATGAACTGGCCAGGCTGAATGGATTAACCTTGAAGGCTGACCATGAGATGCCGGTGAATAACCGTTTACTGGTCTGGAGGAAGGTGTAGCTGGAAAACCGATCGCGGATGCGATCCGCTCCTACAGGTGCCCGGTTATGTGTAGGAGCGGATCGCATCCGCGATTTATTGCCTAGTTATCTATCTGTGCGACTACCCAGGGAACGGCGACAAGAGAGATTGTCAGCGCTATCAGGATGTCCCTGCCGTTCTGGATCTGTTCCAGCAAACCAAGGCTCTGTTCACCGATAAGAAAAACCGCGGCCAGAAATATAATCCACTTGTACATATCTATCACCTGCATGTGTGTTTCGTTGGTAAGTATGTTAGCGGCACATACAGGTAATTCACCGTGAACTGGTACGCATACAGGCGTGACAGGCGTCACAAATCCGGGAGAAATTGGTAAGAATACGGGTTTTTAAGCCAGAAAATGGCTATCAGGCGTGGATCAGGAAACAGGGGGCGTTGAAATTTCGATACCCGGGGTTTCTTCTTTCTCGCTATCCTGCCGCTCAGCGACCTGCTGGATACTGCTTTCATCCATCAAGTCCTGAATACTGATTCCATCGAGAAAGCCGTGAATTTGCTGGCTGAGTTCAACCCATAACTCGTGCGCCAGGCATTGCTCTCCATCGTCACATTTCCCCGTGCTGGCACATCCGGTTGTCACGACCTCATCAACGGCTGAAATCACTTCTGCCACTGCGATCTCTGCTGCCGGTCGCTGCAGGCTGTAGCCCCCGCCCGGACCACGCGTACTGCAAACAACCTGCTGCTTGCGCAAGCGGGTAAACAGCTGCTCAAGGTAGGAAAGGGAAATGTTCTGACGTTTTGAGATTTCAGACAGGGAAACCGGGCCTGCTCCAGAATGAAAGGCCAGGTCAAGTATTGCGGTGACGGCGTAGCGCCCTTTACTTGTGAGTTTCAAAATATCGAACCCGTGTTAAACATAATGATAAATTTGTCACAGCCAGCTCTACAGGTCAAGAATCAGAAGACAGATCCGCTGCGTCCTTGTCCACATGCCCGTCCAGGGACTCTATTTCCTTGCCTTCTACATGCTTTAATTCGCACGAATCCAGATCGGGTAAATTCAGATCACCCACTTCTGCACCAAGGTCTTTTAAACCCTTGCACATTTCTTCCATGCGCTCATCCATGGCATGGATATGATCAAGGATACCATTGACTGCTGTTGCAACCGGGTCCGGCATGTCACTGGTTGAGCCATAGGCATCAAAACCCATTTTCCTGGCAATCGCCTGACGCTTTTCATCCGGCTTTTCCACTGCAGCGACCAGGCGGCCCGGCACCCCGACGACCGTTGATCCTGCGGATACACTATTAAGCACAACGGCATTCGAACCGATGCGCGCACCATCACCAATGAGAATCGGCCCCAGCACCTTGGCGCCTGCACCGATCACCACGTTATTGCCCAATGTCGGATGACGCTTGCCCTTGTCCCAGCTGGTCCCACCAAGGGTAACCCCGTGGTAGAGGGTACAGTCATCGCCAATTTCCGTAGTCTCTCCGATGACGACGCCCATACCGTGATCAATAAAGAAACGCCGCCCGATAACCGCGCCCGGGTGGATTTCAATACCCGTGTACAAGCGCGGAATATTGGAGAGCAGCCGTGCAAGCCAGTTGAGACCGAGATTCCAGATAGCATGGTTCAGGCGGTGAAACAGCACGGCATGGATACCCGGGTAGGTCGTCAGTACCTCCAGGGTATTACGTGCCGCCGGGTCACGTTCGAATACAGAGCGGATATCTTCACGGATTCTGGAAAACATTCTGTTTCACTTACACTAAGTCAGGATATCAATACGCATATCATTACATAGCAGAACACACGTATCCAGCAATCATGCCGGACCGGGGCGGCCCTGGATCAGCTATCCTGTTTATTGCCCTGCCCGGCTGCCGTCAAAATCCCGCGCAGAATATTGACTTCATTCGTATCAGGCCGCGCGCGGTTGTATAAACGGCGCAGGCGGCGCATTAACATCCGCGGGTTCGAACGGTCGAGAAAATCCAGCGCTACCAGGGTTTCTTCGAGATGCGTGTAAAAGCGTTCCATCTCGTCAGCGGCTACCGGCACATGTTCCGGCAATTCATCGGTAGCAGAGCCGCTTTCATGGGCCACAAATACTTCGTAGCAGATAATCTGTACGGCCGCGGCAAGATTCAGTGAACTGTATTCAGGGTTTGACGGGATCTGCACCAGCAGATGGCAGCGATCGATCTCCGCGTTACTCAGGCCCGAGCGTTCACAGCCGAACAACAAGGCCACCTCAGCTGTTTCACTTTCCGTCAGCAACATCTGCGCACACTCATCCGGGTTGACCAGGGGAACAGGGATGCTGCGCGAGCGTGCACTCGCGCCTATGACAAACCGGCAACCCTGCAATGCCTCGTCTACATCGGCACAAAGCTGCGCGCTTGCCAGTACATCGTCCGCACCGGAGGCACGTGCCGTTGCCCCGGCATCGGGATATGTTTTCGGCTCGACGAGATATAAACGGGTAAGCCCCATGGTCTTCATGGCACGCGCTGCCGCACCAATATTTCCCGGGTGGCTGGTGTTTACCAGCACGACACGAATATTCGACAGCATGCCTTTGATACTCCGTAAACAATCAGGGACGGTTGCTTACACAGAACTGTGCCAGCTCATCCAGCAGCTGGCCAAGCAGCCGGTTCGCCGCGACCACCCCACCAAAGGCATCATCGGTGTCCGCCGCCATGCTTTGATCAACCAGCAGGGTAGCAAGGACCTCGCCGCTGGCAATGCCGATAAGTTGGGCCCGCAGGGTAATGTGCATTTCACTGGGCAGTGACCTGAAATCCTGATGAAAGCGGATCAGCTCCGTATCAAGACGCATATCAGCAGAAACAGAGCCCGACGTCGCATACAGGGCCTGGAACTGCCCGGTCGACTGTATGGCATCGGCCAGCAGCGGTGCGAGCATGCGGGCCGGGGTATCCGCCCAGCGGCTGCGGGTGTAGTAACGCAGGCCATAATCTTCCTTCATATAGGCAATACGCGAGCTGTCATAACCACCATGCGCCCTCGGGACGCTAACCAGTACGACCGGGGCATCCGCCCGGGTTTGCCGGGCTGCTTGCCGGTCAGGTGAATATTCAAGCAGGTACTGGTTGATGCTGACCGGCTCGGGTTTCGGCAATAACGAGCACGCAGACAATAGCCAGGCTGCGGCCACGAGATAAAGAAAGCTTCTAAAAACTGTCATTGGTCTATTCTCCCGGTCCGGGCACCTCGAGGTCACGCCCGTAAATCAACACGCGAGGATCATCCTCAAGTTTCTGAACAAGACCTTGCATGGTATCTGCCAGGCGGCGCAGCTCGCTGATGAGGGCACCAAATTCCGGCAGGGTCTGCTGGCTGAATTGCTGCACGCCCGTACCGCTCTTGTTTACATACCGGTTAATACTGTCACTGGTAACAGCCACCTTGCCTGCCATCTGTTCAAAGGCCCTGGCAGTTTCATCAATCTGTACCAGCAGTGCGGGTACACTTGCCATGCTGCTTGCCAGCTCGGTCTTCTGATCGGCCACTGCAGCCGTGATGTCCCTGATATTCAGTATCGCCTGCTTGATGGCCTGCTTGCTCTCGTCATCGAGTAATTCCGCGAAACTGCGTGTCAGCATGTTCAGGTTTGCAATCAGCTCGGAACCTGACTGGTCAAGCCGGAAGAAAAAAGACGGCCCGGTTTTTATTACCGGATAGGGTTGATCATCACCCGCCTGCAACAGTGGCGACTTCAGGCTGCCGCCGGTCAGGTCCACAAAAGCAATACCCGTCACACCCTGCACGGTGAGAACTGCAACAGTATCCTCCCTGATAGGAACATCGTCCTCAATGTCCAGTGTCAGCTGCACCTGCTCGGGTACCAGCGGGTTGAGCTCAATATCACGCACCCTGCCGATTTCCACACCCCGGTATTTGACCGGCGCATCCAGGTGCAACCCGGAAACCGATTCATTCATAAAGACATGGTAACGGGTGTAGTTCGTTCCAAAATCACCCAGTGCAAGCCACAGGCTGATAGCCAGCCATACCGCCCCCAGCAGGATTACAAACAGCCCGACCATTGCATAATTTACCTGCCGTTCCATTCTCGCTCCTGCGCATTCCTGGCCCGGGGACCTTCAAAATACTCACACACGTGTGGCTCATCTGACTTGGACAACATTTCCATCGATCCGACTCCCTGCAGTTTACCATCACCCAGCACCGCCACGCGGTCGGCAACTTTCCATAACGAGTCCAGGTCATGGGTCACCATCAATATGGTAAGTCCGAGCAGGTCTTTAAGCTTCAGTACCAGTTCATCAAATGAACCGGCACTGGCAGGGTCCAGCCCGGACGTCGGCTCATCCAGGAACAACACCTCCGGGTCCAGCGCCATGGCCCGTGCCAGCGCTGCACGCTTGACCATGCCACCACTCAGTTCACCCGGGTAGAGTGAAGCCGCTTCAGGCTCCAGCCCTGCCTGGACAATCTTCACCCGAGCCAGCGCATCGATAGTCTTATCGTCAAGCCGGGTATGTTCGCGCAACGGGAACCCGGTATTCTCCAGCACCGTCAGGCCACTGAACAGGGCGCCCTGCTGAAACAAAACGCCCAGCCGGCTGCGCAGCCGCTGGGCCCTGGATTCGGATATCCCTGTAATACCGGTACCGAATAACTCGATCGAGCCCGCGTTCATTTCGTGCAGCATGATTATTTCGCGCAACAGCATGGTCTTGCCACTGCCGCTGCCCCCCACCAGCGCCAGCACCTCGCCCCGGTAGACATCCAGATCAACCCCATCGTGAATGACCCGCCTGCCGAAAACCGTCCTCAGGTTGCGCACACGGATGACTACTTCTCGCGCGGCATCCGGTGTATCGGTTTCGCCAGGTATCATGTCCGTCACACCCCCATGAGACTGAACAGGACCGAGAACATGGCATCCGTCACTATTACCAGGAAGATGGAGTGCACAACGCTGATGGTCGTATGCCGGCCTACGCTTTCCGCACTGCCCTGCACCTTGAAACCCTGGTAACAACCGACGATTGCAATGATGGCGGCGAATACCGGTGCCTTGCCAATACCAATCATGAAGGTGGGAAAGCTGATTGCCTCCTGTAGCCGGAAAAGAAAGGCGTAAAACCCGAGCCCCAGTTGCAGGTTTGCCTGTACCATGCCGCCTATTACGGCAAGCACATCGGCAAACACCGACAGCAGCGGCAGCACAAGGATCAGCGCCAGCAACTTGGGCAATACCAGCAGGTCGACCGGGGAAACACCGATGGTCTCCAGGGCCGCCACTTCCTCGCGCACCTGCATCGTCCCGATCTGTGCTGCAAAGGCAGAGCCGGTCCGTCCACATACCAGGATCGCAGTCAACAGCGGGGCAAGCTCACGCAACATGGCATAGCCGACCATGTCTGCTATATACAGGTCCGCCCCGTACTGGCTCAGCTGGACAGCACCGAGGTAGGCAAACACCACGCCCATGAGAAATGACAACAGACCGACAATGGGCAGGGCCTTGACGCCCGTTTCATGGATTTCGGTAAATATTTCCGGCCAGCGAATCCGGCCCGGATGACGTATTGCACGAAACAGTGAAACGACCGCCTGGCCTATAAATGCAAGGAAGTCCACCAGGCCACTGCTGACAGCCTGCCAATGGTCCATGAAAGAAGGTTTCGGATGCGGCGCTATGACACGCTCTGCATCCTGACTTTCCCCGGTAATATACTTGACCAGCCTGGCCTGGCCCGGTTGAAAACCGCTGAAACTCACCTGCCGGTTTGCCGCTTCCATGTGCCGCCTGACCTGCAGCAGCAACCAGGCCCCACTCGTGTCCATGGCCGCAATTGCAGCACCATCAATAACCACGCTGTCACCATCCGGCACAGGCAATTCATCCAGTGCTGCACTCAGGGGACCGATGCCGTTGACCGTCCAGCAATGGCTGCAGACCAGCGTATTGCCGTCCATCCTTATGCTGGCGTCCTGTGGTGCTGATTCGGCCATACCCAAGTGTCGGGTATGTGGGGAATGGTTACAAGATATACGTGCGGCGCTCAGGCGAAATCAATCGGAAAAGCAAGCACATCGCCGAGGCAATCCGCGCCGGCAGCAATCATAAGCAGGCGGTCCAGGCCAAGCGCCACTCCCGCGCAGTCCGGCAGGCCTGATTCAAGTGCTGCAAGAAAATGTTCGTCGACCCTGACAGGACCGGCATGTGCCTGTTCACGTTGTGCGCATTCCAGCTCAAGCCGCTGACGTTGTTCACTGGCATCGGCAAGCTCGTGGAATCCGTTTGCCAGTTCCATACCGTTGAGGTACACCTCGAAGCGCGCCGCCACCGGTGGTGTGCCGGGACGCAGGCGGGCGAGTGATGCCTGGCTTGCCGGGTAATCACGTACAAACACCAGGCCCTTCCCCAGGCGGGGTTCAACGATATGTGTCATCACCAGGTCCAGCCAGGTATCCAGGCCGGTGTCGGACACCCCGACGGGCGTGATGTTGTGCTTGTCCTGCAATAAACTTTTGAGCTCAGCGGGTGACGTATCAAAGGCATCCACGTGTGCGAATTCCAGCAACAGCTCCCGGTAGCTCCAGTGATGCACGGATTTGATCGGAGATATATCGGACAAAATCCCGGTCAACATTGTTTCGACTTCGTCCATCAGGTCGAGATGGTCAAAACCTGTCCGGTACCATTCCAGCATGGAAAATTCAGGGTTATGCTGCCTGCCGGACTCGCCATCCCGGAACACCTTGCAAATTTGATAAATCGATCCCAGGCCTGCTGCCAGCAGGCGTTTCATGGGATATTCCGGCGAGGTATGCAGGTAGAGCGTTTCACCCGAGGCCGGGCCGGGGCCATGAAAGCATGTTGTGAAACTGGACAGGGAAGGATCGGTGGTCGCGGCCCGTGAGAGTGCCGGTGTATCCACCTCGAGAATATCGTGTTCTGAAAAGAAGTCTCTTATGCGGGCAAGCAACAGCGCCCTGAGCTTTATATTTCCCGGTGAGGCGGTTGGCCGCCATGCATTGTCAGTGTGCAAAATAAAACCGTTAAATAAATATACAAACTCGCTCAGATGTATCTGTTTTCGCAGGAGCGCCTTGCAGGCGCGAACAAACACGACTCATATCATATCGCGCCTGCAAGGCGCTCCTACAATAAACACCAAATGTCCTGCGTTTCATTCTAGTCCTTCGCCCGGCCTACATACTCCCCGGTACGCGTATCAATCTTGAGTATCTCGCCAATATTAATAAACAATGGAACCCGCACCACGGCCCCGGTTTCCAGTGTTGCCGGTTTTCCACCGCCACCCGAGGTATCGCCACGCAAACCCGGGTCGGTTTCTGCAACTGTCAACATGACAAAATTGGGGACAGTAATCGCCAGCGGCGTTCCGTTCCACAGCGTCACCTCGCACATATCCTGTTCCTTAAGCCATTTCGTGGCATCACCCACCGCCGTTGCATCGGCTGCCTTCTGTTCAAAGGTCTCTGTATCCATGAAGTGCCAGAATTCACCATCATTGTAGAGATACTGCAAATCTACATCCATGACATCCGCGGCCTCGACCGACTCACCCGACTTGTAGGTGCGCTCTATCACCCGGCCATTCTTCAGGTTGCGGATTTTGACCCGGTTGAAGGCCTGCCCCTTGCCGGGCTTTACAAATTCATTTTCAATAATGGCGCAGGGGTCATTATCGATCATGATTTTCAGGCCACTCTTGAACTCATTGGTGCTGTAAGATGCCATATAACATTAACCTTGTGTCGCTGGATGAATGGGAAAACGCCGGCCATGATACCCCGATTACCAAACCCGGAATACCGGCCAGCCTGGCAATCGATGCTGGCAGAGGCCGTGAAATCGACTGATGAACTGCTGCGCATGCTGGAAATTGACCCGGCAAGCCTGAATATATTACCACTGGCCAGCAATTTTCCGCTACGGGTCCCGCGTGGTTTTGTACGCCGCATGGCAAAAGCAGACATCAATGACCCGTTATTAAGACAGGTGCTGCCACTGGCTGATGAAATGCAGCCAGGCAGCGGCTACCTGCCCGACCCGCTCGATGAACAACAGGCCATGCAGGTCCCCGGCCTGCTGCAGAAATACAGGGGGCGCGCCCTGCTAACGACCACGGGTGCATGCGCCGTTCACTGCCGCTACTGTTTCCGCCGTCATTTTCCATACAGTGTGGCCAACCCTGCAAGCGATGACTGGGAACCAACCATCAACTGGTTAAAGCAGAATTCGGATATCAGGGAGATTATCCTCAGCGGCGGCGATCCGCTATCACTACCGGACTCGCGTTTGCACACGCTCAGCAAGCGCCTCGATGAATTACCCTGGTTAAACACCCTGCGTATCCATACCCGTTTACCTATCGTTCTGCCGGAGCGGATTGACGCGGGCTTTCTGTCGTGGGTTGAAGCACAGAAACTGCAGCTCGTCATGGTCGTACACAGCAACCATCCGAATGAAATCGATGCAACTGTCAGTGATGCAATGAATCGTCTGAAACAGGCCGGGGTGACATTGCTGAATCAGTCTGTCTTGTTGCGCGGCATCAACGACAGTGCCGCAATACTGGTCCGCCTGAGTGAAGTCCTGTTCTCTGCCGGGGTGTTGCCTTACTACCTGCACCAACTGGACAGGGTACAGGGCGCCGCTCATTTCGAGGTCAATGATGCTACGGCTATGGAATTGATGGAAGAGGTGCGCGCTGCCCTGCCCGGTTACCTGCTACCCCGATTGGTACGGGAGTTACCGGGCGAACCGGGCAAGACGGTCATCCTTCATGACACAGGGTAGCTGGAGGTGGGACTTCAGTCCCGCCCATATACGGGCTAAAGCCCCGTTTCCGGGAGAACAGGGGGTGCTGCGGTTAATACAGCGCCATGAATGCTTCCGGGTATTCCACGTGACCACCACCGGCGAGATTTCCTTCAACTATTTCCATGATGGTCAGGGCATCCTCGGGTGCCGGCAGGTTGCAGCTTACCTGGGAATCCTTTGCACTCGAGAAACCGGCGCGCTTGTAATATTCCGGGTGACCCAGCACCACAATCGCACCATAACCCTTTTCCTGTGCCAGCTTGATGGCCGCCTGGATCAGTTCCGAGCCGATACCACGATGAGTCTGCGAGGGGACCACTGACATCGGCCCCAGGGCGAGTACATTTTTTTCCTCTCCATGCTTGCGCAATGGCACCCGGGTCAGGAGGATATGTCCGACAATGCGTCCGCCAAGCTCGGCAACCAGTGAAAGCTCCCGGTTGTAGCCCGCTGAATCCCTCAAAACACTGACCAGGTTGGCCTCGGCCTCTCCCCCAAAAGCGCTGATATGGACAACATCTATTGCCCGGGTATCTTCAGCCGTCTCAGGCCTGACTGTAATCGAATGCATGCAAATCTCCGTGTTCGGCGGTTACTGGCGGCTTGAGTACGGAATCGCACTCTAATTGCTCATTTTTCAGACACTTGCATGCTATCAGGAAATAGCCGAGCAGGAAACACCCAGTGCCAGAGGCGATTGCCGCAGTCTTGCCTGCAACCTATATATAGGGAGTGCTTCAGAACTGGTCTGAAATGCCGAAAAAAGGAGGGTCAATACGTGAATTCCGGGCAAATCCGTCTTGCCCGGCATTTTCAGGCTAAACGCGGTATTCAAATTAAAGGGGTCTGCAGTGATAAATGGAGATTATCTTCGCCTCCTCATCGTGGAGGAAAGCGAAAATGATGCAGAGTCTTTGGCGAATATACTGCGCAAGGCGGGACATTCGATACGCTTTGACTATGTCCGCGAGACAGACGCCCTCGAATCTGCACTGGATGCGCAGCCACCTGACATCGTGCTCTGTGGAAACGGCGAAGATGTCATCAGCATAGAATCTGTCCAGGGCACCCTTGCACAACACCAACTGTCAACCCCTGTTTTTGCCATCGTTGAAGATGCCCCGGAGGCCGTTGCTGTCGCTGCCATGAAATCCGGAATTACAGCAGTAGTCTCCTATGATCAACCCGAACACCTGCAGCTGGAAGTCGCCCGGGAAATTACCATGCTGCAACTTCAGCACAGGGTTGCCGCACTTGACGCAGCATTCACAGACTGCGAGAAACGCTGCCACACACTCATCGAAGACTCCAGTGATGCCGTTGCCTACATACACGAGGGTATGCACTGCTTTGCCAACCGGTCCTACATGAAGTTATTCGGCATCGAGAATCACGAAGCAGTCGAGGGTATCCCGATACTCGACATGATCAGTACCGGGCAGCGCGATACGTTCAAGAATTTTCTGCGCAGCTTCCAGGACGGCAACACCGAAGACAACACACTCAGTACCGGCTGTGTCGGTCATGATCGCACGGATTTTGACAGCACCATGGAATTCACGCGAGCCAGCATGGACGGCGAACCCTGCACCCAGATCATCATCCGGACAAGCAACACCGGAAACTGTGAGCTGGAAGAAATAATCGAAACGATGACGCGACAGGATAGCCTGACCGGACTCTTCAACCGTCAGTATTTCATGAATTTACTCGAGGAAAACATCAACACCCGGGATGAATCCGGAGATGTACGTGCGCTTGTTTACATCACGCTCGACGGCTTCAAGAAAATCCGCGAAGAAAACGGCATTGCGGCCAGTGACGTCGTACTCTGTGATATCGCCCGGTTGCTGGAACAGCAGTGTTCCAGCAAGGATATTGTTGCCCGTTTTGGCGACTTCAGCTACACCCTGCTCTATCACGCAAGCAGCAACGAGAAAATCCAGGCAACCGGCGAAAAGCTGCTACATGATATTTCAGGACATATGTCGAAGGTCGACGGAGATCACATCACGATGACCTGCAGTATCGGCATCTGTGCGATTAATGAGCACTCAAAAGATGCGCAGAAGATACTCACCCATGCTGATACGGCGTGTGAAGTCGCCCGCTCAGCCGGTGGTAACCGGATTCATACACACAGTGCCGTGGTCGATGAACAGATGACCGGGAACCACGAAAAGGAATGGGACAAGGTCATCAGAAAAACCATCGATGAGGAGCGCTTCTACATGGCATACCAGCCCATCGTCAGCCTGGCAGGTGATAGCAGTAAACGCTACGAGGCCCTGCTCAGAATTGTCGATGAAGAAGGCCACAGCATTCTTCCCGGCGAGTTTCTTGCTATCGCCGAGAAATCCGGGTTCAGCAGTGAAATTGACTACTGGGTGCTCGATGCAGTATTCCGGAAACTCACGGAACTCGGGGAAAATGATGATAAAACCACGATTTTCATAAAGCTTTCGAGGGCTGCTCTCGCCGACAAGAAGTTGCCGGAATGGATACAGGGCAAACTCAGCGAATACCAGCTTGCCAGCAGTTCTATTGTATTTGAAATACAGGAAATTGATGCCGACAACGATCTCAATAGCGCAATCAGCTTCACCAGTGCCATGAAAGAACTGCAGTGTAAAGTGGCCCTGGAACACTACAGCGCAAACACGCAGCCACAATTATTAAAACACGTACCAGTCGACATCCTGAAAATCGACAGAAAGTTAATCGAAGGCCTCGCAGAAAATAAAGACTACCAATCCCGGGTCAAGGAACTCGTCACACTTGCCCACGAAAACGGCAGGCAGTGCATCGCTGTATGTGTAGAAAACCCGGCAAGCCTGGCAATGCTCTGGCAGTACGGGCTGGACATGATACAGGGAAACTTTATCCAGGAACCCGACCGGGAACTTGCCTATAACTTTGAGGACGAAATTGCGTAGCCAGGCATGATTACCTCACCTACAAGGACGAACCAGGGAAGCCCCTTAATCAAGCACATGGGAAACCAGCCCGTCAGCGAGTTTTGGTTCAAACCAGGTCGATTTTGGCGGCATGACTTCAGCGGCATCGGCAACCGCCATCAAGTCCTCCATGCTGGTCGGATACATGGAAAAAGCGGCCGCCATATCACCGCTGTCAACGCGGCGCTCCAGTTCGGTAAGTCCGCGAATACCGCCGACAAAATCAATGCGCTTGTCACGTCGCGGGTCGTCTATTCCGAGTACCGGCGCAAGCAAATTGCTGGCAAGCAAACTGACATCCAGTCTGCCAACAGGATCATCCGGGACACTGTCCGCATGAATTTCCAGCCGGTACCACTGCCCGGCAAGGTACATACCAAAAACACCAGGCCCATCGGGATGCACGGCCTCGTTAACCGGGTTTACCCTGAAGGCCCCGGCAACACGTGCAAGAAATTCTTCCGTGCTCATACCAGCCAGGTCCCTGACAACACGATTGTAGTCAAGTATCTGCATCTGCCTGTGTGGAAAAATCACCGTCAGGAAATAACCAGCAGCTTCCACGCCGGCATGACTGGCGGCGACCCGGGACGCAGCGGCCGAACGGTGATGCCCGTCGGCAATATACAGGGCATTCATGCCGTCAAACGCTTTTGTAATTTTTTCGATCAAATCTGCATCCCTGACAACCCAGAGCGTATGCCCGATACCGTCATCAGCGACAAGATCAACGTCCGGCCTGCCCTGCGTTACAGCAGCGAGCATGGCATCGACAGCGGCGTCGGATTTATAGGCCAGCAGCACCGGTCCTGTCTGCGCATGCAGGGCATCGATTTGCCGCACCCTGTCATCCTCCTTGTCCGGACGTGTAAATTCATGCTTGCGAATGCGATTGCTATCGTAATCTGCAACATTCGCTGCCGCCACAAGTCCGACCTGGCTATGCCCGCCCATTTTCATGCGATAAACGTAATAAAACAGCCCTTCATCACGGACAAGAACACCCTCCTCCAGCATGTTCTGCAAGTTGTCAGCGGCCTGTTCATACACCTCGACTGCATGCGGATCGGTACCCTCGGGCAAATCGATCTCGGGTTTGGAAATATGCAGGAAGCTCCAGGGACGGCCTTCGGCACGCTGGCGCGCTTCATCGCTGGTAAGCACATCATAGGGCGGTGCAACCACTTCATCGGCCCGGCCTTCGGCTGGCCGCAAACCGGAAAATGGACGAATCAGGGTCATGAATATTCCTCTTGTTATATCCCGGGGAAACAGCAGGCATTGTACACATCCGGATTGACTGCCGCGACAGCAACGACAGGGAGAGACAGCTGATGGACAATCCTGCAGCTGACAATCACGAGGGCAAGACTGGCGCCACAACCCATAAAGGCAGCGGGCCTGAAAGCAATATTTGCAGGTCCATGGTTCCGGTTCCACCCCCGGGCGGGCTTGCAGGCCTGGGCGTTGAGATTATCAGGCTCTGGAAAGCTCTGTGTATCAAGGCACAGAGTGTTCCCCTGGCCTACAAATTGTCATTCTTTATCACGGTATTAATCGTAAGCTGCATGCTGTTGCTCGGGATGCTCCTGGTTCAGCAACAGTCACTGATATTGCAGGAGCAAATTCATGAACAGGGCACCACGCTGGTACGCCTGATGGGACAATCCGCCAGGGAACCCCTGCTTGCCGATGACAAGCAGGCACTTGAGACCATTGCGGAAAGCTTCACGGGTGGCGACAGTGTTATGGCAACCGCCATTATTTCACTGGATGGAGAAGTTGTTGCACAGGCGGGCAACCTGCAAGCAGACAAGCACGGTTTTCTGGAAAATTTGACCCTGGACAGGGCCGCCACGTACACATGGAACCTGAAATCCAGCCCAGGCTGGACGCGCCCGCTCATCTCCTTCGTGCAACCGGTTGCTTTCCGGAACATCACAGCTGGCTATGCCCTGGTTACATTCAGTCAATCCGGTTTGGAAGACTCTGCCCGCCGGT
>Ga0209271_10000388_pt1 | contig 15162 bp, 11 predicted proteins | sample tdAd002_FD_187123 | JGI IMG/M metagenome (GOLD analysis project Ga0209271, IMG submission 187123) | Marine sediment microbial communities from the Atlantic coast under amendment with organic carbon and nitrate - tdAd00.2 (SPAdes)... | ecosystem: Environmental > Aquatic > Marine > Coastal >... | reverse complement strand
GGAAGGTTTTCTGCGCTCGGATCGAGCCTTGATACAGACCATTGGCCGTGCGGCGCGAAACATCAACGGCAAATCGATTCTTTACGCGGACCGGATCACTGGATCGATGGAACGCGCGATCGCGGAAACCGATCGGCGGCGAGACAAGCAGCTGCTGTATAACAAGGAGCATAATATTATCCCGCGCGGCATCGTCAAGCGTGTCACCGACGTGATGGATCTCGGTGAATCCGCGAAAACGGGGCGCGGCAGGATCCGCCTGGATCGCGTTGCCGAATCCACGCAGGCTTACGCCCAGCTCAGCGCCAGGCAATTGAATGCCAAGCTCAAGCAGCTGGAAACCCGCATGTACGAACATGCGCGCGACCTGGAATTCGAGGAAGCGGCGCGAGTGCGCGATGAAATCAGCGACATCAAGAATCAGTACTTCAAGACCTCGGAACTTGAAGCCGTTTGAACGAACTGGGAACAATACATGGCAATCCATTACCTGTCACCGAAGATGGCGGCGAACGCCTGGGCCGCTCGACCTCGTCGTTGTTAACTAGCGTGCCTCTTCGAGGGGCTCGGACCCCGGGGATTGTCGTCCCGCGACTTGATCCGAAGCGTCGGGCCGGCGGGATTCAGACATTGCCAAAATCCAGACGATCCACTGGATACCGCGGCCAAGCCGCGGTATGACAATCCTGGACGGAAATCAGGTAGTGTCAAATACGGATCGAGTTGATCATCGAGCGCATGTTACCAAGCGCCGACCGGGAGTTGCCCTGGCGTCCATACTTGATACGGTTGTATAGTTCGACGATGTTCGTCAATAGCTCGCGTTGTGGAAAATCGCGCTGTGTTATGCGCAGCAGGAAGGTCCGCGTATCTTCGGCCGGGCCTTTCTGGAAACCGCGCCTTGATAGCTTTTTCAACAGCTGGTTAAACAGGACTTCGTAGGCCGCCGGCTTTGGTGGGCGTTCGCGGTACCAGACGATTAACCAGAACAGAGCGGTTACGGTTAGTAGTAAAAAGACCAGTGCGAACATCATATCCGACCAGTTTTCGATACCGAGTTCGAGCTGGCTGAGGAAATTCCTCTGCCTGTGTTGATCGTAGTCTAGTACCCAGTCGTTCCAGCCGTGTTGCAGGCTATCCCAGCTATAGAGCAGGTTGCCGAAGATCGGATTTCGATTGCGGATACGAAAACTTGAAATCTCGTCGGACAGTGCCTCATCTATGCCCTGTTCAATCCGGTCCGGTGAAACTGCGGCAGTCGGGTCTACGCGCACCCAACCCTTATTTTCGATCCATACTTCGGTCCAGGCATGGGCGTCGGACTGGCGTACCATCAGATAGTTGCCGACTTTGTTGTACTCGCCACCCTGGTAACCGGTAACGATGCGTGCGGGGATTCCGGCAGCGCGCATCAGTAATGCAAAACTGCCAGCATAATGTTCGCAAAAACCATGGCGGCTGTCGAAAAGAAATTCGTCAACCACGTTTTCGCCGAGAACGGGGGGTTTCAGTGTATAAAAAAATTCTTCTTCACGAAATATGTTCAATACTTCGTTGACGATATCTTCGCTGCGTTCAAACCGAGCGGCCAGGGACTTACCCAGTTCAACCGTTTGTGGATTCAGATTGTCAGGGTATTCGAGCGCCAGCTCCAGATAGTCGTCGGATTCGTCTACACCAAACTGGTAATCAAGCCGTGATTCCATCTGGTAGCGTAGCAAGTCGTTGATATGTTTCTTGCTGATCAGCTGAAAATCCTGGGTCATGACACTATTCCGCAGCATTTTCGATGGCATGTCTAATGCGAGCAACCATAGTTCGCCATTGGGTTCGAGGGTTACGGTATATTTAATCGCAGCGCCTGCGGCGCTCAGGGTAAATCGGCGGAGTTCTTTCCTCGGCGCCTGTGACCAGCGGTAGCCGTTGTAGCTGACCATCACCGGCCCACGCCAGTAAAGTTTGCTTTGAGGGGGGAGACCGCTCTCGAAATCGACCCTGAAGGCGACCTCGTTACTGCGGATCAGGTTGCTGATTTTACCCGGAGACATGTGGTCGCTCAGGCCGGTAATACCGCCGCGCTGTTCACTGGCTAATCCCCACAGCGGACCAGGTGCACGCGGCACCAGGATGAACAGTATTAACATTAGCGGAATCGACAGCAACACCAGGCGTGTGCTGGTATACAGCAACTCCTTGAGCAAGATACTTTCTTCACGCTGATTTATTGTTACCAGGGTCGCGGTAGTGACAATCAGGGTAGCGAACATCAGGCTCGCGATGATGATGCTCTGGGAGAACAGGAAATGGGTTGCAATCAAAAAGTAGCATAGAAAAACCAGGATTAGCATATCGCGGTGACGCCGGCTCTCGAGGAACTTGAGGGCAGCCATAACAGTTAACAGGGCAAGACCTGCGTCGCGACCGACGATGGTCCAGTACTCGGCGAATACGCCGATACCCCCGATCAGTACCAGTAGTATTAGCAGCCATTTTGGAAATGCCCCGAGCTTGCCAAGATTTTCCAGGCAGCGCCATCCAATGGTTACTAAAACCAACAGGCTGACCCACAATGGCAGGTTGCGAAAATGGGGGGCAATCGAAAACAAGAAGCAAAAACAGACCGCGAAAATACTCGAACGTGCAGGTATCTCCCGCGAAATTGATTTTATCGGCAGCGTTTGGCTAGATGCGTTCAAGCTGGAGTTCCTGATTCAAATCGGCTTGATTGAATGTGGCGAGTGCCTGTAAACAGGCATGCTTATGGGCGTTGCCAAAGGCCTGTTCGATGGTTGTACCAGGCAGGCGTAACCCGTATTTCTGTTCCTGATTTTCCGCGGCCAGGACCAACGCCGTCATGAAACTCAGCTTGTCTTCGAGCGAGCCTTCGCCGAGCTGTTGCCAGTCGATCCAGAATGTGGGTCTCGCCTGTCCCTGAAATGTCTTGGTTAACAGGCCTTTACCCTGCGCATAGGCTTTCCATGAAATATGCCGCAGCGATTCACCTTCGCGATGTTCGCGTAAACCGGCAAAATCATCGCCCTCTATGGTGCTGGTTGAAACCTGGCCATCGTATTGTTCGACCATCGATTGGTGCAATTTTTCGCGCGCGGCTGGGCGGGGGTAAATGAGTATCGGCAAGTCGAACTTGAGCCATCCCCAGGCATGAAACAGGCCCGTCGGATAACGCGTGAACACTGTAATTCCCGCCGGTTTGAACTGTCCGCGATGCGCTGTCGGAATTTTGAGTTTGGCCACGGTGCTGCCCGCAGGTTCGAGTCGCAGATAAACGGGTGCTTCGCCGGCGTACTGGATACCGATCGCGAAACGTCGTGAATTATTGACGTGGCTGACTTCAAATTTCAGTTCACAGGATTCACCGCTGAAGACAGGGCGGGGAATTTGCAACCTCACCGTGACACCGAGCAGGTTTTTATGCGTATGCCAGAGACTGATGATTCCCAGTGAAGTCAGCATGAAGGTGAGTATGAAGGCCATGCTGTTCTGGTAGTTAATCGCTGCGAAAAACAGGAATAGCAGCATTATCGCGAACAGGTAACCAAACTGGGTTGGCAAAATATAAAGGCGCCGATTATGCAGCACAATGGCATCCCGGCTCGGGGGATTGTGTGCGTCGAACCAGTTGTCGAAGTAGCGACGGATGGGTCGCGGTAGTGCAGCCGACAACATTATTGCTGTCTAGGGGATGGGGATCTGTTCGAGCAGATCATTGATCAGGTCCAATGTCGGCCGACTGTGTTGCTCGGACGCCGTCAGGCGATGATCGGCGATCGCAGCGAATACCGCTTGCACGTCGCCCGGTTCCGTATGATTGCGGCCATCCATCAGCGCCCAGGCTTTGCTGGCCTGTATGATGGCCAGTCCTGCGCGTGGTGAAATACCGTAGACAAACAGGCCTGGATTACGTGTCGCCTGGATCAGGTGTTGTACGTAATGCAGTAATGGTTCCGCACAATGAATGCTGTCAACCGCGGACTGAATCTCGATAAAGCGCTCGATACTGACTACCGGCTTTATGTTGTACAGGCGCGCACGCGGATTGCCGCCTGCCAACAAAGCGAATTCGGCTTCCTGGTCAGGATAACCAAGCGTAATTCTCATCATGAATCGATCAAGCTCGGATTCCGGTAATGGAAAGGTTCCGGATTGATCGAGCGGGTTCTGGGTGCCGACGACAAAGAAGGGCTCATCTAACGGATAGGTCGAACCCTCGACCGTGATCTGTCTTTCTTCCATTGCCTCGAGCAACGCACTCTGGGTTTTTGGAGTGGCCCGGTTGATTTCATCGGCCAGGATAAAATGCGCAAACACCGGCCCCGGATGAAACTTGAAAACCTGTTTTTCAGCGTCGAAGATCGATACCCCGATAATATCGGCAGGCAGTAAATCGCTGGTAAACTGGATGCGCTGGAAATGCAGACCGAATACCCGTGCCATCGATTGCGACAGGGTGGTTTTACCGACCCCGGGTAAATCTTCAATCAGGCAGTGACCGCGTGCAATCAGGCAACAGGCGGCAAGTCGAATCTGGTTCGGCTTGCCCAGGATGATGGTTTCGATCGCGCTGACGGCCTTTAAAATGTCGGCCTGACAATCCGCGATCGAATTATCCGTCGTATCCAGCATGTTATTCTCGGCTAAAAACATAAGTATATCGACCTAGTCTAGTCGAAATCGTTTAATTGTTCCGTGATATTAAACACGCTTCGACAATGGCGTTAAGGGTTTGAATTTACTGGATTGTAGACTGATGTTCATCAATAATTTCCGGGTGGGTGAAAGCTAGAGATAATAAAATGAGAATTACAGCATATACGACGCGTGGCGCCTGATAGAAAAAGAAAATCGGAAATTTGGAATTTTTATCTACTCTTTGGCGGCTAATTCAATTATAAATGTCGAAAATCCGGATGGTTGCAAAACAAAACTAATGAATAGCAAGGCATTGATACTGTGTGTAGATGACGAACCGGTTAACTTGACCATTATGGAAGAGTTGCTGCAGGACAATTACGAGTTGAGCACCGTAAAGTCGGGCGAGAGCTGCCTGCAGCAGGTCGATATACAAAAACCGGATTTGATTCTGCTCGATGTAAACATGCCCGAGATGGATGGCCTGGAGACCTGTGCACGTCTTAAAGCCGATGTGGAAACCGCGGAAATCCCGATCATATTTGTTTCCGCGCTCGCCTCGCAGGCGGAATTGATGGCGGGCTACGAGGCTGGCGGTGACGATTACATAACCAAGCCTTTCAGCGAAGAGATTCTGCAAAAGAAGGTGCAGATCGTGCTCGCAAGTCAGCGCCGAAAGCAGGAGCTCAAGAAGATTTCCGACAAGGCTGTCGAAGCCCTGATGAGCAATTTGAGCGATACTGACGAACTCGGTATGGTGATCGAATTTCTGCATCGATGCCGGACGGTCAGTAGCCTCGACGACCTGGCCAGCAATGTGTTCGATTGCCTGCGTGAGTTTGAACTCGATAGCAGCCTGTTGATTATGGATGAACCTGAAAATCGGGTCTGGTTTAGCGACGATATCGAACGCCCGATGGAAAGCCAGATCCTCGCCAGTCTGCGCGTTCAGGATCGGGTAGTAAGATTTGGCACCCGCCTCGCAATCAGCTCCGACCACGCAACTATTCTGGTGCGCAACCTGCCTTCCGGGGAGGATAAAATAGGGCGGGTGCGTGAGTACCTGGCCATTTTGATCGAGGCGCTCGAGTCTCGAATCCATACCCTGCAAAGCGCGATGTTGCTCGAACAGCGTGGCCAGGTGCTGGCCCGGGTGCTACAGGCGACGCGTGATAACCTGGGCAATATCGACACTCTCCACCAGCAGCAAAAGACCCGTTCGGGTGAAATTATTTCGGCGCTGGGGGTCGACATCGAAAAATCGATTATAAAACTCAATTTGACAAAACAGCAGGAAACAGCATTAATGAGAGCCGTTTCATCGACTGCCGCGCAAATCGAATCGGTTTACGATGACGAATTAAAGATCGACGACCAGTTCCAGGCCATGATCGATGATCTGTCCAGGGCTCTGCAAGAATTAGGTGTAAAGGAGGGGGAGTAGAGGGATAGAAAACGGGGACGTATTAATTTTTGAAGTAAAATAATTAAAATACGAAAAATTGATGCGTCCCCCTTTTCTTTTGCTGAGTTATAATGCCGCGAAATTTTACTACCGGCATAGCACGCAATGAAAGACGCAGTTATCGTATCGACCGCACGCACCCCGATCGGGGTTGCGTTCAAAGGCAGCCTCAACAACATTAAATCTCCGACCATGACGGCGCACGCGATTCGTCACGCGGTGGAACGCGCCGGGGTTAGCGGGGAAGAAATTGACGATGTCATCATTGGTGCGGTGCTCACTGCCGGGACTGCCGGGATGAACGTTGCACGCCTGTCAGCGCTGGCCGCCGGGTTGCCGGTGACGGTATCCGGGCAAACCATCGACCGGCAGTGCTCGTCGGGTTTGATGGCGATTGCGACAGCAGCCAAGCAGATTATTGTTGATGGCATGGATGTCGTCGTGGCAGGTGGGCAGGATAATATTTCCGCGGTACAGAACCAGTACTTCCCGTGGGTTATCGACGCTGCCGACCCCAATGTGGTCACCCATGCGGAACATGCCTACATGCCGATGCTGCTCACCGCCGAGCACGTGGTTAAGAAATTTGATATTACGCGTGAAGCCCAGGACGAGTATGCGCTGCAATCGCAGCTACGCACCGCCGCAGGCCAGCAGGCAGGCGCATTCGACGACGAAATCGTTCCGCTTGCGACTACCCGGGCCATCAAGGACAAGGAAAGCGGTGAAATCAGTTACAGCGATACGACCTTGTCGAAGGACGAGGGTAATCGACCGCAAACCACTCTCGAAGGCCTTGCCGGACTGAATCCTGTTATCGAAGGCGGATCGGTTACCGCGGGTAATGCGAGCCAGCTGTCCGATGGCGCTTCGGCCTGTGTACTGATGGAATCCTCGCTTGCCGAAAAACGCGGTTTGCAAGCGTTGGGGATTTATCGCGGCATGGCGGTGGCCGGTAACGCGCCCGAGGAAATGGGCATCGGCCCGATATACGCAATTCCAAAATTGCTGCAAAAGAATGGACTTACTATCGATGATATCGACCTGTGGGAAATCAATGAAGCTTTCGCCTGCCAGACTGTTTACTGCCGCGATTATCTGGGTATCGATAATGAAAAACTCAACGTCAACGGAGGTGCGATATCGATTGGGCACCCTTATGGCATGACCGGCGCCCGGCTGACGGGGCATATTCTGTTCGAGGGAAAACGGCGCGGTGCGAAGTATGTCGTGGTTTCAATGTGTGTCGGCGGCGGTATGGGAGCGGCCGGATTATTCGAGATCGCGTGATGAATAGCAGGAACCTGATTCTGTATCATGGCCTGCCGCTGTTTGTCATCCTGCTGCCATTGGTCTGGTATGCAATCGTCGGTAGCGACTGGTTGCTCAAGGGTGAGGCCGGCATCATCGAGAATATGACCGTGTTGTTCCTTGTGGTTGCGATCGGGTTCAACGTTTCTTCGATAGTCCGGGCTAACCGACTCGCATTATCCGGTTTCCTCAACGCCTGGTTGTTTATGTTGATTATGGGTGCCGCTTATTTTGCGCTGGAAGAAATCTCCTATGGCCAACATATGATCGGCTGGGGCACGGCCGAGACCTGGAAGGAATTAAACGACCAGGACGAAACCAATTTGCACAATGTGCATGCCCTGTTTGACCAGGTACCGCGGGCGTTGCTGACACTGGGTATATTAATCGGTGGCGTAATACTGCCGCTGTACCGTCATTTTCGCGATATCAAGCTGGACGAATCGAGTCGTTTCTACTGGCAGTGGCCGACCCCGGACTGCGTTACCATCGGGCTGCTAGTAATCCTGATCAGGCCGATATTATCAGTCTTCGAAACCGAAGCGATCAACACCGGTGAAATGAAGGAAAATCTGTTTGCGTTGTTTATCCTGTTGTACTGTGTATCGATTCATTCCCGCCTCAGACAAAAGAGCTTGCCTGGCGAGCACAACTGATAGCAACAGCATGCTGGTCCAGGGCCCGCTCCGGTCGATGAAGTCCTGAGCCGGGTTTTATTTCCCCTGCCAAACCGGGTCGCGTTTTTCCGCGAAGGCCCGCGGACCTTCCATGAAATCCTCTGACATCAGCATTTTCTGATAGAGGGGTAAATCCTCGTTACCCGGCCTGGTCGCGGCAAAAGCGTGCGGCATCGGCAGGTTGTAAATTGCCGGTACGACTTCCTTTAACGCCTGCAGCGCCAGCGGTGCACCACGTGCCACCTCGCAGGCGAGTTCGCGCACCGTATCCATGAGTTCGGCGTAGGGGCAAACACGACACACCAGGCCCCATTGCAGGGCTTCCGCCGCGCTCATGCGCCGCCCGGTGTAGAACAGGTCCATCGCGACGTTGTAAGGAATGCGACGCGGCAGAATCTGGATCGCACCGACGTCGGGCAGGAAGCCGCGCTGCATTTCCGGCAGGAAAAACTCGGCGTGATCGGCCGCGACAATCATATCGGTCGCCAACGCGATCTCGAAGCCACCGCCGACGGCCATGCCGTTAATGGCAGATATCACCGGCTTCTTCAATCCCCAGAACTCACTGATCCCGGCAAATCCGCCTGGACAGCTAAAGGCGCTATTGACGGCCTCCTCGTTGTTATCCATGGCGGCGATTTCCTTCAGGTCCCAGCCCGCGCTAAAGATACGTTCACCACTACCGGTAATAATCCCGACGCGCAGATTGTCATCCTGCTGCAGCATCGACAGGGCCGCGTAGATGGCTTTCGAGACTCCCGGATTAATGGCGTTGGCCGGTGGCCGGTCGATGGTGATTTCGACGATTTGATCGTAAGTTTCTACCTGTACTTCATCGCTCATGACAACACCTGAAAAATATGTGTGAATGGCGGCAATATATGTCAAAATCGCGCCGCATTCACTCATTACCTTCAGCTTATGGCGCACTGGTTAGATCGCTTACTGAATCCGCAATCGATTGCCCTCGTCGGCGCTTCCGAGCGTGTCGAAAGCCTGGCCGCAATTACCCATCGGCAATTGTCGGATAGCGGTTACGCGGGGGATGTGTACCCGGTTAATCCAAAATACCAGAGCTTGCACGGGCAAACCTGTTATGCCTCGCTGAACGATTTGCCGGTGGTTCCCGACCTGGTGGTTTACGCCATTAGCGGCCTCGCGCTGGAGCAGAGTTTCGACCAGGCGATGGCATTAAAAGTCGGCGGTATCGTTATCTATGCAGCGAATTACATAGCAAGTGACCCCGAGCCGAAATTGCCTGAACGTCTGCGCAACAAAGCTCAGCAGGCGGCTATTCCGGTTTGCGGTGGCAACTCGATGGGATTTTACAACTATGACCGAAATGTCCGGGTTAGCTTCGATAGCCCTCCCGCGCATCGACCCGGGGGGCATATCGGCCTGATCCTGCACTCGGGCTCGGGTATGACCTACCTGGCCAACAACGATGCGCGTTTCTGTTTCAACTATGTCATTGCGAGTGGGCAGGAGATCAACGCGAGCGTCGGTGATTACATGGATTACCTGGTCGAACAGGACTCGACCCGGGTGATTGCCATTTTGCTCGAGGCCGTGCGCGATGTACCGGCCTTCATCGCGGCCCTGGACAGGGCGCGCAGCAAGTCGATACCCGTGGTAGTCACGCGTCTCGGGCGTACTGAAAAATCAGCCAGGTTGGCGACCAGCCATTCGGGCGCAATCGTCGGCGATTACGAGGCCTTCGTCGCGTTTTGCGAACGCCATGGCGCGATCCTGTGTCAAGACGTCGATGAAATGATTATCAGCGCGATGCTGTTCGCGGCCGGTTTCCGGGTCGGTGGCGGTGGCCTGGCCAGCATGCTCGATTCGGGTGGCATGCGCGAACAGATGATCGATCTGGCCGAAGATCACGGCGTCAGCTTTGCCCGGATTGCGACGCATACCACGCGCGTATTGCGCGAACAGCTCGAGGCCGGGCTCGAAGCGGTGAACCCCATGGATGGCATGGGGGCACTCGGTAACAACACTCAGCAAACTTATCTCGAGTGCGGTAAAGCCCTGCTCGATGATACGGATACCGCGTTGTTAAGTTTCGAGTTCGAATTCCGCGACGGCTTTTCGCACTACCCTGAATTGTTCGAGGTTGCTAAAGAACTGTCGGCCTATAGTGATAAACCACTCGTGCTGATTAACAGTTGCAGCTTCACCACAATCCAACAGACCGCGGCCGAGCTCACTGCACAGGGCATCCCGGTCATCAATGGCATCGATGTCGCGTTGCGCGCGATACTTAAGCTGATGAATTATCAACCTCGGGGAAAGGCGGTTGCAGCGCCGGCAAAAACTGACTTCGACCAGGCCGCGATCAGCCACTGGTCAGGTCGCCTGGCTGCAGTCGAAAGCTGCGATGAAATCACCTCGCTAAGCCTGATGGCGGATTTTGGCCTGCCGACGGTGGCTTTCCATATCGCGCAAAACCTCGACCAGGTCTGCGCAGCTGCCGAGAACTGTGGTTATCCGCTGGTGCTCAAAACTGCGGTCGCAGGGATTGCGCACAAGTCGGATCTAAATGGGGTCAAACTCGGCATCGCCGACGGGCGACAGCTTGAAGTCGCCTACCGGGATCTGCAGACACGACTCGGTAACCGCGTGGTGGTGATGCCCATGGTCGAACCCGGAGTCGAGGTTTCCGTGGGAATGAAGAATGATCCGCAATATGGGCCGATGGTCATCGTAGCCTGCGGCGGTCTGCTGATCGAATTGCTCGCCGAGCGTGCGTTCAAACTGGCCCCGGTAGATGACGTGCAGGCCAGCGCGATGATCGAGCAGACAAAGCTGGCAAGCCTGTTGTCCGGAGTTCGGGGACAGGCGGCGGCCGACCGGCAGGCACTGGTCGACCTGGTTGTCCGGTTTTCGGCACTGGTGGTGGTACTTGCTGACTCAATCGCCGAGATCGATTTGAACCCGGTAATTGTAAATCAGTCTGGCTGCAGCATCGTCGATGCACTCGTAGTACCACTGCAAAAAGCTCATTTTTCTCCTTAGCATTCCGGGAGAAAGCCGAGGTCAATATGAAATCTGACGATCTGTTTCAACTCGAAGACCGCAATAGATGAAGGTGTTGTCTGCGTAATCCCGCACTTGAGGCCTGATCCGGTGGTCAGTACCAGGCATCTGCCATCGATGCTTTTTTGCGGGCGATAAATTCCAGCAGGGCTTCGTCGATCGCGGGATCGATTTCTGGTGGCAGGTATTCGCTCAACATCTGGTTCCAGCGCTCATAGGCGCGTTGCTCAGTGTTCTTGCGACCGTCTTCGCTCCATTGTTCGAACGAATTGGTGTCGGCAAGTTCAGCGCGATAATTGGCTGTGCGGTAGTTACGCAGCGTGTGGGCCACGCCGAGAAAGTTGCTGCCGATGCCTGCTTCGAGGTATGCATCCGCAGCCAGTTCATTCGCATCGATGGTTAAGCCCTGTGTCATACGTAAAATCGCGCCACAGTGGTCAAGGTCCATGACAAATTTTTCATAGCCAATCGTGAGACCGCCTTCCAGCCAGCCCGCCGACTGAAAGATAAAGTTTGCGCCGGCCATGATCGCCGGATTCATCGTATCGACGGATTCCTGCATCGCCTGGGCATCGGCTACCTTGGACGCGGTTAAATGCCCACCACAGCGAAACGGCAAGCCGAGACGGCGGCATAGCTGTGAAATAGCCATTGTCGTCAGACTCGATTCGGGGGTGCCAAAGGTGGGTGCGCCAGTTTTTAAATCCATCGTGGTTAAAAAACTGCCATAGACCACCGGTGCGCCCTTGCGCACCAGTTGGGTCAAGGCAATACCGACCATCACTTCTGCATGCGCCTGCGCGATCAGCGCGGCCGGGGTCACGGGTGACATGGCGCCACCCAGGATGAAAGAAGATATGACGTTGCCCTGGTTTGCCGCGGCGTAAGTGCGCAGCGCAGCAGTCATGGTGTCATCGTAAACCAGTGGTGAGTTCACGTTGATGTTACCCTGGATGACGAGATGCTCCTGCATGAAGGCTTCGCCGAACACGATCCGCGCCATCGCCAGTGAATCCTCGGCGCGTTCCGGTGCGGTTACCGAGCCCATGAATGGCTTATCGGAATAACGCAGGTGGGCGTATACCATATCGAGGTGGCGCTTATTGACCGCAACATCGACCGGTTCACAGATGGTTCCGCTCTGGTGCTGCAGCAAGGGGGTCATGTAAGTCAGCTTGATAAAGTTTTGAAAATCCTCGACCGTGCCATAGCGGCGCCCATTCTTCAGATCGGTAACAAAAGGGGAGCCGTAAGCGGGCCCAAGAATCAGGTTGTCGCCCCCGAACTCGATATTCCGCTGCGGATCGCGCGCGTGCATGGTGTAGTTTTTAGGCGCAGTTGAACACAGTGCACGCACATGTCCGGGGTCGAAGCGCAGGCGCTCTCCATCAACACTGACACCGGCCTCTTTGAACAGGCGTAGTGCTTCCGCATCACCGCGGATCTCGACGCCAATTTCTGTCAGCAGCCATTCGGCATGCTGCTCGAGGCTGACCAGCGACGCTTCATCGAGCAGTTCGTAGGCTGGAATATTGCGCCTCGTACTGGGCCGCGCAACGGGGATGTCGGTGGCGCCGCGCCGACGTCGGCGACGGCGACTGGATACGCGTGACATTTGCTCCAGGCCTAAGCGTGAGTGCGCGACTTGCCTGGGTCGAAAAACGGCATCGTTTCGACCGTGGCGGTGCCTGAAAAATCGTCGCCGCTGACTTCCAGTCGCGTACCGGGTTGCGTCGCAGCGGGTTGCAGGTGTACCAGTGCCAGCGACTTTTCCAGTCGATGTGACCAGCAGGGGCTGTTGATAACGCCGACTTCTTCGCCAGCGAGTCTCAATAACTCACCGCCGCCGAGCGCGTCGTCATGATCGATCGAAATGCCGGCCGCGAGGAAACGTTGCTTGCCTTCACTCGCTATAACAGCCTGCTTGCCACGAAAACCACCCTTGTTTGGATTCACGGTGAAGCCAAGTCCTACTTCCCATGGCGTATGTTCAGCGGTCATGTCGTAGCCGAAAAACAGTAATGCCGCCTCGATGCGAACCTTGTCCAGCGACGCGAAAGAACAGGGCATGACGCCCTGGCCCGCACCATGGGCGAGAATTTGATCCCATACGTCTCCGACCGCGGCGGCAGCGACAAAAATTTCATAGCCGCGTTCACCCGAATAACCGGTGCGCGAGATTCGACAGGGATGGCCGAACAATTCGGTCGCCTGGTGATGAAAGTAAGCCATTTCACCAAGGTCAAACGGGGTATGTGCGTCTAGCAGCGATAATGCCGCGGGGCCCTGCAGGGAGATATTGTGCAGATCGTCGTCGAGTTCGATATCGACGTTGAGACCGGCGGCGGATTCCTGCAAACGTTGCATGCTGTCGCCCGATCCATGGCAATGCATCCATTCGTCGCCGCCATTGTTAGCGATGATTGCATCGTCGCAGACCGTTCCCTGCTCGGTCAGAATCGCGCCATAAGCCGATTTGCCGGGGTAAATCCGGGTCATGTCGCGCGTAATGACATGATCGATAACCTGGGCCGCATCGGGGCCGCGCACAAATACCTTCTTCAACGGCGACATGTCGAACATGCCGGCCGCCTGGCGAATCGCGTCGTGCTCGTCGTTGGGATCGCTGTGGTAACTCCAGGCGGTACCCATCCCGTTCCAGTCTTCCAGCCCCGATCCCAGTGCGGTGTGCCGTGATGCCAGTGCCGAGGTACGTGAAAGTTCGCTCATAGGGTTCTCTCCAGTAGAATTATTTGTACAGTTAGGTTGATCGAAAAAAAACAATTAAGATCGTTTAGTAGCGAAGAATTTTATGAATTTTTATAGCTTCATGCCAATCAAAAGATTTGACCTAACTGTACAAATAAATTAAACAGTAGTAATGCGATTTCGAAACTATGATACTTTGCGCAGCTTCATTGTCGTGGCGCGGCATTTGAACATGGGGGTCGCTGCCGAAGAACTGAATTTGACCAAAGGCGCGGTCAGCTACCGGATTCAGCAGCTCGAGGGCGAGCTGGGATTCCGCGTTTTCTCGCGTTCAAAACGTAACCTGGGTTTAACCGAGAAAGGATCGGATTTGCTCGAGGTGGTACAGCCGTTGTTTGACCGCATTGAGCAGAAAATAGTCAGTCTCAGACAACAGAACAGTGATCGGATTACGATCGGTATGGCGACTTACTTTGCCTCTCGCTGGTTATCGCCGCGCCTGATGCATTTCATTACCGAGCACCCCGAAATCGGTCTGCGCATTCAGCCACTGATCGAACTGATGGATCTGCGCTCCCACGAGCTGGATCTGGCGATACGCTGGGGTAAAGGCGACTGGTACGAAGCAGACTTCGAAGTGGAATTGATTTTTGCCTGCCCGGCGATGTTGACCACCAGCCGCGATACCGGTTTGCGAATCGAGGCAGAAGGTATCGAAAAGGTTGTATCAGATCAGACCCTGCTGCACGATCGCGATAACAGCGACGCCTGGGCAGACTGGTTTAGCGCGGCGGATATCGAATGGTCGTCTGGGTCTGACGACCTGGTGATTCCGGATCCCAATGTGCGGGTGCAGGCGGTGATCGACGGACAGGGGGTCGCACTCTACGACCGGCTTGTCGACGACGAGGTGGCAGCGGGTCGGTTGTACCAGTACCGCCCCGTCAGCCTGGATGCCTACGGTTATTACCTGGTATATCCGCGAGGATTAGACCCGGCGTCCGCGATCAAAGCTTTCCGCGACTGGATTATGCAAGAGGCCGATCTCGGTTAAAATGAAAACCGCGAAAAACGGAGTCAGATCCCGCGATTCTCTGACTCCGATTCTCGGTGTCGCGAGAATCGGGGTCAGATCCCAATATCCGCTAATATTAGAAACAACTGGGATCTGACCCCGTTTTTTGGTTCATTAGCGGACACAGCACCTATGCACGCCGTTAGCACAAAAAAGTAAGACGCCGAAGGCGATCGACGATCAAACAGGTGCAACTGTTAGAAATATATCTCGCCACGGAGTTGGAAAATGTC
>Ga0209271_10000385_pt1 | contig 15221 bp, 12 predicted proteins | sample tdAd002_FD_187123 | JGI IMG/M metagenome (GOLD analysis project Ga0209271, IMG submission 187123) | Marine sediment microbial communities from the Atlantic coast under amendment with organic carbon and nitrate - tdAd00.2 (SPAdes)... | ecosystem: Environmental > Aquatic > Marine > Coastal >... | reverse complement strand
GAAACTATCAAACGTATTGGCTACACTAGTTCAGATATTGGCTTTGATGCTAATACTTGTGCGGTACTAACTGCATTTAATAAGCAGTCACCCGACATTGCTCAAGGAGTTAATCGTACCAAAGAACAAGAATTAGATCAGGGCGCAGGTGACCAGGGGTTGATGTTTGGTTATGCCTGTAATGAGACGCCTCAATTAATGCCAATGCCAATTCACTATGCGCATAGACTGGTGGAGAGGCAGGCAGAGCTAAGAAGGAGCGGACGCCTGACATGGTTGCGTCCAGATGCCAAATCGCAGGTGTCAGTTAATTACAAAAACGGGAAGCCACAAAGCATTGAAACTGTTGTAATTTCTACGCAGCATAACCCTGAAATTTCTCACGCAGATTTAACTGAAGCTGTAGTTGAGGAAATCATTAAACCGGTTATTCCAAAAGATATGCTGAATAGTAATACCCGCTACCTTGTTAATCCTACAGGACGTTTTGTAGTTGGTGGACCAATGGGGGACTGTGGGTTAACCGGACGTAAAATTATTGTAGACACTTATGGCGGTGCAGCACATCATGGAGGAGGTGCTTTTTCTGGCAAGGATCCTTCCAAGGTAGACCGTTCAGCAGCATACGCCGGACGTTATGTGGCTAAAAATGTTGTTGCAGCCGGAATTGCAAGCAGGTGTGAAGTACAGATGGCATATGCGATTGGTGTGGCGCATCCGGTTTCCCTGATGGTTGAGACTTTTGGTACCGGTAAAATTTCTGACGATAAAATTGCAAAGTTAATTGAACGGAACTTTGATTTGCGACCACGTGCGATTATTCACTCGCTTAATTTGTTGCGTCCGATTTACCTTAAAACAGCTTCTTATGGTCATTTCGGGCGGGATGAGCCGGAATTTACCTGGGAGGCAACCGATAAAGCTGCGCAACTTAGTGCCGATGCGGGCATTAAGAGTGCGGTAGAAGTGTGAGAAATAGTAGGTCTGGCATTTAACTCATATTAGTTTTCCCCTTACGCCGAGGAGCGCTGCAGCGGGTATGATCCCTCGAGGCTTGGTAGTAAGGGCACTGTAACAACGGCGCTCGTTCATTTTAGGAGATTGTTCCATGAACGCTGTGCTTAATCCTAATAGCACCAAAACTACCGAATATAAAGTTGCTGATATATCTCTTGCAGGATGGGGTCGCAAGGAAATCGCCATTGCTGAGAATGAAATGCCTGGTTTGATGGGGCTACGTGAAGAATACGCGGGGCAAAAGCCCTTAGAGGGGGCTCGTATTGCAGGCTCTCTTCACATGACTATCCAGACCGCGGTATTAATAGAAACTCTGGTCGAGCTAGGTGCAGAAGTGCGCTGGGCTTCATGCAATATTTATTCAACTCAGGATCATGCGGCAGCGGCAGTTGCGGTTGAAGGTGTGCCGGTATTTGCCTTTAAGGGTGAATCATTAGATGAATATTGGGAGTATGCTCACGAGATATTCAATTGGTCTGGCGACGGAAAATTGGGTGCACCTAACATGATTCTTGACGACGGTGGTGATGCGACACTTCTGATTATCCTTGGAAGCAAGGCGGAAAAAGACCCGTCAGTTATTACTAATCCCGGTAACGAAGAGGAGCAGGCGTTATTTGCGGCAATTAAAAAACGCCTGGATGCTCAGCCAGGATGGTATTCCAACATATTGGCTAATATTCGTGGGGTAACGGAAGAAACTACCACCGGGGTTCATCGTTTGTACGAAATGCAGAACGACGGCGAGCTGCCGTTCCCTGCTTTCAATGTGAATGACTCAGTTACAAAATCAAAATTTGATAATTTATATGGTTGCCGAGAGTCACTGGTGGACGGAATCAAGCGTGCAACCGATGTAATGATTGCAGGTAAAATTGCTTTGGTGTGTGGTTTTGGCGACGTGGGCAAGGGTTGTGCTCAATCCTTACGCGGACTAGGGGCAACCGTATGGATTACTGAGATAGACCCGATTTGTGCTCTTCAGGCAGCGATGGAAGGTTACCGTGTTGTTACCATGGACCAAGCCTGCGATCAGGCTGATATTTTTGTTACAGCAACTGGTAATTTGCGTGTTATCGCTCATGATCACATGCTGAAAATGAAAGATCAGGCCATCATTTGTAATATTGGTCACTTCGATTCAGAGATAGATATTGCTTCCGTTCAGAAATATCAGTGGGAGAATATTAAGCCACAGGTAGATCATGTAATTTTTCCAACAGGTCGCCGGATCATTGTGTTGGCACAAGGGCGTTTGGTAAATCTGGGTTGTGCTACAGGCCATCCATCGTTTGTAATGTCCTGTTCATTTGCCAATCAGGTGTTAGCTCAAATAGAGCTATGGAAAAATGGAGAGAATTACCAAAACAGTGTTTACGTATTACCAAAGCAGCTGGATGAAAAAGTTGCACGTTTACACATTAAAAAGTTAGGGGTTAATCTCACTGAATTAACCGATGAGCAGGCCAAGTACCTGAACATGGATAAAAACGGGCCATTCAAACCAGAGATGTATCGGTATTAATGCCTTGGCAGTTGTGAAGTATAGGGAAAAGTTAACGCTGATAATGCCTGCTTTCCCTGTATTTTTCATATTCATGGGTAGCAAAAATGGAATCGCAAAAACAACTCACACGTGCTTTTAGTTTTGAGTTTTTTCCACCACAAACGCCAGAAGGTGTGGAGAAATTGCGTGCTACGCGCCAACAACTAGCGCAATTTAGTCCAAAGTTTTTTTCTGTAACTTTTGGTGCGGGTGGTTCTACACAAGACCGTACGTTTGAAACAGTTCTGGAGATTCAGGCTGAGGGGTATGCTGAAGCTGCTCCTCATCTTTCTTGTATTGGCTCAACCAGTGAAAACATTCGTTCTCAGCTTCAGAAGTATTTGGATAGCGGCATCAGTTATTTAGTTGCATTACGCGGGGACCTTCCTTCAGGGATGGCTCAACCAGGAGAGTTTCGTTATGCCGCAGATCTGGTAGAGTTTATTCGCAGAGAATTTGGTAATGTTTTTCATATTGAAGTAGCCGCTTATCCGGAATATCACCCCCAGGCAAATTCTGCTCAGGATGATTTGCAAAATTTCAAACGTAAAGTAGAAGCAGGAGCTGATTCCGCTATTACTCAATATTTTTACAATGCAGATGCATATTTTAGATTTGTAAATGCCTGTGAAATTGCAAACATAAAAATTCCTATTGTACCGGGTATTATGCCTATCAATAGATTTACTCAGTTAGCGAGATTTTCAGATGCATGTGGTGCAGAGATTCCACGCTGGCTTAGAAAAAAGATGGAAGGGTATGGCGATGATAGTGCATCAATTCGTGCATATGGACTAGATGTTGTAACTGACCTATGTAGTCAGTTACTTGATGCTGGTGCACCGGGACTACATTTTTATACGATGAATTCACCAGATTTGACAACTACCATTTGGCAGAGACTGGGATTGCAAACAGAACCTCAGTAAATAACATTTGGTGCCAGTTTAGCTTCAAACATATTAGAGCTGTACTTATTTATTGGGTGGGATATTTCATATATATCCCACCCAATAAATCGGGTGGCGAATCAGTCTAAGTTCAGGTTGTTTTTACTGGAACGGCATTTAGTGGACTTGCTTCATAAACCTTATGTGCCGCAGCCTGTGCTGCACCAACATCAATTTTCTTGCCCATATCCGAGAAAACCGTTTCTAGCGCATTCAAACATAGCATTACGTTGTCTATTTTGCTTGAGTAGCCCATTAAGCCAAATCGCCAGATTTTTCCAGCAAAATCACCAAGTCCTGCACCAATTTCAAGGTTGTATTCAGCAAGTAATCTGCGGCGTACCTCTTTTTCATCCACGCCGTCAGGTATATATACAGAGTTTAATTGTGGCAGGCGGTATTTTTCATCAACCAGGTACTTAGTGCCGAAGGTTTCTAGCCCCTCTTTCAATGCTTCATGATTACGCTGATGACGAGCCCAGGAATGTTCTAGTCCTTCTTCATAAAGCATAACCAGCGCCTCATGCAATGCGTAGAGTGCATTGGTTGGTGCAGTGTGGTGATAAGTTCTGGTTTCACCCCAATAGCCAAGCACTAAATTTAAGTCCATAAACCAGCTCTGTACTTTTGTCTTGCGGTTTTTAACAAGTTCTATAACGCGCTCAGAAAAGCTTACGGGGGATAGGCCTGGCGGACATGACAGGCACTTTTGGCTACCGGAATAGATTGCATCTATTTTCCATTCATCAACTTGTAGCGGGGAACCACCTAAGGAAGTAACCGTATCAACAATGGTCAGACAGTTATAGCGTTGGGCAACTTCGCAAAGTGTTTTTGCATCTGAAAGTGCGCCGGTAGATGTCTCGGCATGAACGAAGGCAACAATTTTCGTGTCAGGATTTTGTTTCAGTGCATCTTCCACTTTTTGTGGATCAACAGGTTCTCCCCAGTTGTTATCTACTACGACTGCTACACCACCACAGCGCTGTACATTTTCAATCATACGTGAGCCAAATACGCCGTTACGACAGACAATCACCTTATCACCAGGGCTTACCATATTGACGAAACACATTTCCATTCCTACAGAACCGGGCCCGGATACCGGAAAGGTCATTAGATTAGCAGTTTGGAAAGAATATCGAAGCAGGCTTTTTAATTCTTCCATCATGTCGGTGAAGACCGGATCAAGATGTCCTAAGGTTGGGCGAGCCATGGCAGATAGTACTCGTGGATGCGTGTCTGATGGACCGGGTCCCATCAGGGTACGTTGTGGCGGGTAAAATGTGCTGATTTTTTTAGCGGGGTAAAAGTCTGTAGAAGTCATAAATGGTCCTGAATGAAAAGACGTGGCGGATTAATCAAATGAAAAAGACTGATTTTATCAAGTGATTGAGTAATTTGCTATCAACGGTATTGAACTAATCTATGGCTAAATTTGGTACAGCAGTAAAATGCATGATTTTTTACGCTTTAATTTTTAACTTACTACTGCACTAGAAGTAATGGCTTCATGGGAAGGCTCTGAGAGATTTTGTTTGCAGCTTGCCTTGCAAGTATTTGATTTGAATATGGGCCCGCATGTACCTTGAACAGTCCGTTTTTTTCAGTGACACCAAGTAAGTTGGATAAATCAGGAAATTCAGTTCGCATGCGGGCGAGAAAGGTATCTGCATTGTTATAGGCACTAAATGCGGCCAACTGCAGGTATATTTTGTTTGTACTGGACGACATATCAGTAATGTCAGGGGAATTAAAGCTGTCTTCTGAATTAATGGCAGGTGGTTCTGTCGGCAGTTGCGTAACCTGGCTTCCTGGAAGGATGGTTTCTACTTCCACCAAGGCACTACCGCCACTAAGCACATCAAGCTTGTAAGCAGCTGTATAAGACAGATCAATTAATCGGTTAGAAAGAAACGGGCCACGATCGTTAATACGTACTACTATAGATTTTTTATTCTTAATATTGGTAACTCGTACGTAGCTGGGTATAGGTAGCGTTGTGTGCGCAGCAGTCATTTCATACATATCGTAGATTTCTCCTGAGGCAGTTTTCTTTCCGTGATAGCGGCGTCCATACCATGAGGCAATCCCACGTTCTTTATATGGGCCCAGAGTTGTCATTGGTGTGTAGGTCTTACCAAGTATTACGTAGGGTTGCATATTAGATTTACGTAAGGGTTCAATTCGGGGAACAGCATCAGGAACGGAGGCAAGATTGGGTGGAGGATTATCACCAGGGCCGTCATCAAGGTAATAACCCCCGCCTTTTTTTTGATTCAACGCGGTGGAAGAAGTGGAGTCTGATAATGTATCAAGTTTCAGAGTATTGCTACAACCGGCAAGAAAAACAAGAGCAATTATTACGATAGGTCGACTTGGAAATGAGGGCGTATTGTAACAGCGGAGCAAAGCATTACTAAGTGCAGAATAATTTTTCATTATGTTTTTACCAATTTAGGGTGCATTTGTATACTCATCAAAATACCAAAACCTAAAAGCATTGTCACCATAGATGTGCCACCATAACTGATAAGTGGGAGCGGCACACCTACCACCGGAAGGATACCAACAACCATTCCTATATTAACAAATATATAAGTGAAAAAAGTTAACGTGATTGATCCTGCAATAAGTCGGGTAAATTGAGTCGAAGCATTGGCGGTGATAACCATACCGCGGCCAATTACTACCAGATACAATAATAGCAGTAACGAATTACCAACGATTCCAAATTCCTCAGAGAATACTGCAAAGATAAAATCAGTACTTTTTTCAGGGAGAAAATCCAAGTGGGTCTGTGTACCGTTTTGCCAGCCTTTTCCAACAATTCCACCTGAACCTATTGCAATCGTCGATTGGATGGTGTGATAACCCGCTCCTAATGCATCTTGCGTCGGGTCAAATAAAGTCATAACACGTCGTTTCTGATAGTCATGCATCATTGACCACAGTAATGGCAGGCTGCCTGCTCCGGCAATTAATAATCCAATCATGATACGCCATGATAGTCCTGCAAGAAACAGTACATAGAAGCCACTGGAAATAATTAGTAAGGTAGTTCCCAGGTCTGGCTGGCGTAAAATCAGTACTGCCGGTAATAATAGAAGCATCGTCGCTACTAAGTAGTCCCGGAGTCGTAAAGTAGCTCCGTGTTTATCAAAATACCATGCCATCATTAGTGGTACAGCAATTTTCATCAGTTCGGAGGGCTGAATACGGGTAACACCTATATTTAGCCATCTTCTTGCACCATTGTTAATTTCACCAAATAACGCCACACAAATTAGAAGAATCAGACCAACTACATATATTGGTAAAGCAAGTCGCATTATGTGTTGAAGTGGAATGTTGGCAACCAGCCACATGATGACTAATGCTGCAACCATGTTAACTGCCTGGTTGCTTACACGAGTAAAATTTCCTCCTGTTGCACTGTAAAGTGTTGCAAGACCAACTGCCATTACCAGTAGAATACTAAACAGTAAGAAGCTGTCTATATAGCGTGTAAGGTAGTGCCATAAAAGTAAGGGCCTAGTCATGTACACCTTCTATGTTTCCATCCACGGATACTTCTTCCTTATGAGCCGGCAGTTTACCAAGCAGGACATAATCCATTACTTGTCTCGCAATCGGAGCGGCAGCAGAACCACCATGGCCACCGTTTTCTACTAGTACTGATAATGCAATACTTGGATTTTCTGCCGGGGCATAGGCTATGAACAATGCATGATCACGATGGCGTTCATTTATAGCGTCTTCATCATATTTTTCTCCTTGCTTCATACCTATTACCTGAGATGTCCCAGTCTTGCCGGCAAAGGTGTAGCCTGCCCCTGCTCCTGCCCTTGCTGCAGTACCTCCGGGTTTGGTGACATCTATAAGTGCATTTCTCACTATCTGCAGATTATCCGGATTGAGATTGAGTTGATACAATACTTGCGGAGCTCTTTCAAATATTTCACCGGTTTTACTATTTTGTATCCGTTTTACAAGGTGTGGACGGAATGCGGTTCCCTTGTTCGCAATTATTGAGGTGGCAACAGCAAGTTGAAGTGGCGTGGCCAGATTGTATCCCTGACCAATACCGATGGAAATAGTATCGCCCGGCCACCATTTTTGTTTATGACGCCTCATTTTCCACTCACGTGATGGCAGCAAACCTGAGATTTCTCCCTTTATATCAATACCAGTTTTTTTACCAAAACCAAACTGTCCAATAAACTTAAAAATATTGTCTATACCAAGATCTTTAGCAAGCCCGTAGTAGTATGTATCACATGAAACCACTAGTGATTTATGAATATCGACTCTGCCATGACCACCTGCTTTCCAGTCCCGGTATCGGCGGCTGCTGCCAGGCAATCGAAAATACCCGGGATCACTGATGGCGTATCCGGGTGTTCGTAAATTAAGCTCCAGACCTGCTAACGCCATAAACGGTTTAAATGTAGAACCTGGTGGATAAACACCGCGTAGTGCACGATTATTGAGTGGCCTGTCGATAGAGTTGTTGAGCCGATCCCAGTTTTTAAAATCGATACCATTTACAAAAAGATTTGAGTCAAATCCTGGCTTACTGACGAATGCGAGTACATCACCATTGTTAGGGTCAATTGCTACCAGAGCACCACGTCGGTCACCGAAGGCTTTTTCCGCAATCTCTTGTAATTTAGCATCGAGCGTCAATGTCAGATCATTACCAGAAATTGGTGGTGTGCGTGATAAAACTCTTATTTTACGTCCTGCTGAGTCAGTTTCTATTTCTTCAAAACCGGCTATACCGTGCAGTTCTTTTTCATAGCTTTGTTCTACACCAATTTTTCCAATGTGGTTGGTTCCTTTGTAATTTGCTGAATCTTTGCTAGCTTCTAATTTTGCAAGATCTTTTTTATTAATACGGTTTATGTAACCAATTACATGTGAAGCACTCTTCCCTTTTGGATATTGTCGAAACAAGCGAGCCTTTATCTCTACTCCGGGGAAACGATAACTGTTGGCAGCAAAACGTGCTACTTCTTCGTCAGATAAGCGGGTTCGAATAGGCAAACTTTCAAATTTCTTGCTTTCTTCCATAAGTTTTTTGAATCGTCTCCGATCAATTTCTGCAATTGGGATAACAGTTGCCAGTTCGTTTATTGTAGCCTCAAAATCAGGGAGCTTGCTTGGTACGAATTCAAGTGTGTAGGCAGAATAATTTTGTGCTAACTCAACGCCATTACGATCTAAAATCAGACCCCTATTGGGAACTACAGGCGAAATAGATATACGATTGGCTTCCGCCAGGGTCTGATAGCGCTCACTCTCTAATACCTGCAAATAAAAGAAACGTGCAAAAAGTATCAGGAATAGAAATAGTACAAAGCCTGCACTGATAGCAAGCCGATTCTGGAAATGATGTAACTCACGAAGGTGATCGCGAATCTCTATTGTACGGTTCATAGTGCATTCGGATCATATTTTGAACTATGGGGCATTTTTAGTAGAAGCGAGATCAGAGGCCACAACAGCATACCGGTAAAACTGGCAAGAAAATAATGCCAGCCTGGAAAATCAGCTCTTTTTAACAGCTCAGTTAAGAGCATGATAAATTGAGTAAAGAGTAACAATAGCCCAATTTGAGGCGCTTGTTTCAGCAACCCAAATACATGTAAACGTCGGCGTAGTAGAAATGCAATGAAAAGCATCACACTGTATGCTAAAGCATGTTGTCCAAACATGCTGCCATTACCTACATCCATTAGCAGACCCATAACAAAAGCAATACTTATGCCGACTCGTTGTGGTTGGTAAGTGCCCCAAAATAGTAGTACCAATGCAACAAAGTCTGGACGTAGCATTAACAGGTCACCTTGTATTGGTAGCAGGTTTAGAAATAGTCCTACCATTAAGCTAAGGATGATGAACCAACCTTTCGCAGGCAGAATAATCTCTTCTTCAGAATAATTAGTGCGCGTCATTTTCTTCTGATTCCTTATCCTCAGAATGGATATCAGCTGAGTCCACCAGACCTTCCGGAGTAAATTGTGGAGATAGAATCAAAACCTGCCTATTGCGATCGATTCCGGCAATAGTTGTGCAGATGATGTAAGCAAAAGCAGAAGATACGTCACGTTGTATTTTCGATACCAAAGCTACCGGTAGGCCAGAAGGATAAACACCATCTATACCAGAAGTAACTAGTAAATCTCCTTCCTGGATATCGACATTGTTTGCTATATAGTTTAGTTCCAGTGTTTTGTATTTCCCGGTACCGGATGCTACTGAGCGTATACCATTTCGTAAGATCTGAACTGGTACTGAGTGATCTTTGTCAGTAATAAGTGTAGCCTCAGAAGACCATGGATAGGTACGTGTAATTTGTCCTATCACCCCTAAATCATCCACTACAACTTGGCCATTTTGAATGTCATTTTGGATGCCTTTGTCGAGTATAATTTTACGGTTAAAAGGATCTCGTGGAACAGAACGAATTTCCGCCATAATAGCCTTGCTCTTGTTTCTCTGGGTGGCTTCCAATAATTTACGAAGATGTTCATTTTCAGTCGTCAGAGCTGAAAATTGTTGAAGCTTACCTGAATCAATAAGGTGTTGCTGTTTAAGACGTGCATTTTCATCAGCCAAGTCTTGAGCAAGAAAGAAGTCATTTACCAGATCGGAAATTGTGGTTGGTATGTAGGCCAGCTTTTGTACCGGATATATTACTACAGCGATAGTTTGGCGGACTTCATAGAGATATTTGAAGTGAGTATCAACTACCATCAGTGTTAATGATAGCAGAACAAAAAAAACCAGCCGCACTAGCGGACCAGGGCCATGTTTAAAAAACTGTGGGGTTGTTTCCATTAGATGCGCGGTGTTTCAGGGTTTTTAGCTAGTACCCGGTTCATGGGTACTAACACGTTAATGCTGAATACCGTTTAATCACTGGCAAAAATGCTAACCAATTGATCCATATTTTCTAATGCAACACCTGAGCCTCGTGCTACACAAGTAAGAGGATCTTCAGCTATGATCACCGACAGACCGGTTTCTTCCATTAAGAGGCGATCAATGTCACGTAGCAACGCACCTCCGCCAGTCAATACCATTCCCTTATCTGCAATATCTGCACCCAGCTCTGGTAAAGTAAGTTCTAGTGCAGATTTTACAGCACTGACGATACTGTTTAAAGGATCAGCTAAAGACTCTAGAATTTCATTACTGGAAATAGCAAAGCTGCGCGGGACCCCTTCTGCAAGGTTGCGTCCTTTAACTTCCATCTCACGCACTTCCGATCCCGGATAGGCCGAACCAATTTCTTTCTTAATTAATTCAGCAGTAACTTCGCCAATCAGCATGCCATAGTTGCGTCGTATATAATTGATAATAGCTTCATCAAATTTGTCACCACCTACTCGTACCGAAGTTGAATACACGATTCCACCTAGCGAAATCACTCCAACATCCGTAGTACCTCCACCAATATCAACCACCATCGAACCAGTCGGCTCTTCAATTGGTAAATTAGCACCAATAGCCGCAGCCATCGGTTCTTCAATCAGCTCTACTTTACTTGCACCAGCGCCATATGCTGCTTCCCGAATGGCGCGACGCTCTACCTGAGTAGAGCCGTAAGGCACACATATCACAATACGTGGATTAAAAGAAAAAAGGCGGGCTGGATTCACTTTCTTGATAAAGTGTTTCAGCATTTGTTCTGTGACAGTGAAATCAGCAATTACACCATCCTTCATTGGGCGGATGGCAGATATGTTGCCAGGAGTACGGCCCAACATTTGTTTGGCAGCTAATCCGACTTGCTGAATTACTTTCTTACCATTGGGTCCGCCATCCTGTCGTATTGCCACAACTGACGGTTCATTTAGTACAACTCCTTGACCACGAATATAAATCAGAGTGTTGGCAGTACCTAAATCAATTGCGATGTCGCTTGAAAAGTAATTCTTAAAATTGGTAATAAAGTTCGTCATGAGAGCAAAATCCGTTGGTGGCAATAGTGTCAAAATCACACAAAAAGAATACGTTTGAAAAATTGGCTATGATACTCTATAACGGCGGTTTTAAACGTAACTTTATGATACTCTATTATGTTTTTGAACGTAAGGGGGGCGTTAGCCAATGGCACTGACTCTTGAAGATGTAAAACGTGTAGCAAATCTTGCTCGAATTGAGATCAGTGATGATGAAGCTCATACTACGCTGGATCAGATCGCAGGGATTTTTTCCTTAATTGAACAAATGCAGGTAGTAGATACGTCTACAGTTGTTCCTATGTCTCATGCTCAAGATGTTGAGCAGCGATTGCGTGAGGATGAGGTAACAGAGACAGATCAGCACGAATTATTTCAATTACAGGCACCTAAAACAGAAGCAGAGCTATATCTGGTACCAAAAGTTATTGAGTGAAACTTTAAGAATAAGTACAGCATTGAATTTTACTTATTTTTTCTATAATTTCCCCGCTTTACATATGCCATGTTTAATTCTAGTCTAAATCAGCTTTCCACATTACTTGCAACCAGGCAGGTATCGAGCGTTGAACTAACCAGAGATTTTCTTGGGCACATTAAAATTTTAAACAAAGAATATAATGCATTTATTACAGTAAATGAAGAAATAAGTCTTGATCAGGCGCGTATTGCTGATGCAATGATTGCTTCAGGAAAAGGAGGTCCGTTAACTGGTATTCCTATTGCCCATAAGGATATTTTTTGTGCCAAAGGATGGCTTACTACTTGTGGATCAAAGATGTTATCAAACTTCGTTTCACCATATGACGCACATGTAATTGAGCGTTTCAATAAGGTTGGTACAGTAAATATTGGTAAAACCAACATGGACGAATTCGCTATGGGGTCTAGTAATGAAACTTCTTTTTATGGGCCAGTAAAGAATCCGTGGGATATTTTGTCAGTACCCGGAGGAAGCTCCGGAGGTTCGGCCTGTGCAGTAGCAGCACGTATGGCGCCGGCTGCTACTGGTACAGATACAGGAGGATCTATACGCCAACCAGCATCATTATGTGGCGTATCCGGTATAAAACCAACTTATGGATTGGTATCAAGATATGGCATGATTGCTTTTGCTTCGAGTCTTGATCAGGGAGGAGCAATAGCAAAATCAGCTGCAGATTTAGCGTTAATGTTAAATGTTATGGTAGATTTTGATACTCGTGATTCAACAAGCCTGCAACATGAGAATGAAGACTATACAAGAGATTTAGAAAGGCCACTAGAGGGTCTGCGTATCGGACTTCCAAAGGAGTATTTCACCGAAGGGATAACTGATGATGTATCACGTGCAGTAGATGCGGCTGTTGCAGAATATAGCAAGCTTGGTGCAAAAATCGTTGAGGTGTCGTTGCCAAATACTAAACTCTCGATTCCGGTTTATTACGTTTTAGCTCCAGCGGAGGCATCAAGTAATCTTTCCCGCTTCGATGGGGTTCGTTATGGCCACCGTTCCGAAGAATATACTAATCTTGATGATATGTATCAGAAAAGTCGCACTCAGGGCTTTGGCGCTGAAGTGAAACGGCGTATTCTAATTGGAACATATGTGTTATCACATGGTTATTACGATGCTTATTATATAAAAGCACAAAAATTAAGACGTTTAATTGCTCAGGATTTTACTGAAGTATTTAAGCAATGTGAAATAATCATGGGACCAACCTCACCTACTGTTGCATTTTCCTTAGGCGAGAAAAGTAATGATTCTTTACAGATGTATTTATCAGATGCCTATACTGCTGCAGCCAGTTTAGCCGGGTTGCCAGGAATGTCGATTCCTGTGGGATTTGGCAAGAGAAACAGACCGGTTGGATTACACATCATTGGCAACTATTTTTCTGAAGCACAAATACTAAACGTTGCGCATCAATATCAGCAGGTAACGGACTGGCATACAAAAATGCCAGATATAAAAAAACCTAAATATTAAAGTTAATAATATGCAGTGGGAAGTCGTAGTCGGTCTTGAGGTACATACTCAGCTCCTGACCCAATCAAAATTATTCTCTGGCGCTTCAACAACTTTTGGGGGCACGCCCAATGCCCAGGCATGTGCAGTTGATATAGCGTTGCCAGGAGTATTACCTGTATTAAATCGTGGCGTTGTTGAACTAGCGGTTAAATTTGGCCTGGCAATAGATGCGAGGATCAATTCACCCTCAATTTTCGCACGTAAGAATTACTTCTATCCGGATTTGCCAAAAGGCTATCAGATTAGTCAATATGAGCTTCCAATTGTTGAAGGCGGGCATATCAAGATACTGACAGGGAAAGATAATGAGGAAAATGAAAAGATTATAAATATTACTCGTGCTCACCTTGAAGAAGATGCAGGTAAATCATTACATGAAGATTTTCATGGCATGACTGGCATTGATCTAAACCGCGCCGGCACGCCTTTATTAGAGATTGTTTCAGAGCCGGATATGCGTAGTAGCACGGAAGCAGTAGCCTTCGCTAAAACGATACACACTTTGGTACGTTGGATTGGTATCAGTGATGGAAACATGGAAGAAGGGTCATTTCGCTGTGATGCCAACGTGTCGGTTCGTAGGTTAGGAGACGATAGACTTGGTACTCGTCGTGAAATTAAAAATCTAAATTCTTTTCGTTTTTTACAACAAGCTATTCAGTATGAGGCTGAGTTTCAAAAATCTGTTCTTGAGACCGGAGGTACGATTAAGCAGGCAACAGTACTATTTGATTCTGATAAACGTGAAACTCATGTCATGCGTAGTAAGGAGGATGCACATGATTATCGCTATTTTCCCGATCCAGACTTGTTGCCACTAAAAATATCTCCTGATTGGATAGAAGAGATCAGAACATCTATGGTAGAGCTTCCAGATTTGTGCTTTTCACGTTTTATAGATTCTAAAATTGATCCAAAAGGTAAGGCAACCTATGCGTTATCCAAATATGATGCGGCAATATTAACTGCTGATATAGATACAGCTAATTATTTTGAAAAAGTAGTAGAAATTATTGGCAGAAAAGATGCAAAACTTTGTGCTAATTGGGTAATCGGCGAGGTTACTGCACGCTTAAATCAAGATGATAAAAATATTACAGCTTCACCAGTTTCTCCCCAACAACTGGCAGAGTTAATTTTACGTATTTGTGATGGGACTATTTCAGGGAAAACTGCTAAAGATGTATTCAGTACAATGTGGAATGGAGCACATGGTGCTTCAGCTGATTCAATTATTAAAGCAAAAGGATTGAAACAGATCTCAAATAACGATGAGCTTACAAAGCTTATTGACATGGTTCTTATCGACAATCCTCAGCAGGTAGCAGATTTCTGTAGGGGGAAAGAAAAAGCATTTAACTCTTTAGTTGGTCAGGTTATGAAGGTAACCAAAGGAAAAGCAAACCCTGCTCAGGTTAATGAGATTCTAAAGGAAAGGCTTAACAAGAAAAGGCAGGAATAAAATCTGCGAACAGCTACTACATTTATAGTTAGGGCTGTTCGCAGTAATGACCGCGTGTATTGCTGCTTAGGGGCGAGAACCCGAAAGCGGAAACGGCCAGCTTGAAGCTGGACTGCTTACTATAGGAGCAGGCGTAACTGCCGGTTTCTTTTTTGCGGCTACTTTCTTAGCTGCCGGTTTTTTCTTAGCAGCTACTTTCCTTTTTGCCGGTGCTTTTTTCTTAGCCGCCGGTTTTTTCTTAGCTGCCACCTTCTTTTTT
>Ga0209271_10000384_pt1 | contig 15229 bp, 13 predicted proteins | sample tdAd002_FD_187123 | JGI IMG/M metagenome (GOLD analysis project Ga0209271, IMG submission 187123) | Marine sediment microbial communities from the Atlantic coast under amendment with organic carbon and nitrate - tdAd00.2 (SPAdes)... | ecosystem: Environmental > Aquatic > Marine > Coastal >... | reverse complement strand
CTGAGTCATTCCTTTTCAGTTGCAGCACATAACATATTGGCAGAAGTCACCAGTTCACCATCAACAGTTGCTTCACAGGTGAATTTCCAGATAATTCTCGTTCTTTTAACCAGCTCTACTTTAAGCATCAGCTGATCGCCTGGAATTACCTGCCGTTTGAACCGCACATTATCAACACCAACAAGCATGTAGAGCAGATCGTCTCTGGGTGTTTCACTCATTGTCCTGAAGCCAAGCAAGCCGGTGGCCTGTGCCAGTGCCTCGATAATCAGCACACCCGGCATGATCGCTTTCTGGGGGAAGTGCCCCTGGAAGAACGGCTCGTTGACTGACACATTTTTAATTGCGGTAAGTGATTCCCCCGGTGTACATTCAAGAACCCTGTCTACCAGTAGAAAAGGATACCGATGGGGTAAAAATTGTTTGACTTCTTCGGACAGCATCTCACTCACAGCACATCTCCAAAATATTATTATTTTTCTGATTCCAGGGCTTTTATACGTTTTGCCAGCTCATCCAGTTGTTTAATACGGCCGAGTATTCTGCGCCATTTACGAGCTTCGACTACAGGTATAACCGACGCATACATACCGGGTTCATTGATAGAATTAGCTACATTTGATCTGCCTGTTAATATCACATTATCAGTGATCTCAAGGTTGTCACCTATACCCACACCTCCGCCGATAATGCAATTTTTGCCGATTTTCACAGAACCGGATATGCCAGTATGACCAGAGATGGTTGTGTGTTCCCCAATATGATCATTGTGACCGAGCTGAATCAGGTTATCTATTTTTACGCCATTCTCTACAATCGTATCGCCAATCGCGCCCCGGTCAATAGTAGTGTTGGCGCCAATCTCAACATCGTGACCGATGTGGACACTGCCCAACTGCGGTACTTTTATATATGAATCCTGGTCCCAGACAAAACCAAAACCATCCGCGCCGATCACTGTGCCGGAATGCACAACATTATTATCGCCAATGATACAGTCTTCACCTATCGTGACATTGGCAAACAGGCGAGTGTTAGCGCCAATTTTGACATTTTTTTCTATTACACAGCCCGGTGATATCCATGTGCCGGGTCCGACTGATGCTCCACTTTGGATAACAACACATGCTTCTATCCTTGCCGATGAATCAACTTCAGCATCATCAGCAATAACGGCATGTGGTGAAATCCAGGGCTCTATTGCCGCTAATGGATTCAGCAACAATGCAATTTTTGAAAATGTAACACGTGGATTCTCTGCAACAAGGGCGGGTTTGTCACAACTCTGCAGCATTTTATCAGTTACGATTACGGCAGAGGCCTCAGTTGTTCCCAGGTATTTTGTATATTTTGCATTTGAAACAAATACGATACTCCCCTGTTCTCCACTGGTGATATCTGCAACTTTTTCGATAATGATATCACCGGAGCCAGAAAGGCCGGCTCCGGTTTGTTCAGCTAACTCGGAAAGCGTGTACTGCATTAGCGTGATTGATTATTTCTTGAAGGCCTTGCTCATGCGTTCCAGGACTTTACTCGATATATCCAGCTTTTCGTTTGCATAAGCAACGCCTTCGCTGGTCAGGATCAAATCGTATTTATCTGCTTTGGCAATATCCTCGATTATGCTTCGTACGGATTGCTGCAGTACGGCGAGTTCCTGGTTTCTGACAGTTGCTACTTCCTGTTGTAATACAGCTTCTTTTTGTTTGAACTCCTGTATCTTGGCAATGATACTGTTTTTCAGCTCATTGAGTTTGTCTTCAGTCATTACCAGTTCGTTACGCTTGTAATTCTCCTGCATTTCGTTGATTTCTTTTTCCATTTCCTGGAGTTCGGTTTTACGCCCACCGAAGCGCTCGAGCATGGTATCGTTTACTGCCTGCACCTGTGGTGCTTCAGTCAGGATTTTCTCAACGCTGACATAACCTATTTTAGGGGCACTAGCCGCCATTGCATTTGCTGATGCAAGCATCAAGATTATTAATGATGTAGCTAAAGTTTTCATATATTTTCCTCTTAAAAGAATGAACCAATACTAAACTGGAAGGCACGCAAATCATCGCCCGGCACATCATTAAGTGCTGTGCCATAGCTAAACCTGAGTGGGCCGATTGGCGCTAACCAGACAAATGATAAACCAGTAGACATTCTAAGCTGGCTCGAATCAAAACCATTTTCTGTCGAATTATATGTGGGCGCTTTATCCAGATATACGTTACCTATATCAAAAAAAGCACTTAGTCGGACTGAATTAGGCGGCTTTTCCATGAATGGTATAGGAAATATCACATCTGCACCACCTACAACGCGCAAATTACCACCTATAGGGTCATTTGACAGCAGATCACGTGGACCCAGAGAGTTGGTATTGTACGCCCTGACTGTCCTCAATCCACCTGCAAAATAACGCTCGAAGAACGGCAACTCGTCGGTGTCACCGTAGCCGTCACCATAAGCGAGATCAGAATGCAGCAGCAGGGTCAAATTTTGCGTCATTGAAATATAAAACTTGGTGTCATAATTGAGCTTATAGTACTCAAGGTCACTACCCGGAACAGTGATATTTGAAGCCAGGGTCTGTGCACTACCTCTGGTGGCAAAAACAGTACGATTTCGTGTGTCATGAGAAAAACTTGCGGTGAATGAGAAGTTATCGAATTCATTACCATTTTTGGCTATAAATTCGATCACATCGAGTGATGGTGATGTGCCCACCCTCAAATCGATTGCATTGTAGCCAATACCCAGTCGCAAAGTGTTCACTTCAGTCATTGGTATACCATAGGAAAGGCTGATGCCATATGAGTTGGACAGATAATTCGCTATCTCTTCCTGTGCAGCATCTCGTTTTCTATATGACGCACTCACTGTTCTGCTGATGCCATCGACTGTGGCATATGGATCAGTATGTGAAATACTGTAAACAGTATTTGCTCTATCCGTGTTCACATTGAGTGAAAGTGACTGCCCTGTGCCCATCAGATTTTCCTGTGTAAGGCCGACATTAAACAATAGCCCCTGTGCCTGTGAAAAACCTGCACCTATATTGAAGCTGCCTGACAATCGTTCTGTAATAGTTACATCTATATCAACCTGGTTATCGGTGCCAGGCACCGGCCTCGTATCCAGCTCTATTTCTTCTACAAATGACAAACGCTGTATTCGAATCTTGGAACGTTCAAGCTTGTCGCTCGCCAGCACAGAACCTTCCATCAGTCTCATCTCACGCCTTAGCACTTCATCCCTGGTTTTGAAGTTGCCAAAAAACGTAATACGGCGAACGTACACTTTCCGGCCAGGATCCAGCGTATAGGTAAGACTGATGGTACGTTTTTCTTCATCAATCACGGGCAGCACTTTTACTTTGGCGAATGCATAGCCTGTCATACCGACACGGTCTTCAATCGCCTTCTGTGACTGGGTCATCAGTTTCCTGGAAAATGTATCATCTGTTATTGTTGAGATGAGTAATTCCAGCACTTTTTTATTAATAACCAAATCACCAGTGAGCTGCACGTCGCCTACTGTATATTTTTCTCCTTCGCTGACATTGATTGTCACATATATATCTTTCTTGTCAGGCGTAATAGAGACCTGGGTAGAATCAACATTGAACTTGATATATCCACGATCCAGATAATAGGAACGTATTGTTTCGAGATCAGCCTGTAATTTAGGCTTTGAATATTCATCAGCGTCCGACAGGAATGCCCAAGCCGAAGGAATACCCAGCTGAATATCATCAAGCAATGTCGCATCATCGAACACCTTATTGCCAATGATATTGATTTGTTTAATAAGTGATTTGATACCTTCGGAGATCTTGATATCGATATTGACCCGGTTCTGGTCAAGTTCCTCGACTTCGGCATCAATCTTTACGTTGTATTTACCCTGGCTAAAATAGACGCCTTCCAGCTCCTGGGTGAGCTTCTCAAGCAAAGAACGATTGAAAATTCGTCCTTTTGCCAGCCCAACACCTTTCATCGCCTCTTCCAGGGTTTCATCGTCAATATCCGAGTTTCCGTCGAACGTAATATCAGTGATCGAAGGACGCTCTTTGACACGCACAACCAGCACATCGCCATCCCTGAATAATTGTACGTCTGCAAAAAAACCGGTCTTATACAGCTCCCTGATTGCAAATACGACCTGTTTGTCATCGAGTGGGTCACCTTGAATGACAGGTAAATAATTCAGTAATGTACCTTCAGGTATTTTCTCGAGTCCTTCAAGACGTATATCACTGACGATAAAACTCTGCGCCGCCTCAACGATTGAAGCAACACTCAGTAAAATTATCAGGGAAAATATGCGAACAGAATTACAGCAATTGTGCATTGTCACCTCATTGCAACAATCGCTGGAAATCATTGAATAAGGCAATCATCATTAGCAGCGCGAGTATCATTACGCCTATCTGCTGCCCCCTGGCTTCGAAGGTTTCTGATACAGGTCCGCCCTTAATGACCTCTATCAGATAGTAAAACAGGTGGCCACCATCGAGCATTGGGATTGGCAGCAGATTCAGCACACCCAGACTGACCGAGATGATCGCAAGAAAACCAATAAAGGTAGTAAAGCCAATGGTGGCTGTAACACCCGCATACTGGGCAATAGTAATTGGACCCGAAATATTATTTAGCGATGCTTCCCCCGTCACCATCTTCCATAGCACCCGCAGTGTTAACAGCGACATATCCCAGGTTTTAACCGCTGCTTTTGGGAATGACTCAATTAGGCCGTACTTGAGCTCAACCATCATTTCATCCCTGACTTCATCGGGTATGTTCTGGTATGCGCCGATATAACCAACTTCCTCCTTGCCCAGCTTTTTGCTGCCCGGAATCACATCGATGTCTAATTGCTGACCGTTCCTGTCGATGGTAAATTTCAGCAAGGTGTTAGGATTTTCCCGTACCAGCTCGACAATTTCACTCCATTCATTCACAGGCGCAGCGTTTATGCTACGTATGATATCGCCCTTGTCCAATCCCGCCTGGCTGGCTGCACCGTCCTCCATAACGCCACCAATTTCCGCTGCTAACCGGGGCTGCCACATTTTGAAACCGAGCCTGGTTACAATGTCGGTTTCATCTTCGAGCACTCGGGTATCGCCCAGTTGTAGCGAGCGCATAGTTACAAAGCCATCCGCATCACGTACCTTGATGTCCAGCTGACCACCATCCAGTCCCTTGTCAATCAGGCCAATGCGAAATGCATTCCAGGAGGCAACCTCGGATTCACCTACCTGCAGGATTTCATCCTTGACTGAAAAGCCAGCCTGAGCAGCAACACTTTCTGCCAACGGTTCGCCAAGCAACGGACGTTGCGCGGTAGTACCTACAACGAATACCAGCCAATATAGAAAAATAGCAAGAATAAAATTAAATGCTGGCCCGGCAAATACGATCAGGGAACGTTTTAAAACCGGCTGCCTGTTGAAAGCACGGTGTAATTCTTCAGCGGGGACATTGCCTTCCCGCTCATCAAGCATTTTTACATAACCACCCAGGGGTATAGCTGCAATTACGTATTCAACATTATCACTGTCATTTTTACGCCTCCATGTAAACAGCGGCTTGCCGAATCCAACAGAAAACCGCAATACTCTCACCCCCATCTTTCGTGCTACCCAGTAATGCCCGAACTCATGAAAAGTAACCAGTACACCAATAGCGACAATAAAAAAGAAGAGGTTATGCAGTATGCTCATGGCTCAGACAGTCTGTAGATTATTTATATGTGATTGTGCTAATTCACGTGCTGACTGGTCCGCAGTCAGGATTTCATCCAGTGTATTCGCATCAGTTATTGTTATTTTGTTTAAAACACTATCTATTAACTCTGCAATTGCGGTAAATGCGATCTTTTTCTGCAGAAAGGCCTCAACGGCTATTTCATTTGCAGCATTCAGCGCAATACTTGCCGAGCCGCCTGTCTGCATTGCCTGGTAACATAATTTGAGGCATGGAAATCGTTGTAGATCAGGTTTTTCGAACTCCAACTTTGCGACATCAAAAATATCAAGAGGTTCAACACCCGAATCTATGCGTTCAGGCCATGCCAGACAATGTGCAATCGGTGTACGCATGTCTGGATTACCCAGTTGAGCCAGTATTGAGCCATCTGCATATGAAACCATCGAATGAACAATACTTTGAGGATGAATCACGACTTCGATGAGATCCTGCGATACATTGAACAGCCAATGAGCTTCGATCACTTCCAGCCCCTTATTCATCATCGTGGCTGAATCAACTGAAATTTTTTTCCCCATCACCCAATTCGGATGACTGACCGCCTGTTCAGGCGTGATGTTCTGAAATTGTTCGAGCGGCAATGTTCTAAAGGGCCCACCGCTGGCTGTGAGTAAGATCCTGTTGATGCCTGATTGCTCAGGCACATCCGGAAGCTGATGCGGCATACACTGGAAAATAGCATTATGCTCACTATCAACCGGCAGCAGTGTCGCTCCGCTATTACGTACAGCATCCATAAATAAGCGCCCTGACATAACCAGGGCTTCCTTGTTTGCAAGCAATACACGTTTGCCTGACTCGGCTGCCGATAATGTAGGCAGCAAGCCAGCCGCACCTACAATACCGGCAACGACGGTATCAACCTGGTCCAGGCTGGAAACCTTGTTCAGACCCTCTATACCTGCAAGTACCTGCGTATCCAGTCCACTGGATTTCAGTCTATCGAAAAGCTGCTGTGCACAGCTCTGATCGTTCATCACAGCATATTCCGGCCGCCACTGCAGGCATTGCTGCTCGATCGCATCGACATCCGTATTAGCGGTTAAAGCGACAATGCTGTATTTATCCTGGTGTCGTGAAACCACATCCAGCGTGTTTTGCCCGATACTTCCGGTAGAACCCAGAATAGTAATAGCTCTGGAAGCCTTCATACATTGAATACCGGCTGCAGTAAAAACTCGCGACCGACCATAAATACGGGCATGGCAGCCAGCACACTGTCAATTCTGTCGAGAATACCGCCATGGCCAGGAAGTATCGCACCACTGTCCTTGACGCCGTGCTCGCGCTTCAGCACGCTCTCGTACAGGTCACCGGCAACCGATACCAGTGTGAGCACTACCGCCAATAGCAGCAAGTTAGCAGTGCTGGTTAAATCGAGGCCAAAATAGTACGCTGCAATGGCGCTATACACGCACACGGCAGCAATAGCACCGTATAAACCTTCTCGTGTTTTTCCGGGACTGATAGCGGGCGCAAGTTTGTGTCGGCCAAAACGCTTGCCACTGAAATAGGCGCCGGTATCAGCCACCCATACCAGCATCAGGCCATAAAGCAGCCATTCGGCACCATTATGCTGCATATGTATGGCATTCATGGCGAAGACAGCAGCAGGTATGACCAGCATGCCCGCAAGCAGTTTAAGTGGAGATACCCTGTTGTCGGCAAGTTTTGGATGCACCTTGAAAAGATACAGACAGATGGCAAGCCACCACACTACGCCCGCATAAATATAAAAACGTATGAACTGGCCGGCATAGTTCGTGACAACCCAGATAATTGCGCATATCAACAACAGGTAGATGATCTGTCCGGCGCTGTTCAATCCAGCGAGTTTCGCCCATTCATAGGCAGCCAGTGCAGCGATAACCATGGTCAACCAGAAGAAGACATTACTCGGCTGGAACAGGATGATCCAGATAATACCTATGGCGAGTGGAATAGCTGTAAGTATTCGTTGATACAACATAGTTGGCCCTATCCCGCTTGACTTCCCTGCAGCTGTTCTCCGGTTTTTCCAAAACGGCGTTGTCGCGTGGCATACCATTCCAGCGCTTCATCAAAGGCGGCATCATTAAATTCAGGCCATAGCGTATCGGTAAAGAAAAGTTCTGTGTAGGCAATTTGCCACAAAAGGAAATTACTGATTCTTTGCTCACCACCCGTACGTATAAACAAATCGGGCTCAGGCAGATCGACCAGGCACAACTCTCGAGTAAATGCCTGTTCAGTTATCTGGTCCTCAGAAATATTGCCCTCAGCAAGCTTGCGTGACAAGTTACGGGCAGCATTTACGATATCCCAACGCCCGCCATAGTTTGCAGCAATGTTAAGCATAAGCTGCGTGTTCGCTGCTGTTTTCTTTTCAGCCGCCGCAATACTCGACTGAAGATTTTCGGAAAACCGGGCACGATCACCGATAAAGCGTATACATACACCCTGTTCGTGTAGCTTGTTTAACTCTGAATTAAGTGTAGATAGAAACAGGGACATCAGGCTGCTGACTTCCTGATCAGGCCGGTTCCAGTTCTCGCTGCTGAACGCGAATATCGTTAATGTACCTATGCCTTTTATTGAACATAGTTCTACCAGGCGCCGTGTCGCCTTGACGCCAGCTTTATGCCCGGCCGTCCTGGGGAGAAAGCGCTTTTTGGCCCAGCGGCCATTACCATCCATCACAACAGCTACATGCAGCGGCAGTAATTTTTTATTATGTTTTTGTTCTATAGCCATTTACTGAAGAAGCCGGTATGAAACTAAATTTCTAATACAGGTATATTGTCTGCATAGCAATCGTCTGTATGCCTAGCCCGCATATTGCATGAAGGATTTGGATTTTAGGGACAAGCTGGCTAAGCAGGTTGGACGATCGCCCGCCGGTGCATAGCCATAGCTATGGATCAAGGGGGATCGTCCAAGATGCGACGCCAGATTATTCATAAAACCAAATAGGACAAACTGTAACCGGGTCATAACACTGTCATTCTTGTGTAGGTGTTTAATATACAAACAAATACTGAGATTTTTTGTCCGCCTTCGTGCAATATGCGGGCTAAACTTCCATCAACTCAGCTTCCTTATCAGCCAGCACCTTATCAATCTTGCCAACATAGGTATCCGTCAACTTCTGAATATTTTCTTCGGCTTTACGCTCTTCGTCTTCTGAGATTTCCTTTTCCTTTAACAGCTCCTTGAAATCACTGTTTGCATCTCGACGGATATTCCTTATAGCTACTCGCGCCTGCTCAGCCTCGTGCCTGACAACCTTGACCAGGTCTTTGCGACGTTCCTCTGTCAGCGGCGGCATCGGAATTCGGATAACAGTACCTGCAGTTGCAGGGTTCAATCCAAGACCAGAACCCATAATCGCCTTTTCGACTTTTGCAACCATGTCCTTTTCCCAGGGCGTAACTACCAGTGTTCTGGAATCTTCGACCGTCACATTTGCGACCTGTTTAATCGGTGTACCCGCACCATAATAATCAACCTGGATTTGATCCAGCAGACTGGGGTGCGCTCGGCCAGTTCTTATTTTAGTTAGATCAGTCTGTAATGATTCGATGCTCTTGCCCATACGGACTTCTGCATCCTTAATAATCTCGTCTATCATGCTGTTTCCTCCAGTACAACAGTCGTGCCAATACTGCGGTCATTCATTGTTGCGGGCAAGGCGCCTTCTTCGTTTAGATTAAATACGCGCAACGGTAAATTATTGTCACGGCACATAACAATCGATGTCATATCCATAACGCCAAGGTTTTTTTCAATGGCTTCATTGTATGTCAGGGTTTGGTAGCGTTTTGCGTCCGGGTTCTTTGCCGGGTCTGAATCGAACACGCCATTGACCTTGGTTGCCTTCATGAAGACATCTGCTTCGATTTCAATGGCCCGCAGGCAGCCGGCAGTATCGGTGGTAAAAAACGGGTTACCAGTACCTGCAGCAAAAATGACAATTCTGCCCTTTTCAAGATGACGTATCGAACGTCGGCGCACATATTCCTCACATACACGATTAATGCGTATAGCAGACATGACGCGACATTGCTTGCCGATTTTTTCAAGTGCATCCTGCATCGCCAGTGAGTTCATTACAGTTGCCAGCATTCCCATATGATCGCCAGTGACACGATCAATTCCTGACTCTGCCAGACCCTGGCCTCTGAAGATGTTGCCACCGCCAATAACAAGGGCGACTTCTATGCCCATATCAGCTACTTCAGCTATTTCCCCTGCAACACGTGACATCATACTTGTTTCAATACCGAAATCCATGTTGCCCATCAGCGCTTCGCCGCTAAGCTTGAGCAATACCCGTTTGTAAGATGGTTTTGTTGTAGTCATTATTTTTATTATTCCAGCCACAAAAAACCGGGAATGGAAATCCCGGTTTTTTGTTTAGTAGCAGATCATCTTTAGCTTACTTAACTAGCGTTAACTTGCGCCATTACTTCGTCAGCGAAGTTTTCCTGTTTCTTCTCTATACCTTCACCCACTTCATAGCGTACAAAATCCGTCACGCTTGCACCTTCATCCTTGAGCAAGGCTCCGACGGTCTTGTCCGGATCCTTGACAAATGGCTGACCAACCAGTGTGATCTCAGCAAGATACTTGCGTATACGGCCATCGACCATTTTTTCAATAATATCCTGCGGTTTACCACTGTCCTGTGCCTGGGCAATCAGGATCTCACGTTCTTTCGCCAGCACATCTGCAGGAACCTGGTCTTCCGTCACACAGCTTGGCTTGCTGGCAGCAATATGCATAGCTACATCCTTGATCAGCTCATCATTGCCATTTTCCATACCCAGCAAGACACCGATGCGCGTACCGTGCAGGTAGCTGCCGAATGCACCAGCTTCCAGGCTCATAATTTCAAAACGGCGTACCTGGATGTTTTCGCCGATTTTCGAAACCATTTCCTTACGTTTCTCTTCAATGCTTTGTGAGCCATCAATAGCAAGCTCAACCAGGGCTTCGATTGATTCCGGCCTGTTTTCAAGAGCTACTGCGGCTACCTGATTGGCAAAGCCCAGGAAATCATCACCACCGGAGACGAAATCTGTCTCGCAGTTAACTTCAGATATAACTGCTGTTTTTCCATCGTCACTGATGTTAATTGCAATGCGACCTTCGGCAGCAATGCGTCCAGCCTTTTTATCAGCCTTTGCCAGCCCTGATTTGCGCATGTTTTCGATAGCGGCATCGATGTCACCATCGACTTCCTGCAAGGCCTTCTTGCATTCCATCATGCCCGAGCCGGTGCGCTCACGTAGTTCTTTAACCATTGCAGCTGTGATCTGCATGTTTTTACCTCTGTGTCTGTTCGTTTGATTCTAACTGTGTTGGAAAAATTCAGCCTGTTAGCTCAACTTTATTCAGCCTCTTTAGTGGCAGCCTTTTTCTTGGCAACTTTCTTTTTAGCTACCTTTTTCTTGGCAACTTTCTTTTTAACCGTTTTTTTCGGCGCCGCTGCAACTACCTCAGCAGCTTCTTCTACCGCCTCTTCTACTGGCTCTTCTACTGGCTCTTCTACTGGCTCTTCTACTGGCGCTTCTGCTGGCTCTTCAACTACAACTTCAGCACTGGCTTCGTCTTTAGCTTCTGATTCTTCAGTAGCAGGTGCTTCTTCAGCTACTGGTGTTGTTTCAGCACTGTCTGCTTTTTTCACAGCTGCTTTTTTCACAGCTGCTTTCTTGATAGAAACCTTTTTCTTTGGTGCTGGTTGTTCTACTTCTTCAGGCAGAATAACAGCAGAAGCACGTCCTTCAATAATAGCGTCAGCAATGCCCTGTGAATAAAGACGGATAGCTTTGATTGCATCATCATTACCAGGAACGATGTAATCAATACCATCGGGTGAATTGTTTGTGTCTACAATGCCAAATACGGGGATGCCCAGCTTGTTGGCTTCATTGACTGCAATCTCTTCATGGCCAACATCGATCACGAACAATGCATCTGGCAGGCCTTTCATGTTCTTGATACCACCTAGCACTTTCTCAAGCTTTTCCATTTCGCGTTTGAGACCAAGACCTTCTTTCTTGGTAAGCTTGGCAAAGCCGCCACTGGCTGACATTTCTTCGAGATCCATCAGCCGCTGGATAGACTGGCGAATAGTTTTGTAATTGGTCAGCATGCCACCAAGCCAGCGATGGTTTACATAAGGCATTCCGCAACGCTGTGCTTCTTCCAGTACCGTGTTACGCGCTGCGCGTTTTGTACCAACGAAAAGAACAGCACCGCGATTAGAAGCGATCTTGCCAATAGCATTGACTGCGTCGTTGTATAGCGGCAGGGTTTTTTCAAGGTTGACGATATGGATCTTGTTGCGGGCGCCAAAAATGAATTCTGCCATTTTTGGATTCCAGAAACGGGTCTGGTGACCGAAGTGAACGCCTGCCTCGAGCATCAGGCGCATAGATACGTTAGACATATATATATCTCCTAAAGGGGTTAAGCCTCCATACACCCCATGCAATAACCGTTTTTATATCGGCACCCATTGCATGTGTCGGTGTATGTGCGAATTAAAATCCGATATAGTCGTCACTTTGGCACCTGCTTAGGTGACAGATCAGACGCATATCGAGTGAATTGCGTTGAACGCGGCGGCTTTATACCATATCGTGCGCCAGGAAACAACGGGGAAATACATCATCCAATATCGAGATATATAATATATCTTGTTGTTTTATAAGGATAACATTACTGTGACAGTCACTATAAAAACTGCCGAAGAAATAGATAAAATGCGCCTGGCAGGCCGTCTTGCCGGTGAGGTGCTGCAAATGATACGCCCCTACGTGAAAGCAGGCATTTCAACGGGGGAACTGGACAGTATATGCCATGACTATATCGTCAACACACAGAAAGCAATTCCAGCGCCACTCAACTATCACGGCTTCCCGAAATCAATCTGTACTTCGGTAAACCACCAGGTCTGCCATGGAATTCCCGGTGACAAAATATTAAAAAACGGCGACATCCTGAATATTGATATTACGGTGATCAAGGATGACTATCACGGCGATACCAGTAAAATGTTCATGATTGGAGATCCGAATATCAGGTCGGCCCGTGTCAGCAAAATTGCGCACGAGTGCCTGCTTATTGGCATCGAGCAGGTAAAACCGGGCACCTATCTTGGTGATATTGGCCACGCAATTCAGCAGCATGCAGAATCCAGTCATTGTTCTGTAGTACGTGAATATTGTGGCCATGGTATTGGCCTTGGATTTCACGAAGACCCCCAGGTATTGCACTACGGTAAGCCAGGCACGGGCATCCAGCTTGAAGCCGGAATGACGTTTACTATTGAACCGATGATTAATGCCGGTAAGCGCCAGGTCAAATTACTCAGTGATAACTGGACCGTCGTAACCAAGGACCACAGCCCTTCCGCACAATGGGAGCACACTCTCCTTGTGACGAATGATGGCTATGAAGTGCTGACGCAATGCCCGGGGGACGAGATCTGACATGCATGCAATCAACAAAACCGCGCACAGTGATATCAACAGCCTGTTCGACGAAAACAAGCTGCTTGAAGCATTACAATCAGATCAAACCAGGGTATTGCCAACACTAAAATCCACGGTCACACATATCAATGAAGGCCTGAAGCAGCTTTATCACAACGGAGCCCCGGTCGAGGAAATCGTAGGTGGCCGTGCAGATCTGCTTGATCGCCTGTTAACCACGCTGTTTGAGCACTATTTTGCACCGATCGAGCAAGCCATAGCACTGATCGCTGTTGGCGGCTATGGACGAGGTGAGTTGCACCCTGCTTCCGACATCGACCTCATGCTGCTGCTGCAGGATGAAGAAGACGAACAAACGCAGGATGCTATTGAAAAATTCATCACGCTGCTGTGGGACGGCCGCCTCGAGATCGGTCATAGCGTTCGCACACTGGATGAATGTGTAGACGAGGCAGTAAATGACATCACCGTAGCAACCAATATCATGGAGTCGCGTCTGATCTCGGGTGATACGGAACTATTCAACAAGATGCACGTGTTAACAGGGCCAGACAGAATTTGGGACAACCAGTCATTCTTTCAAGCCAAACTGAAGGAACAGATACAACGAAACGGAAAATACAACGATACGGCCTACAATCTCGAACCAAATATAAAAGAAGGTCATGGAGGCCTCAGGGACATCCAGATGATTGGCTGGGTAGCAAAACGTCATTTTGGCGCAACCAGCCTGCACGACCTGGTTGATCATAATTTCCTGCGTGAAAAGGAACTGAAAACATTACTCGAAGGACAACGACTGCTATGGCGAATTCGCTGCAGTTTGCACTACCTGACCGGGCGCCGTGAAGACCGCCTGTTATTCGACCATCAACACCAGCTTGCGGTTGAATTTGGCTTCGTGGATGACGTTGAAAAGCACAGAAGCAATATAGCTATTGAGCAGTTCATGCAGCAATATTACCGCACAGTAATGGAGCTGGAACGTTTGAATGAAATGCTGTTACAGCTATTTCGTGAAGCAATATTGTATAAAGACAAGCCTGGTGAAACTATCGTAATCAACGAATCATTCCAGATCAAACATGATTATATTGAAGTAACGCATGCGGACGTTTTCAGGAACAAGCCAACTACACTGCTGGAACTGTTCCTGGTCAATGAACAACACCCCGAGATCCAGGGGGTGCGTGCAGAAACGATTCGGCTAATACGTGAGAACAGGCACCTTATCAACGACGAATTTCGCCGATCCAATGAAGCAAGACGGTTGTTCATACATATTATTCGACAAAGCCGTGGTGTAACGCATGAATTCAGACGCATGAACCGCTATGGCATTCTTGCTGCCTATATACCGGCTTTTAGCAAGATCGTAGGTCGCATGCAGTACGACCTGTTTCACGCCTATACCGTCGATCAGCACACACTGTTCGTACTACGCAATTTACGCCGCCTGACAGTACCCGAATTCTGCCATGAATTCCCCCTGGCAAGTGGCATATCCCTTCATCTGAAAAAACCCGAACTGCTTTATCTCGCAGGTCTGTTTCACGATATAGCAAAAGGCCGGGATGGCGACCACTCTGAACTTGGCGCAGTGGATGCACTCGAGTTTTGCCTTGACCATGATTTGAGCCAGACAGATGCCGAACTCGTGAGCTGGCTGGTTCGCAACCACCTCATCATGTCGATTACAGCTCAGCGCAAAGATATCAGCGACCCGGAAGTCATCGCTGAATTCACTGAAAGCGCGGATACGCTTGAAAAGCTGGATTATCTCTACTTGTTGACGATGTGCGACATACGCGCCACCAACCCGAAGCAGTGGAACAGCTGGAAAGACAAATTACTCATTGAGCTATACAACAAAACGGCTCAAGCATTACAACAAGGATTCGAATATCAGGCCAATCGACAGGATGACATTGATCATAACCGCACGTATGCATTCAGGAACCTGTCGAAGGAAGGTTTCGGAAC
>Ga0209271_10000383_pt1 | contig 15237 bp, 15 predicted proteins | sample tdAd002_FD_187123 | JGI IMG/M metagenome (GOLD analysis project Ga0209271, IMG submission 187123) | Marine sediment microbial communities from the Atlantic coast under amendment with organic carbon and nitrate - tdAd00.2 (SPAdes)... | ecosystem: Environmental > Aquatic > Marine > Coastal >... | reverse complement strand
GTAAATCCCTTTTCTATCATTTTCCGTGCCAAACTGACACTGGTCTGCTCGTTGGGTCATGCTCAGTAGAGTAAGATGGTCTTTGCTTTGGAATACCGGGCATACCAGGTGTCGAATTTGTAGGGGTTTTCTTGAACAGCGCCTTTGATTTTCTTGCCGCTTTTCTTCCAGTCTTGAGGCCGTCGAACATCTAAGATGACCAGAGATGGATCTTCAAGCCGAGATTTCAGGTCTTCTTTGGACATCTGCTGAATCGTCTTGGAAGATTTTTCTGAAGTCGTTGCACACCCGCTGATGCCAAGCAACAGGACCAAACAAAAAATAATCCCCACAATGAATCGTCTCGTGTTCATATGATTCACCTTTTAACTCGGTTTACCGATTCGAATATCTGTGTATCGATTCTATTGTTTAAGCCTAAAAACCAGCGCTGACTTCCCAGTTTGCCGGAAAGTCAGCGCTAAATAAAGGCTTAAGCTTGCAGCAATTTGACTCCGCCGTTATCCATTGAAAATCCCATGTTCTTGGCGAGGCTTTGCCAAATATTTTATACCTGCTCTTAAAATCTCCATGTAAGCCCGAAATCAAGGCTGGTTTCACTGAGGGTCGACTCAAGCTCAACCGGCAGACCGGAGAAGTCTGTGCCGGTTTCTGTCATGGTGTTTTCAAAGGCATACACGAAACCGAGATCGAGGGAAAAAGCATCGGTGAACTTATATCCGATTCCCAGTGTAATATGATGTTCTACGATGGCCGGAAACCCGATAATTCTGAAGGTTTCATAATAGTAAGTGGGCATTGTGGTCCCCTGAACACTGGTCATCGTCGTGCCATCAAAGTTATTGTGCTCGTTCACAGGATTCTTGGCATAGTTGTAACCTGCCCTCAAAACAAGCTTGTCGGTAGCTTTATACTGTGCACCGATGGCAAACACCGTCTGGTCATCCCAATCAAAATCCTGATATCCGTCGGCATTTGACCAGTTTATCCATTTAACATCCGCTTCCAGCACCAATCCGGTTTCAAAGAAATCATAGGCAATACCGAAACCCACTTGTTGGGGAGATTCCATTTCCAGCGAATAATTAGGCCCGCCGAAACTCAATACATTTTTATAGTTGATCTTTTGGGGCGCGGTGTAGGTCAAACCCAACGATAAGTTTTCAATCGGTTTATAAATGACTCCGGGAAGCACACCCAATGCAAAGCCGCTGGAACTGCCGTTTCTCAGGTCCAGCGTACCATAGTCGACGGGAAGCGCCAGTCCGAAAGATAAATTGGGCGTGGCCTGATACGCAAAAGACGGCGCGAACTTCATAATTTGAAGCTGAGTATACTCTCCTGCGATCATGGGAAATCCACCATAAACATCTGAATTTTCCAAACTGGTGCTTCTGTAGTCAACACCCAGACCGCTAACGCCATAGGCAGCGAGTCCGAATCGCCATTTGGAACCGTCCGCCCCCACGGGAACTGAAAAGCCGATGGCCGGAATCGGATAGATGTTATCCTCGGCATCGGCACTAAACGTCCCTTGAACATTTGTTACTTTTGCATCAACCTTGGGCATGAACAGCGTTGCGGCAAAGTTAAATTCCGAGCCCGGACAGTATTCGCTAAAGCACATGGCTGCCGGATTGGCAAAAACCGCACTGATGGCATCCATGGGCTGGGCAACACCGACCCCCCCCATGGATCTTGCAATAGGACCGACAGCGATCAAATTAATTCCATTGGTGGCAAAGGCGGAAGGCACCAACATCATGGTAAGGGATAACATGGCCATAACCTTAAATAATTTTTTCATAAATATTCCCTCCTTTGGTTTATTTATTATTAACTATATAGCATAAAATGATGACCCGAGGAAACGCTAAATTATCTTTATGAATACATTTTCGTCTAATAAGGCATTCTGTACTAATTCTGAACCAGTGCATCTGCCACCATCGAAGACAGGAACTTTACATCGACACCCATCTGGTAATGTTCGTCTAGATTGCACAGCTGAGTATGGCAGTTTTCACACGCTGTCACCACAGTTGTTGCTTCCGTCCTTTTGATCTGATCTGCTTTTACCTTTGATGATTTCATCCGGAAATCCAGGGTCTCTTCTCCCAAGGCGACCAAACCGCCGCCGCCGCCGCAGCACCAATTGTATGTCGGATCCGGTGCCATCTCCCGAAAATCGTTTGTCAAATGCTCCAGGATGTAACGCGGTGCATCTATGACACCACCGTTTCGTGCGATCTGACACGGGTCATGATACGTAACCACGCCGTTTAATATGGATCGGTCTAGCTGGATCCGGCCTTCTTTGATATACCGGGCGTGAACTTCGGTAACCGAAGATACTTTAAAAGGCTGTTTTCCTGCCAATTGCTTCATAACGCGAAACGCCGTTCCGCACTCACATATGCATACCTCTTTGACTTTTAGGCGTTTCGCTTCATTCACAATACGATCCAAAATGAGTTGTGTGCGCGCGGGGTCCCCTGCAAAAGCACCGAAATTGACAGCCTCGAAAAAACTCAAGGTCCAATTTTCACCCGCGGCATTGAAAATAGCTGCCGTCGGAATGATCGAGTGGGCGCCGGCCAGCGCTACAAAAAGAAGATCCGCGCCTTCGACATCCATGGGTATGGCGGTCTCGCCCGCTTCCATCTTCCATTTTTTGACAACTTCTTTCTCCAGTTTTTTAATTCCAACCAGAAAGCTTTCTTTAAAAAGATCTAAAGATCTACCTTTCTCGATGGACGTGTCGGCCAACAGTGTCAGAATTTCCGGCTCGCTGTGGGCACCGATAAGAAGCAATTTGGCGATGGACATAATCATCTGGGTATCGATTCCAAATGGGCAATATACCATGCAACGTCGACAGCCGGTGCAGGAATAGGCCGCTTCGTACAGCTCTTCCAAGGCCATTTCATTCAATTCCTTGGCTTCTCCCACTGACGGCCACATTTTTCCTCTGGCCTTGAAATATTTTTTGTAAATTCTTCGGACAATCTCTTGCCGGTAGGCAGCGATATATCTGACCTGCCCCATGGAGGCATAAACGTGACAGGCCTCTATACAGACACCGCAACGGGTACATGTTTCCAGGTAGAAGGTCATGGCTTCATTGAGTTTTCCCTGGAAGAGTTTCAGTAAGTCTTCACGTGTTTTTTGATCCATTATTAACCTCTTCTCAGTTTGTTCATCGGCAACGATAAAAATGAATGCATGGACTGGCTGAAGGGAAAGAATATGAGAAACAAATTTGCGAAAAATACATGCAGAACCAGCATAAAGGAATGTCCTGAATTGATCACATTGTAAGGCAGTTCGGGTTTTAGCGTCAAAAGACTGAGAAAATATGTTCGATAATCTTCGACCAATAACTCTTCGTAACCGTACCACCGCCTGGCCCAATCCATCTGGCTCCCAAAAAGGACGATGAGAAACAACAAAATAAGAAGGTAATAATCTTCAGGAACAGATAGCTCTCTTATCGGTGATAAAAACCGTCTGAATAGAAAAAACAATAAAGCAAAGCACAATATCAGGCCGACAAAACCCTTTCCGAGAAAAACCTCATGGGGAATAATCTGAAAAATTCTAAATTCACTAAACAATTCCAGATGTCCGATAATTAGAAGCAACAGGCAGGCATGAAACAGTATCAAAAAAATCCATAATACTGGTTTGTGTTTCCGAATCGAGGGAAACAAAAAAGTATCGTGCAGCGCCCAAAGCCATTTGGGCCGTTTTTCCGGATATATCTGCAGGGAGGTGGATTGCTTGGGTTTTCTGAAAATTTTTACAAGTCTTATTCCAGTTCCGACAAAGAACACGGCGAACGAAAAATATACCATCGGTATCAATACGAAATAATACAGGGTGTCCAACGAAACCTCCTAACAACTTATTTGGATGAAAAAAGGTGCCCCTCTGCAAGAGGTGCCGGGTTCAAGTTTATACTAGGCGCTTGATAAAAAATTTTGTGACTTCTCCATTCTGATCTGTTTTCAAAATTTCGTGCCCCCGGGTTCTGGCCCAGGACGGGAAGTCGGACAATGATCCGGGATCTGTCGACCAAACCTCTATGACCTGCCCGACCTCAACTTCTTGAATCCCTTTATTCACTTTTAAAATCGGCATGGGGCAGGGTAATCCCTTTAAATCCATTACCTTAGCAATTTTGGTTTCTTCACTCATAATAAACCTCCTATTCTCGTTTTTAATTTATATAAATAACTGAATTTTACTGTCATTGGCTTGTTCTAAAAATGTTGCGACGCCGCAATAAGACATACCCGAATAATCGATCATTTCCTCCCGATTGAAGCCCATGAGATCCATAGACATTTCACACACGAAAATCTGAACCCCGAATTCTTCGGCCATCTCCATCATCTGATCCAATGATGCAACGTTCTTTTTTTTCATGAGTGATTTCATCATGGCCGTTCCCATGCCGCCCATATTCATTTTGGAAAGTTTTACCTCACAGGTGCCCTTGGGCAGCATGGCGCCAAACATTTTACCCATGGTATCCTTTGCCCCGGCCTTCTTGGTCTTGTCTCGCAGGATTGGCGTTCCCCAGAATGTGAAAAACATCACAACCTCCATACCCATGGCCACGGCACCGGTGGCGATGACAAAAGCCGCCAGCACTTTGTCCATATCGCCGCTAAATACAATCATTGAGATTTTGTTGGATGGAATTTTTTTCTCCATTGCTGCAATCTGAGATTGCAACGCTTCAATTTGTGCTTCAACATTTTGCATGATTAACCTCCTATTTCATATTGCCAACGTTAATTTTATTTATATTACAGCCCGTTAAATGTGCCCGCCCTGTTTTTAGTGCATATCATGAACCTTAACGTCAAAAAAACCTGCTGGTTTTATCCCCGTTTATTACAATTAAAAGATCATACCATCATTTCCTTCACGGCTTCCATGGATGCTTTGAGAATATCCAGATTGGTGAGCATGGTTTTTCTTTGTTCGGGCTCCATCTGCAACAAAACCTGATGATTGACAAAATTATAAAATTCATTGATTTCATTAAGTTTTTTCTGTCCATCAGTTGTGAGGCTGAGCAGGGTAATTCTGGAATCTCCGGGATCCGGGATTCGTTGGACTAATTTTTTCTTAACCAGCCCGTTAACGATTTTGGTGACCCGGCTCTTGACCACATTCATTTTATAGGCAATGCCTTTGGACGTAAGATAACGCTCCTCTCCAAAAAGAATCAAACATCTCAGTTCTGCATCGGGCAGTTGGAACCGTTCGCATTGATACTGAGAGCGTTCTTGGCAACATTGAAATAATTTTGTCACAAGTTCTTGAAATTGTTGGATCTGATACCCTGAAATTTCTGAAAGGCTATTTTCTTTTAAATGATTCATACCATGAACTATATCAACGATATCATATATGTCAAGTTTTTTTCATTGAAATTGATTTTTTTTTAAGCCTCCTTAAAATGCTCAATACTACACGTATGCTGCGCTTTATCGTCGGCCTGCGCCTTACCCTTGAACGCAATCTATTATTTTCGAGATAGTTTTTTGAATATTAATTCGGCGGGTTCCCGGTTATTTTATTGACAGATAAATTCAACAGAGGCATATACTGATTGTTACAAAGTAGTATCTGAACATCTCCAAATGCTCAAAAATACAACGATTAAAGAGGCGATTTCATACGCCCAATAGAGTAAAAAATAGACGCATCAATGAATGTTACATGGGAAAGAAATAGCGCAAATAGCCCATTGAAACGAAGACGCTATACCCTTAGTTTTTTTCTTGTGGAAAATTATCAAACCCAAGGAAGGATTAAAGAACGGCGTATCGGCCATTTGGGTGACATTGAGGAACGCTTCCTTAATTCTAAAATGCGAGACATGAAGGCATTCCATCAAGGACTCTTTTGGGCGAAGGTGGACAAAAAACTGGAAGGTCTCGGATTAAAGGCAGGGAAAAGAAATAGAATCGAGGCCCAAATTGCAAAGTTGGTTCCAAGACCCACAAGAGAATGGGCGCTATGGGCTGTAACCTGTGTGCCCCGCCACGATGCCTAACCTCAGTAACATGCACACAAATACCCATGTTTTAGGGAAGTTCATCGGTTCTTCCTCCTTTGTCTGCCGCTGATCACCCCCCCAGATGTAACCCTTGGAACCTTTCAGTTCAACTTTTTCCCCAAAAACATTTCGAAACACAACATCTGACAACCTGCGGTTTAAGGGTCTTCAGGATGTTCACGGAGTATCTCAAATCGATGGATTCCTGTACTTGAAAAATATGACGATAAATGAGATATACGAGATGTCGGTTGTTTTACAGAACGCCATCAACATTGACCCGATTCACCCAAGCAGAAAAAGTGAAACACTTTTGGAGGTTTGGCATCCATGTCATCCCAAAATTCACCTGAGACGATGGGACATTTAATTCAAAAAAAACCATATTATCTGAGTGCAGGAGATGAAATCAAACTGTTTGAAGTTGCTTTTGCCGCTAGAATTCCGGTGATGCTGAAAGGTCCCACCGGATGCGGCAAGACCCGATTTGTAGAGTATATGTCGTATCGGTTAAAGCGGCCGCTGATTACCGTTGCCTGCCATGAAGATCTGTTTGCATCGGACCTTCTGGGACGTTACCTTTTAAAAAAGGATGAAACCGTATGGGTGGATGGCCCTTTAACCCGGGCGGTTCGAATGGGAGCCATTTGTTATCTGGACGAAATCGTTGAAGCCCGCAAAGACACCACCGTGGTCCTCCATCCCCTCACCGATAACCGGAGAACCCTCTCCATCGATAAAAAAGGGGAAATCGTTCAGGCACACCCGGATTTTATGGTGGTCATTTCCTATAATCCAGGGTATCAATCGGTTCTGAAAGACCTCAAGCAAAGCACACGCCAGCGATTTATTTCCCTCGAGTTCGATTATCCCGAAGCCCAAAAAGAGGCTGAAATTGTATCCCACGAAGGGGATATCCACATGGAAACCGCCTTGAAACTGGTAACGCTGGCCGGAAAAATAAGAAACATAAGAGAGCACGGTCTGACCGAAGGGGCAAGTACCCGCCTTTTGATATATGCAGCCCAGATAATCGGACGGGGCATACCCGTACACGAAGCCTGCCGGAGTGCCATTTGCTTCCCGCTGACCGACGACGCTAGGCTCCAGGAAACCCTTAACGATCTCGTTGAGGATATATTTTAACTCGAATCCCCGAGACGCTCTCAACTTTTGCTCAATGAGTTTAATCGTATGAAATGAGCTTTACAAACCACAAAACCGATGCCCTCGAACCGCTTGCCTTGGTAGATCCGAACATTGCGGAAAGGGTTCGGGCTGTTTTGGAACAGAAGGAACCCACGGTTTCTGATCAACCCATTAAACTGCTGGTGGAAGAGACATTGTGGGGTCTGTCCCTCGAGATTTCCTTCGGTCGGACGCTCGCCTTTAGTTTTGCGGATCTGATCGGTCGGGCAAGCCCGCAACAAATTAAATGCTACCGAAGTCTGGTGCGCAAATTCGGAAAACAGGGCCCGACTCTGGGACGAATCATGGCGGAGCACCTCGTGCCGGTATTAAAACACGGCGACGCCCGGTTTTTAAAACGTTTTCTGCAAACCCTTGATATCATGCAAATCAAGGGAACCTATACCCTGCCAGATCCCCTAAAAGCACTGTCGGAACTCTTAAATAAAAAAGACATTGAATCTGCATCCGTTTATATCGATCTGCTGGGCGAGGCTTTTGCCGGAGATATGTCGTATGTTCAGAGTCAGCATTTTGCGCATATCCTGCCCAAAGCCGTACTCGCCCTTTCTCCTTCAAAACGGGTCTGGCAAATGGAACAACTGCGACGAATTATAACGGCCGATTTTCATCTGGCCGACGCCTTTTTGGACGGCCTGGAAAAAGGACTCTATCTCCTATCCAAGGATGCTTTAGACAGATTTGTATCCCTGGCCTTAGACAAATTAGGCCATAACCCCAAGCTTGCAGCAAAATTTATATCGCTGGAGTCGAAACTGGGCATCGATACCTATTCGGATCTGCAGGTGACCGTCCCGCTATCTGAAGTTCAAAACCAATTAAACGGCTACCTTTGTGCACGGACCGGTCTTTCCATTTCCGTACGACCGCTGTCTTCGCTTTCCAGGTCATCCATAACAGACAACAACGAAAAATTTTTCGTCTGTTCAGACGGAAAATTCATTTATCTGCCCGACGAAATCGGTGAATTTAATCAAAAATCAGAAAACATTAAACTGTATAAATGTCTTGTGCGGCTTGAAGCCGGACTTTATGAGTTTAATACCTTTGACTTCGACCTGGAAAAAGCCGTGGAAAGATGCCCTGGAATTGGAGCATTAACGGCCCGTGATCTTGGATTCGATTCCAGGGGAAATCTAAAATCCAAAATCCAATCCCGGGAGAATCTTTCCGATATGGAGCGCTTTTTTTCAGCATTCCCGGTTCCGGCCCTGGCAATGGACCTGTTTACCATTTTTGAGCATGGCCGCACACGGGTATTGCTCAGCAGACAGTACCCGGGCCTTATCCGGCAGACAATGCCGATGCTTCGGGATAACGCGGCTCGAATATTAAAAGAAAATCAACCGGTTGGATCCTTATTTTTAATGTATCTTTGGATTGCACTGGGCATTTCTGTTAATGAGAATTTCGAAGGCACCGGCGGAATAAAACGTCCGGCCGAAAACATGATAGACCTTTTCAACAGAAAAGTTAAGAAAGATCCATCGGTTGAAATATGTGCCGAGCTGGTGAACGAGACCTATCCAGACATTGAAAGACGATTAAACCCACATGAAGGGTCCCAAAATTACCTGGAATTTTACGAATCCATGCCCATACCGTTCGGCCGAAGGTTGCGACCGGATCTTTTCTTTTCCACCTACCGTAATTTTGAACAGATTGCAGCCAAGCTGAAAGGTCAACTGGATAATAAAAAACTTAAGGTCTATAAATCGGATATTCGTCGGGAATTGATCGCCAAAAACGGTGCTGTTTCCCATGGAGATATAAAATCGATCATACGGTGTGATCAAAATGCCGGTCGCTCCGGATTGCGGCAATCTGAAACACTCGTGGATCTATCCTGGCTGGACCTTGCCCAATTACTTGGCGGCACAGCCGTCACGCCCCTGATCAACGATGACGTTGCCGGACCTGTTTTCTGGTACAAAGAGTGGGACTGTAACCTCCATGATTATCTTTCAGCCCACGTGAGAGTCCTCGACCGATTTATTCCGGAATTCGAAGGTGACTTTTACACCCGCACCCTGAAACAGCATCAGGGGCTGGTTGAAAGTATTCGCTACGCTTTTGAGCTTTTAAAGCCGGAAGGGCTGATACGGTTGCGGCAGTGGGTGGAAGGGGATGAATTCGACTACCGGGCGCTTTTAGACTTTGCCATGGATAAAAAAGCTGGGAAAACGCCCTCCGACAAGCTCTATATCAAGCGCCTAAAACAGACACGAGACGTGGCGGTTCTGTTGCTTGTCGATCTTTCTCGCTCCACATCACATACGATTTATAACTCGAAAGCAACCATTCTCGACGTTGAAAAAGAGGCGATTGTGCTTTTTTGTGAAGCACTTCAGGTTGTGGGGGATGCATTTGCCATTGCCGGTTTTTCCAGTACCAGTCGTCTGGGAGTTGATTACATGCGGATAAAGGACTTTGAAGAAAACATGAATGACAGGGTCAAATCCCGCATAAATGCCATGGCACCTCAACGAAATACCAGAATGGGAGCAGCGATCCGCCACGGGTATCGTCAACTTGAAAAGACCGCTTCAAAAATTCGCTTGCTGATAATCTTGGGTGACGGCTTTCCAAACGATGTTGACTACAAACATCATTACGCCATTGAAGATACACGGAAGGCCATATTCGAGGGCCGCTCGAAAAATATATTTACCCATGCCATCACCGTCCATTTTGCCGGAGACCCCAAGCTGGATGATCTTTACGGAAACGTTCATCACAATGTTATATCGGATGTTCGCGAGCTTCCCGACAAACTTTTACGTATTTATAGCCGTTTAACACGGCATTGACGCTTTTTTACAACCGGGGTTTTTTCATACCCCTTGAAGGATCGTTGAATTGATCGCCCATTATGATATGTGTTTCTTTTCCGGATAGTTGCTTTATTGACAACGCCGTTATCAAGCATTACACTGTGAGGTCATTCTCAATAAGGCTAAAAAATGTCTTTTGCGGGTACATTGTTTCGCCGAGGAATTTATATGAAACGCATCCATAACCGTGAAAAAGAACAGTTCAAAAAGCTTTTTAAGCAAGAAGACATCGATGATTTTGAAGATCGATTCAAGATTCTCGAAGTTTTTCTTCAAAACGAGCACCACTTAACGGTCGGTGAACTGACCCAACTGCTCAATGAGAGCGAATATCAATTTTCATCCGATTTTGTCAGAGATACGCTGAAGTTCATGTGTCGGTTCGGTTTTGCCCGTAGAAACAGGTTTAACAATGGAGAAGTTCACTATGAACACCGGCATTTAGGCCAGCATCATGATCATATGATCTGTACAAAATGTAGAAATATTTATGAGTTCGAAGACGAACAGCTCGAAAATCTTCAGGTTCAGATCGCTGCAACCCATAATTTCCACATGCTTCAACACAAGATGGATATATACGGTATCTGCTCCAATTGTCTTAAAGATCACATACAGCCCATGCCCCTTGTCAATGCCAAACAGGGCGAGCGGTTTAAAATCAAGGATTTTACCGGAGGTGCCACCGCACGGATGCGTTTATCGTCCATGGGCTTAAGAATCGGAGATAAAATAGATGTTATCAACAACCTCGATAAAGGACAATTGGTCATTGCTGTGGCCCATCAAAGGTACGTCCTTGGTCGGGGTCTGGCAAAAAAGATTCTGATAGAACCTCTTGGAAGATAACCTTGGAGAAGTGTTCATGTTATTGAGTGAAATGAAAGCAAAACAGACCGCAAGAGTCGTCCGGGTCGGCGGGAACGGAGCAATCCGCAGAAGGATACTTGAAATGGGCATTTTGAAAGGTTCAGAGATCTATGTTGAAAAATATGCACCGCTAAAGGATCCTGTTGAATTGATTGTAAAGGGATACCATGTATCACTTCGGGTTGAGGAAGCTGCACAAATCACTGTTGAACACGTAAAGTAGAAAAACCACAATGTATCAAAAACTCCTTTCTATCGCCCTTGCAGGCAACCCCAATTCAGGCAAAACCACCATATTCAACAACATGACCGGTACCCGGCAGAAAGTGGGAAACTGGCCGGGTGTCACTGTTGAAAAAAAAGAAGGCCATATAAAAAAATCCGGATATGACTTAAAAATTATAGATCTTCCAGGGACATACAGTTTAACCCCCTTTTCCATAGAAGAGATCGTCGCACGGAATTTTGTGCTGGAAGAACGTCCGGACGTTGTTATCGACATCATCGATGCATCCAACCTGGAACGGAGTCTTTACCTGGCAACACAGTTGAGAGAGATTGATTGCAAAGTCTTGTTCGCCCTGAACATGGAGGATGTTGCCCAAACCCGGGGAATTAAAATCGACGCAAAAAAACTCTCTGAACTTCTTGATGTTCCGGTGGTTTTTACGGTGGGCAACAAAAACAAAGGCATCGATACGCTCCTGGAAAAGGCCATTGAACTGGCGGAGTCCAAATATGTGATACCCATAAAGCGTAAAGTAAAATACAGTAAGGACATCGAAGATTCCATTTCCAAACTGGAACATTTCATTGAAAGCCAAGCGGAAGGGTCCATTCCTTACAACATTCGATGGACCGCCATAAAGCTTATAGAAGATGACAAAATCGTAAAAGAACACATCCAGATGAAAACCGGAAAAAACGGTCGAAAGATTCTTAAAGAAGCAACGGCGCATCGGGATTTCCTCGTGGACCGATTCGATGACGAGCCGGAAATCGTAATGACCGACGAGCGCTACGGATTTATCGCCGGCATCATCAGGGAAGTCCTCACAACATCGACAAAGCAGCGTGTGGATATATCTCGAAACGTAGATCTTGTTCTTACCAACCGGTTTATCGGGTTCCCCATCTTTATTTTCTTTATCTGGGCCATGTTCCAACTCACGTTTTCATTGGGGGTCTATCCAATGGAGTGGATCGACAGCGGTATAAAGCTTTTTTCCACGTCTCTGGCCCAGGTGCTTCCGGATAATATTTTTAAGGATTTTCTCATCAACGGCGTCATTGCGGGCGTCGGAAGTGTTATTATTTTCCTGCCGAATATTTTGATTCTTTTCTTCTGTATCTCCCTCTTTGAAGATACAGGCTACATGTCCAGGGCGGCGTTTCTGATGGACAGAATCATGCATCTTATCGGGCTTCATGGCAAATCGTTCATCCCCATGCTCATGGGGTTCGGATGCAACGTTCCGGCCATTATGGCAAGCCGCACCTTGGAAAGTGAGAAAGATCGAATCCTTACGATTCTCATCACTCCTTTTATGTCATGCTCGGCCAGACTGCCGGTGTACATTGTTCTGGCGGGCGCTTTTTTTGGGGTCCGGGCCGGATCCGTAATATTCGGTATATATTTATTGGGGATTATACTTTCAATTATCACCGGCCGTCTTTTCCGATCAACCCTCTTGAGAGGGGTTGACGCACCCTTCGTCATGGAACTGCCGCCATACAGAATACCGATGATAAAAAGCCTCCTGATTCACATGTGGGATCGGAGTAAAATGTTTTTAAAAAAGATGGGCGGCATAATCCTGGCCGGCTCGGTGGTGGTATGGGCGCTTTCCGCATTTCCGAGAAACATACCGTATTCTATAAATTATGCCTCAGAAATAGAACGGGTCAAAACATCTTTTCAAACTGAAATTGCCACGACTCATGAACCCGGCAAGGCGTTATTAACACAGAAACGTGATCTTGCTGTGGCAAAACTTGCAAGAGCCATGAAGGCTGAACATGCTGAAAAATCTTTTATGGGTCGTATCGGTAAAGTTGTCGCGCCGATCTTTGAACCCATCGGCATCGACTGGCGCGGAAGCGTGGCCCTTCTCACCGGCTTTGTCGCAAAAGAAATCGTCGTAAGTACCATGGGAATACTTTATGCTGGTGACGAAAACAAGGATTCGGAAGCTCTTAAAAATGCACTCTTATCATCCGGTATGACGCCCCTTGGAGCCTTGGCAATGATGGTTTTTGTCCTATTGTACATGCCGTGTCTTGCAACATTGGCCGCCATCAAACGTGAAACCGCATCCTGGAAATGGATGACTTTCAGTATTTCATACAGTACAATCCTTGCATGGACCGCCGCCTTTATTGTCTATCAGGGAGGAAAAATAATATTGGCAATTCCCCATTGAACCGTTCTTAACCCGAAAGAGCGCTCCGGGTACCACAGGAGGTATGTAATATGCCGAATTTTGAACCCGCCTTTATTGATACCTTCAATAAAGGGGCTCTGGCAGGAAAGATTGAAGCGGCGCATGAGATTTTAAAATCTTGCACCCTCTGCCCCAGAAGATGCAAGGTTGATCGGCCGGCCGGGGAAACCGGTATATGCAAAACAGGCCCAAAAGCCTATGTCTCCAGTTTCAATCCTCACTTTGGGGAAGAGGACCCTTTGGTGGGAAACCAGGGTTCCGGTACGATTTTTTTTACCCACTGCAACCTGTTGTGTAACTTCTGCCAGAATTATGACATCAGTCATCTGGGTCACGGTGAAAAGATATCCAATGAGCAGCTTGCAGGTATAATGCTTCATTTGCAAAATGGCGGGTGTCACAACATTAATTTCGTTACCCCGTCCCATGTGGTGCCCCAGATCCTCTCTGCTGTGGAAATTGCCATACAAAACGGTCTTTCAGTGCCGCTGGTTTACAATACCGGAGGGTATGATTCTCTTGAAACGTTGAAATTGCTCGAGGGTGTATTCGACATCTATATGCCGGATTTTAAATTTTGGGATCCTGAGGTGGCACAAACCACATGCAACGCTGAAGATTACCCAGAGGTGGCACAAAAAGCACTGATAGAGATGCACAGGCAAGTCGGTGACCTTATCACCGATGATGCCGGCATCGCCCGGCGTGGGATCTTGCTGAGACACCTGGTCCTGCCCCATGGACTTGCTGGAACCCGCGAAATAATGAGATTTATTGCACGTAAAATTTCATTGAACACATATGTCAACATAATGCCCCAGTACAGACCCTGCGGCCGGGCCGGTGAGGTAGAGGGACTGTCTGTTCATCTGTCACAAAAGGATTATAAAAAAGCTTTACAGGAAGCCAAAGAAGAAGGTATTGAAAGGCTTGACATCCGAGAGCGTCGATTTATTGCACACTAATACCGTTGAGAATCAAATGAAAAATTATACATGGACAACATTTTTTTTGCTATTGGTTTTTACCGGGGTGGCTTCGGCGGAACGCTTGGCGGTAGCTGTGTCAGTGGCCAACATACGTTCAGGTCCCGGGCAAAATCATGAGCTCTTGTGGGAAGTGGAAAAATACCATCCCATCGATGTGTTTCAAAAGTCGGGACAATGGTATCATTTCCGTGATTTTGAAGGCGATAAAGGGTGGATTCACAAATCGCTTGTCGGGAAAATTCCGTCGGTGATTACCCAAAAAGAAAATTGCAGGATTCGATCCGGTCCCGGGCAAAGTTTTGCAATTTTGTTCACGGTTGAAAAAGGCGTTCCGTTTAAGGTAATACAGCGAAAAAATAGCTGGATTCAAATTCAGCACGCCGACGGGGACAAGGGGTGGGTCTATCAATCTCTGGTATGGTAAACGGACCGGTTATCCGGGTTGTTTTATGGTGAATTATCACGCTGAAGAGAATCGGCTTTCCAGAAAGCAAGCAACTCAAAATAATGATTGCAAATCAAAAGGATAAGCAAAAAAGATTGATTGTGGGCATCGGTTCGGCCCTGGTCGATATTCTTGCCCACGAAGAAGACGAATTTTTAGCGAAAACCCATGCAGTTAAAGGTGGAATGAAATATGTAGACAGGGAGTTCATTGAATTGGCCGTGTCGCAAACCTCTAAAAAACCGATCATCATGCCCGGTGGGTCGGCGTGCAACACGGTGATCAGCATCGGCAAGCTCGGAGGATCGGCTCGTTTTGTCGGCAAAAGCGGCATTGGCGAAATGGCCCGTCTGTTTGAAAAAGATCT
>Ga0209271_10000381_pt1 | contig 15307 bp, 9 predicted proteins | sample tdAd002_FD_187123 | JGI IMG/M metagenome (GOLD analysis project Ga0209271, IMG submission 187123) | Marine sediment microbial communities from the Atlantic coast under amendment with organic carbon and nitrate - tdAd00.2 (SPAdes)... | ecosystem: Environmental > Aquatic > Marine > Coastal >... | reverse complement strand
GACATCCCTGAAAGCAGACCGTATATAAATACAGGAACCACAGATAAGATTACCGCTCCCTTTTTAGTCCATGCATGCCGCAATAAGAGCTTATTATAAGAAAGGAGCCAGTTGAAAAATAAAAATGCAGCCGTCGCCACAATGCCTATGTGAAGTCCCGAAATAGCCAGGAGATGACCGATCCCTGCCCGATTAAATACTTCCCTTAAATTTTGAGAGATTGAATTTCTGTCTCCGACAATAAGGGCTTTTAATACTCCTTGCTCCTTTCCAGTTCCTGTTTTGTCAATAAGATCAGAAATTCTGCTGCGGGCATTTTCTATAATTTGGCCGATCGATTTTTCAGAATTTTTGTTCAGTACGGTGAGCTTTTGCGCTGCAACATAGACGGTACCCCAAACTTTCTTAAAAGCCATATATCTTTTGTAGTCAAACCCTCCAGGGTTATTGAAATTTCTGATCGATTTTATCCTGCTGAAAAAACCAATCCGGTCTCCCCTTGCAAGTTTAAGGCCTTTTCCGGAGACGGTTACACGGATTTTTCCGGACACAGAAAGGAATTTGTTGTTTTTCCCAAGAGTCTGAATGCGCAAAATAAATTTTTGCCGATTTGAATATTTCGCAGGAAGAGTCTCTATAAGACCAACAATTTCCCATGGAGAAGTATCTACAAAATGGGTCACGTGATCGGAAGGGAATCTAGGCGTAATCCACGATTGTATGGACAGGTATCCCAGCGCAACAAAAAGAACTATAGGTAATAAAAGAACGGTCCTTTTATTATATATGGCATGGAAGATCAAGCAGGCAAAAACAGAAACGACAACATAAGCCGCAACGTCATAGCCGGGAAAACGGGAACCTGCGACAATGCCCGATATCATTGACAATAGAAGAGGAATAACGGGGCGGAAGTATTTATTTTTCATTTATACGATCAGGTTCTGTGCGGTCATTGCCCCTGGTATATCCAACCCCAGTAAAGATAGAACCGTCGGCGCTATATCCGAAAGCTTGCCACGATCGAGAAGTTGCTTGCCCCGTGAATCGCCTGCAACATAAATCAACTCAACAGGATTTAAGGTATGGCTGGTCTTGGTCATACCGGTCTGATAATCAATCATCTGTTCGGAGTTTCCATGGTCAGCAGTGATGAGGATATGCGCATCGAGTTCAAGAAGTCGGTCGACAATTTTACCAACGCACTGGTCCACGATTCCAATCGCTTTGGTCGCTGCCACCATGTCCCCTGTATGGCCAACCATGTCACCATTGGCAAAATTGACAACAATGAACTGGTATGGGTTGTTCCGGAGACGACTGAGGAATTCGTCGGTCACATTGTACGCCTCCATCTCCGGATGGCTGGCAAAGGTGGCTGGGTCAAAGCGGCTTGGAACATCGACCTGGTCCTCGTTCCTGTATGGCGTGGTTACCTTACCGTTGAAAAAACTGGTTACGTGCCTGAACTTCTGTGTCTCGGCGATTCGGAGCTGCCGCAAGTCCGCATTGGAAATGACCTCACCGAGCAGATTCTCCATGCCGCCGCCTACGTCCATAGCACCCAGCATATATTCCGTAAACTCGTCCCAATAGCGTGTCAGCCCGACGAAGGTCACTGTCCGATTAGCCTTGAGTTTACCAGGATAATTTGAATCGACAAATGCCATAGCGAGCTGAATCGCACGGTCCTGGCGGTAATTAGTGTGCAGAATAGAATCCCCGTCTCTGATACCGTCATAGCCACCGACAACATAGGGAGGAATATATTCGTCGAACATCTTAACATCGTCCGGAGTCTTGTCCTTAGCATACGATTCCCTAACCGCGGTCTCTGCATCAGGGGACTTGCGACCCTTACAGGTTACAATGCAATGATAGGCGGTGTCGGTAAGCCCCCAGTTCATAGAACGGTCCATTCCGTAGTATCGGCCCATTACCGTACCGATGGTACAACCGTCAACTTCCTCCATCACGGTTTTTAGCTTTGCTAAATAGTCCATGCAGCTACGCGGTGGGGTGTCGCGTCCGTCGAGGAAGGGATGAATAATGATGAGGCCCAGGGGATATTCTCTTCTTGCCCGGCGCATGATCTTAAATAGATGCTCCTGATGTGCGTGTACTCCTTCGTCCTGTAGTAAACCAAAGAGGTGAAGACGGCTCTGGTTTCCTTTCCAATTAGCCACAAGATTCTTCCACTTCTCCACCTCAAAAAGCTCTCCGGTGCGCAGCCCGTCGTCGATGCGCTTGAGTTCCTGGATAACGATCCGCCCGGCCCCCATATTGAGGTGGCCTACTTCGGACGAACCCTGATAGCCATCAGGCAGTCCGACAGGCTCACCGGCACAATCCAGAAGGGTCCACGGATAGTTGTCTTTGTAACGGTCGATATTAGGAGTTTTGGCTGCGAGCACAGCGTTGCCTTCTTCTTTCTCGCTATATCCCCACCCGTCACGAATTATCAGGCATACAGGTCGCATAGCTGTTCCTTTCTTCAGATTTAGCAACAGTTTTGTTCTTTGAAACAAATCGATTTCAAACGAGCGGTAATATTTTCAAAAAGCTAAAATGTTACCAGATTTATACCTTTACCCGTTTAATGGCGGCTCCCAGACGGGCAAACTTTTTTTCGATTGTTTCATATCCGCGATCCAGATGATAGATACGATTGATTTCGGTTGTACCTTCAGCAACCAGACCTGCAAGAATCAGTGAAGCGCTGGCCCGAAGATCCGTTGCCATTACCGGGGCACCGGACAACACCGGAACTCCTGTTATCATTGCAGTATTACCCGATATTTTAATATCAGCACCCATGCGTCTTAGCTCGCTGATATGGATAAAACGATTCTCAAATATGGTTTCAGAAATAGTGCTAAAACCGTTTGCAACCGACATCAGCACCATAAATTGGGCCTGCATGTCGGTAGGGAATCCTGGATAAGGCAAAGTTTTTATATCGATACTTAATATTTCATCTCCTCCCAAAACCCTTATCTGCTTACCTTCGATGGTTATCCGGGCGCCGCTAAGTCTCAATTTATGAATAGTTGCTTTAAGGTGGTCAGGTTCACAACCTAAAAGTGTCACGTCTCCTCTGGTCAGAGCGGCCGAAATCATAAAAGTACCGGTCTCTATCCGATCAGGTATAATAGAAACCGAGACCGGATGCAGCGTCGAAACCCCTTGGATGATAATGACCGAGGTTCCGGCACCCTCTATTTTTGCGCCCATTTTGTTCAAAACATCAGCAAGGGCAATAACCTCAGGTTCGCGGGCCGCGTTCCGAAGTACTGTCATCCCGTCGGCCAGAACCGCCGCCATCATAAGATTTTCTGTGCCTGTTACAGTGGCAATATCCAGATATATTTCGTTTCCCTTCAGACAAGCGGCTGAAGCTTCTACATAGCCGTGTTTTAATTCAATCGAAGCGCCAAGGCGCTCAAGTCCTTTTAAATGCAGATTAATTGGACGCGCACCTATTGCGCATCCGCCCGGCAAAGATATTCTGGCTTTTTTAAGCCTTGCCAAAAGTGGACCGAGGACCAGAATCGAAGCCCGCATCTTTCTGACCAGATCATAGGGTGCCTCGTGATTGCATAAGCCTCCTGCATCTATCCTAATAGTATCTCCGTCTGTTTCTATTCTGGCTCCAAGATTCGAAAGTAAAAGCTTTGTGCTTTGTATGTCTTTCAGGTCCGGAACATTGGAATATGTATTCCATCCATCGGTAAGGAGTGAAGAAACAAGGATTGGAAGAGCGGCATTTTTGGCGCCGCTTATCCTGACCTCTCCTTTTAGAGTGCGTCCCCCTTGAATTACGATTTTATCCATACAAACCTCTCATGCAAATAAAAAAGCGCTTCCCCAACTTCATGGCGAGGCAAGCGCTTTTGACCTTGGAAATTATCAGTATCTTAATGGTGATGTCCGCCATTCCCCTTGGATGCGTCGATGGCGGCTTTGATAATACAGTATGTCATACCAAGACCCAGGATGCCGAGTGCATACCACAACCCTCCCATGAAAACCATATGACCCATATCCCAGATCCATTCGAAATTAAATGGAAACATAATTAATCCTCCTAATTCCTTTAAGCTTCAGCCGGCTCCAGTCCCTGTTCCGGCTCAACCGATGGTCCAATCATTTCCGTTTCCTGTTCTTCTGACGGCAGTGTTTCGATGGGATTCAGTTCCGCCTCATTGGGAAATACCGGTAAATACCTGTATGACACCGCTATCAGAATAATGCCGTAGGCCACCGGGAGTATTGTGGTGGCAATCTCCTGCCAGCTCGGGAAATACATGAACCAGTTTTCAAACGTCAGGACCGGCACAGCCATAACCTGCAGGACCATCACCCAGCGATTAATGCAAACCCCGACTACGGCCAGGGAGACGGCAATCCAAAGGGGTACAGAATTTTTACGCCCTTTTTTGGTAATCAAAATAGCCGCCGGGATAAAGCCACAAATGACTATTTCCGTAAATAGAATCCATTTTCCATACAGCGGGTTATTGGAATAAAAGAAATCCCAGGCAAATCCCTTGGAAGGAGCTGTTACGGTTGCCCAGTACCAGGTATCGGCGGTCTTGGCAATACTGTAAGTTAGAAGCATCCACCCTGAAATCTTGGCTAAAAGCTCGATGGCGTTGTCCTTTACCAGCTTTTTACGGGCAACCGTTTCGGTAATTTTTGTAATCAGAATTGTAAAACACGGCCCGCAGGCTGCGGCTGACCAGGTAAATAGAAAAAAGGTCCAGGGCCAGATCAAAAGCCCTTCCCGAATGGCGAAGGGTCGTCCGAAGAGAACACCGGCAACACCGCCCAGGGATCCCTGGTGGAAAAAAGAAAGAAACGCACCGGTTGCTGCAAATACCGCCATGATTTCGTGCATGTTGTGACCGAGATGATGAAAAAACGGTACCCTGTCGATCTGGCGGTTTTCAAGAACAAGCGGAATATATTCGATGGTCAGAACCCCAAAGTAGCAGGAAAGACAGAATGCCACTTCAGTCAGCATGGAATGAACATTGGCATGCCAGAAAATAAACCATCCCCTTAAAGGCTGACCGATGTCGATGGCCAAAATGAGCAATGCCGAACTGTAGCAGATGAAACCTATCAGAACCGCATAATTGATGATATTTTTAAGATCATCTTTACCAAAGATATATCTTAATAAACCGGTAAAAAAGGCGCCGCCGCCGACAGCGATCACCGCAAGATCGGCCCATATCCATAATGCAAACCCGTATGCATCGTTCATATTGGTCTGGTTAAGGCCCTTAAACCAGCAAAGCAACATGGCATAAACGCCCCATAACAGGACCGCACCGACCACACCGATAAATAGAAGAAATTGCCATAATGGGCAGCGCTTAACTCCCCTGGGTATTAATGCAGAATCCATACGCTATTAACTCCTTGAACTATGAACAGTTTCGGTTGTCATATCATTTTTACTTTTTTAACCGTGGTATCCGGTCTTTTTAAGCTTATCTTCGCTTTCAAGATAATTATCACCAGCCCGCCTTACCCACTCCCGGCTTGAAAGATAGTAGACCTTGGGGTTGGTTTCCAGTCTCTCCAGCAGCCGGAATGCATTGGGATTCTTTTTCATTTTATTGACAGCGTGTTTTGGGTTGTTTAAATCACCGAATGTAATTGCAGCGGCAGGACATGCCTGGGTACAGGCAGTTTGATATTCATCCTCTTTGAGCTCACGCCTTCCTTCCATATAGGCCTTTTCCTTTGCCAGCTGATACCTGTGGAAACAGAAACTGCATTTTTCAACCACACCTCGCATACGGGGTGAAACATTAGGGCTTAAGTACTTTTCCATACCATCAGGCCAGACAGGATCCCACCAGTTAAAATAACGGGCATGATACGGACATGAAGCCATACAGTACCTGCATCCAAAACAGCGGGTATAAATCTGGCTGACAATCCCGGTTTCACTGCTGTAGTCCGTTGCAATGGCCGGGCAAACCGTTACACAGGGAGAATGACCTTCATGTTGCCCCTCACAATGCATGCAAGGTCTCGGAAGATAGCACTCATCGATTTTTGGAAAAGGCTTGCCGTTTGTCAACTTATAAACCCTCATCCATGTTATACTGAGCAGTTTTTTCGTCTCATCTTTCCTAAAAGGTACATTATTTTCAGCCATGCACGCTACCATGCAGGCGCCACACCCGGTACACTTATCCAGATCTATTACCATTCCATACTTTTTGGCTTTCTTTTGTTTCATTAGAACCTCTTTGGATTGACGATTTTCGATTGAATGATGAACCAAAAAATCTTCAATCTTCAATATAATCAGGCTTTGGCCAGTTTAACCCTGATTCCCCAGGCTGCATCAAAACCTGAATCAGGATCTTCAACCGGACCGATGAGTTCATTAAAATTTATCCCTTTGCCAGCCAGGTAATCGTCGTAGGCTGTATGGCCCAAACCCCTCGGTAAAGCGACAATGCCGGGCATTATCCCATCAAAAAGATGTATTTTAACATTTGCTTTGCCTTTGGGCGTACTTAACATGGCCCGTTGGCCCTCACGCAGACCATAAGCTCTGGCTGTTTTCGGATTAAGTTCAACAAAAACATCCTTACCTTTGAGGACCGTATCTTCAACAGTTTTGATAACAAAAGGTGGATCGCCGATAAAGCCGTTGGCAAGCCTGATGGAATCATAAGGGATAAGTACCAGAGGATAAGACTTCTCATCACCTTGAATCTTTACCGGAGTGAATTGAGGCAGGAAACCGTTATCCTGGTTTGCAAACTCAAATTTCCCGGAAATTGTATCAAACGAAGTTTCCAAGTCCTTAGTGTTAAAATACGGATCAGACCAGAAGCCCTCTTCAACCATAGTCTGCCATTTATCGCCCAGAGTCTCTTTAAGACAGGCATTATAACTGTCCCATGCAAAAGCGTCCGATAGATTGCCCCCCAATGCTTTTGCCAGCAAAATTATGACATCACCAACATGTCTGGTGTTAAACTGGGGTTCAACCACCGGTCTTGAAAGGCCGATAACAGGTTTCAGCAGCCCTGCCGGCAGCGGTATGTCTTCATAACGTTCAAGATAGCTATGGTTCGGGAGTATAAGATCAGCATTTTGAGCTGTTTCATCCAGGTAAGAAGAAAAGCTTACTACCAGCGGAATCTTGGCAAAAGCTTTTTTGACAGCATTGCTGTCAGGCATTGAATACAAAGGATTGGCACCAGCAACAAAAAGAGCCTGCAGGGGATATTTTTCCTCTGAATTGACGGCCGCTGGAAATCGGTTCAACAGATATCTCGAATGGGGATACTTTTTACTCCCGGCTTCATCCAATCGTTCATTCTGCATGCCGGCCGCCGCTATGCCATCCATTTCCACTTCCGGCCAGTTGACATACTCAGTTCCATTAACAGCAAAGACACCGCCATTGCTATTGATACTGCCAACAAGTGCGTTTAAGGCATGCACTACCATGCATTCATGAAGGCTTCCTGGTGTAGTGCCTTGACCCCGTCCGCAAATTGCCAGAGGTTTTGAAGCCCTGGCAAAGCCACGTGCCAGAGCAATGATTGTTGTGCTGTCGATTCCGGTAATCGTTGCAACGCTGTCAGGACCATATTTGCCAAGCACAAGACGTTTCCAGTCATAAAACCCCTCAGAAAAATTATCAACAAAGTTGGTATCATATAACGACTCTTTAATGATCACATGAGCAAGACCCATAGCCAGAGCCGCTTCGGTGCCTGGATTTATGGGAATCCATTTGTCTGCTTTGGCTGCTGTATGAGACAGGCGCGGTTCAATCTGAATCACCTTTGCACCGGTACTGCGCCAGTTGCTGTGAGCCCGGAACATTCGTACAGGAGATCCCCAGCCGTCGATAAAGCCACTGCCAAAGCTTAAAATAAAGTCGGTATTCTCAAAGTCGAATCCGGGTAATGCCTGCACACCCTGCATAAGGTGAAGGGTGAGCTCATAGGAATCTTGAATTGATGGTGTCAGCATCAGATTGGGAGAACCGAAAGCCGTCAAAAACCTGTCAAAGAGTCGAGGCACAGTCCCGCGATCTGAACCGGAAATTATGCCCACGGTATGGGATTGACCTTTTGATCTTAAGTCACTGAGAGTTTTGGCAACTTCTGATATGGCATCATTCCACGAGATTTTTTCCCATTTTCCTTGACCTCTTTTCCCCACCCTTTTTAAGGGTCCCTTGACTCTGGTGGGACTGTAAAGAAGCTGAAGGCCTGACAAACCCAGAAGGCACACTCCCCCGTCATTTACGGGATAGCCTTTCATTCCTTCAATCTTAACAGCCCGGTCATCGATTTTACGAATAGTAATGCCGCAACCACCGGAGCAAAGGGTGCAAACAGAATTGACATAACTGCTTTCACCATCTTCCGGCACCGGCGTCCATGGCCACATCTGGGTCCATATTGCACTGTCATCCATCAACTTCCATGGCAATGGTGAAAGTGTTGTCCCCGCCGCACCACCAATTAAAAACGACAAAAAACTTCTTCTGTCAATTTTCATCGATCCTACCCCTTAAATTTATTTATGGCATACAAAACATGCATCTCTTTCTGTCTGTACGCTGTCCCCTTTGTTGGAGGGCATTTCCATACCCGGGAAGGAAATGGCAATCAGATTGTCGAACAGTCTGCCGAGAGGTGTCTTAACATCTGTTCGTTCAATACCGGCGGTCTCTTTTTCGTGGCATTCCGCACAATCGTCCATTTTCATCCGGTCCCAGGTATTCTTCTTGAAACCACCGATACTTTTCCCCCAAATGTCCCGGCTGTAACCTGTAATCCGATTGTATTCATAAACCTTTAAACTTTCAGATTCACCAATAAGGCCATGGCATGTAACACATTCCATTTCTGCAACTTTAACATGCGCTACGTGGGAAAAAAATACATTGTCAGGTTGCTTCGAGCTTACCAACCACGGGACCTCTCTGTCCTGAGATACATATTCCTCTACAAATTTAATCTCATCAGGACTATTTCCCTGAACTTCTTCATGACACTCAACGCACTGCTCTAGTTTCGGAACCCCCGAATAGGTGCCGTCTTCACGAAAGAAATGGCAGCTTTCACATTCGTCTTCAACTTCCGCAATATGAAGGCGATGGTTAAAGTCAATGGGTTGTCTTTTTTTGGAGTAGAGAAGCTTAGGGAAAATGATCCATCCCACGATAAGGCTTGCAAACAGTCCTACAATAAAAAACAAGATAACCGGTCCGCCGGCTCCGTTATCCTGTTCTTTTATATTAATTTCCGGGGATGAGATTGCAACTTCCTCGCCTTCAGCATTATCCTCAATCGCTTTAGCATTATCATCTAATGTACTCATGAAAACTCCGTCAAGTTGTAGTTGATTATTTCATTTTCCGGGTTGGGTGGCAAAAAATAACTTGCGGCTTTGTACCTATTGATCTTTTTTTTGTCAAGGAAAAATCATTCTCCCATTGCTCCATAAACCTGGATTTCTCACGGGTTTGATTCGTTCAAAAGGAAGGAGACTGTTTATTTAAGGGATAGGCGTTGTTTATGGAAACGCCTTGATATGATCACATATTTTCGGCCACTGAGACAGTCCTGTCACCGAGAATATTAACATAACTTCCCATTTCATTATCGTACCAGCCGTATATTACTGCCTGCGTTATCGGTATTCTGATAGTTACATCTTTTAATGAACTTAAAATTTTTTTTTCCAATCCCGGCACTTTTCCCAGGTCAACTGTCTGATCGGCGGTACGGGTATGGGTCACATGGCCCTCGATGACGGCAGCAGCCCTTGGCATTCCTATGATATCTCCCGAAACATTCTGCTTTTTAGAATAGTGGAGGTAGCCATAAGGATCATCGGATGCCGCCTGCCGGTATATATCGTTGAGCAAGTGCCTGTTTATCGGTTCACCGGACAGCTCCTCCTGTAGATTCAACACCAGTATAATCAGAGAGCCTGTTGAGGTGGGTATCCTTACAGATTCAGCAATGAATCCAATCTCTTCCATTTCCGGAATAACAAGTCTCAGCGCATTGGCGGCACCGGTGGTTGTAAGAATAATGTTGTTGATAATGCTTCTGTTTTTCCTAAGATCGGCTGCCCCTGCTTTCGGAAGCCTGTCCAATACCTGCTGTGATCCGGTGGCGGCATGAACTGTTGCCATGGAAGCAGACAGTATCTTTTTAGGGCCCAAAGCATTGAGAAGGGGTTTTATCATGTGAGCCAGGCAGGTCGTAGTACAAGAAGCGCCTGATATTATTCTATGGCACCTGGGGTCATAGTCGTTTTCATTAATACCCATGATGGTTGTTACTGCATCATCAGGCGTGGCAACACCCTGGTTTTTAATCTCAAACGGTGCCGAAACAATGACTTTCTCAGCACCTGACTCAAGATGTCCGCGTACAGATCCTTTGGGGTGATCCGGCGGCAGAGTTGGATCTAGAAATTGTCCGGTTGTATCGACTACCATCTTGATGCCGAATTCTCTCCAGTTGATTTCAGTCGGATTTCTGAATGATCGCAGAAACCGGACCTTAACACCATCAATGGTCATAGTGCCGCTGGTTTCATCCAGATCACTGATTAACGGAGCCGACCGGCAACCGTAAAGAAATCCCTGAAGCGAACCGTAGGTTGAATCCCTTTTCGTATAATGAGCGATATCTTCCAGCGATGTTCCAACCTTACGCCCGATATTAACAATAATTTCACTGAAATATTTTCGCACAACATGGTGCCAGACAGACAGCTTACCGATTCTGCCGAACCCGTTTATGCCAAGCTTCAATCCCTGATCATTCCCGGTCTGAATGTTCATGCTTCCTCTCTAATATTAGTCATTGGCCATTTGCTTGTCTTGTGAAATTCCAGCAGGATCATTCCATTGGAGTAATGGAATTTTTATCACTCAACTATTAAACCAATTCTAAGTTCCAAGTTTCCAGTTAGCGATCTTCAATTGACTAGGCTTCTTTAACCCTTAATAAATCTTGATAAACAGACCCTTCGCGGCCGTCAATACTTATATGGTCTCCGGATCTAAAAAGTATTTCATTAATTAGACAGCTTTTTTCCTTTTCGTTACAGACAAGGTTGCCACATCCTACAATACAAGTTTTGCCTAGCCTGTGAGCAACAACTGCTGCATGGGAAGTTACCCCCCCACGGGCAGTAAGAAGACCATCCGCTGCATATATTTCCCGAATATCATCAGGAACGGTATCTCCCCTTACAAGGATTAATAATGTTTCAGGTTCCATGGTTCTCCATTGGTCGATTTCTTTCAGGCTGAAAACGATCCGCCCGCTCATCGCTCCGCCGCTAACGGCTATACCATGTCCCAGTAATTTATCGTCTGTAATATCTTTAAGGTCAAATGTTAAAACTTTCTTCCTTTCCCGTATGGTCATATCCCGGCTCTGCAACACGTACAGATCCTCAGTAAATGGGCTTTCAAAAGTGAACTCCATTTCTTGAGGGCTCCATTCCCTTATGTGAATCAACTCATTAGCCCATTCTTCCAAACCTTTGTAAATATCAGGAAAATGAGTTTCAAGGGTTATATCGGTTTCCCTCATTTCGATATCCTGCTGTATAATCGATATCGGTAAAGTAGTGACAAGACCTGAAGCCACGTCCTCACCCTGGTTTCCGATTGTAAAATCACCCCATAGCCTCACTCTGTCCTCCGACCACCTGGGATTGTGGGTAAAGAAAACGCCGGAGCCGGATTGCCAAGAAAGGTTCCCAAAAACCATTTGCTGAACAGTGGCGGCCGTACCCCAGTCATCTGATATCCCCATAATTTTACGGTAGGTTTTTGCTTTGGAAGATTCCCAGGAACCAAAGACCATTTTTATTGTCTGGTATAGCTGGTCAAAAGGATCTTCTATAATATCAATGCCGGCATCTCTTATCATATTTTTGTATGCTATCGCCACCTCCCGCATCTGAATACCGGTAAATTCCCTTTTAAACTGGACACCTGATTTTTGCTTCATTTCACTGATAATAGCGTCAAAATCATTCCTTTCCACGCCAAAAGCCATTCCATAACATTGAAGAAACCGGCGATAACTATCCCAGGCAAACCAGGCATTACCGGTTCGTTCTGCTAGGCCGGTTGCAATTTCCTCATTCATCCCCACATCAAGAAATGTATCCATCATTCCTGGTTGTGAAATCGCTGACCCGCTACGGACTGAAAAGATCAAAGGATTATCGGGATCCCTAAATGTTTTGCCGGTATTTTTTTCGAGGTCAGATATTTGCTGCAAAAGTTGTTCCTTGAAATTTTGTTCAGCTGGCGGATAACTGGCAATGATTTCTCTATAGCGGAATACCTCAGTTGTTATGATAAAACCCGGGGGTATTGGCATGCCGTAGTTCTTAAGCCTAACCATGTTCAGCCCTTTATTTCCCAGATAAATAATTCCGGAAACCCGCTTATGAATATTTTCTATAGACGTCATCGTCTTTTCAGGATCATAAAGGAGAAGATGATGAAGTTTATCCTTGGGCAGTTTATTCGACTGCTGGTAAAGAGTGTTTAAGATACGGCTTAAAAGCAGATCCAACTGCTGAAGACCCAATGACAAAGCTATCCGTTCCCGGAAAAAGATTTCCGACACCCTGTGCCTCAGCTTTTCGTGATCAATTGTATCACTTTGTGGAAGGTATTTTGGTAGAATTTGGTCAACAGGTATCTGAGATAGAATCTGAATCAGATTTTCACCATGAATATTATTAAAATAGTCATTAATAATATTCCTCACAGCCTGGGTAAACCCCTTAAATATATCAAGATACTGGGTAAAACTAAAGCCCTTGGCTTCAAGTGAATGTGCTAATATGTCAAGTTGACGTTCAATTTCAACCGACGGGATTCCATCGAGCTTCAACGCTTTATAAAACAACTTCAGGCGGTCGTAAATCTGAAAAAAGGTGGCTGTTGTTATCAGGCTGAGATCAATACTGTCGACAAGCTCCTCAAAAAGAACATTGACCAAGGATTCTATCCGAAATGTAAGCCCTAAGGCATCAAACTTCATTTCGCGGTAACTTCCGTACATGGAAGGTATATCTATTGTAATATGCCTTTTTTTATAAATGTCCTCCTTTATTTCATATGTCTGATCAGACAGTATTATTTTTTTTAACCCTTCCTGATAGTCGAGCAGCAGGTAAATCTTTTTAGTTAAATCAGGCTCTGCCAGAGCATTATGCAGACTGTCCAAATCAGGAAAGGCTTCGGACCTGAGCTGTGCAAGATAATTATCCATCTCGACAAAACCGAGATTGTATTTTTGGTTCAAAAGTTTGTAAAAGTTTATGGCAAGCTCAACCCTCTCCAAATCTTTCTCTGATACCCCTGAAACTCCTTCAAAAAGGCTTGTTATTTGATTTTCATTAATAGTAACAAGGCCATCAGGTAAAGAGATCCCCTTTTCTTTAAGATGTGATATTACCCTGTGAACACCCTCGATGTATGGACCATGAGTATCGATTTCTTCATAAATATCTGGTGGAACAAAGGGCTCCAGAGGGCCTTTTTCTCTGTTTACCCAAAAATTAATTGTTGCTTTCATTAAATCGATGATCCGGTTGCTGCTTTCCACATGGCTCTGTTTCCGCAAAAAATGTATAAGCAGATCTCTTCGACCCGATATTTCGTCAATCTTTGTCGATATATCCCTTAGCTTCCCTTCGGCACCGATATCGTTAAAATATACAGGGAAAAGTCTGCAAAGCTGTTTGGCCAAGTTGTAGACAGGTTCGATGCCGCTGTTTAATAACCGTGTAATATCACGTGGGAACAGGTCTATATCCTTAATAAATACACCGTAAATAGAAAGATGGATAATAAGGTATGAAAGGAGCCTGGTTGACCACATGGGATTCAGTTCGATAAGTTCAAGCCACGTCCTTATATTGAGAATGTGAGCGGTGTTGACCATTATTTGCCAGTCGTTTCCTACACCGCTGAACATAGGTGACTGAAAGCCCAAATCGATTACGTAATCGATGAAAAAATTGACAAGATCACTGTCATCGGTTTTGTAAACACCCTTCCCCATATTCAAAACGCAGTTCAACGCTGTTAGAGGGTATTGACCGGCTCGCGTTTTTAATATGGAAAAGGTTTTATGAATCAGGCTTCCGATATTCAGGTGACTCTCATGAGCAATAAGCCAGCTCAATGTTCTGTTGATATCTCTTAAAGCTTCCTCATGGATCATCGACAGCCCGGAAGTATTCATTATATGGAAAAGAAATATAAGCTTCCACCTGTTGCCCTGTCCAACTTTATCGCTTCTATCGAGAAGTTTTTGAGGAATTTCTCTATACGTTTCTACAAACTGGTTGTATCCGGGAAGCATTAAAAGCCTTTTCAGAACATCTTCCGACGCCATATCTTCGGACTGTGCTAACCCTTCAAGTTCGGTCTTGTATTGTTTTATCTGTTCATGGGATATGTTTTGAAAAAATGTATCAAAATGCCTCAGATTATTAATTTTATCCGCTTCTTTTTCAAACCAGCTCCCGGGATCTCTTTCACTTAGCCAGTAAGTGTATGAACGCTCATAAAATTTTAAGAGGAGTAAATTGGCAGCCTTATAATCTTCTTCAATTCCATCTGAACAATCGAAAAGTGTTTCGGCCAGTTTATTTATCTGATAGTAGCTTTTTACAAATAAAAAGAAATCTTCATCCTGATAATTTCTTATGCGATCAAATGAATCATCAATGACCGGCTTGAATCTTTTAAAGGCAGCACCCGATTCCTTTATAACTTTCTGAATAAAAAGGAGAAAGTTGTCAACTGCATCGGCCCTGACTGCCATATCGCTTTTAGATTCAATGGCACTGGTATAGATTTCTATAAAAAGCCTTGCCGCATCGGGTCCCTTGGAGTGGTTTCTGAGAAGATGAAAATAATCGAGAGAATAACCCCTTGCTTCCTGTACAATAAATTGCCAGTTTTTATAAGGGTGTGAAAGTTCTTTTAGAAAGGTATTCAATCCCTCCATGATGCCGTAATATTTGGACATCACCTCTTGCAGGATTGAATATTTTTCATCAATTGTAACATCGACATGATAGTCGGCGATATTAACCTCAAGGGCTTTTGACCGTACCATAAAACCCCTCTAAAAGTTAAAGATTTGTATTAGTTTAGTTCTTTGAAACAAATCGATTTCAAACGAGCTTCAGGTATGATTAAATTTTATGCTGGAAACTGTTTGAGTGGATTATGGATCGT
>Ga0209271_10000379_pt1 | contig 15328 bp, 16 predicted proteins | sample tdAd002_FD_187123 | JGI IMG/M metagenome (GOLD analysis project Ga0209271, IMG submission 187123) | Marine sediment microbial communities from the Atlantic coast under amendment with organic carbon and nitrate - tdAd00.2 (SPAdes)... | ecosystem: Environmental > Aquatic > Marine > Coastal >... | reverse complement strand
GCTTCAACGGTAGGATTGCCTCTTGAATCGAGTATTTCCCTTGCTTTGACATCAATTATTTCTGTCATGTTTCTCTCCTGTAAAAAATGTTGAATATTTATGTAATGACTTTAAATTGCATGTAAAATTCAGCCATTCAAACCTATTTTTCCGGGTTGACAATTTGAAAATAAATGTTACTCTTCTAATAATTCAATGTCAAGGAAAGGACATCCGATATCTTTATTGCAGTTAATTTTTCTATACACAAGGGGCTTGATTCTCTGTAATCACAACCCTTTTTAGGGGAAAAGAAAATCCGGGTTCTTTTGTCCCGGATCTTTACGTGTGTTATGCAAAACTCTGACTTTTATTCCGATGCACATCTCGTGGCTGCAGCCATAAGGATTCTCATCCACAAGAATTCAACACCCCCCTCCATCGATGAGATCTGCCAGACCCTGTCTTTTTCTTTGGAGCAAGGCAATTTTATCTGCAAAAAACTGAAAGATAAAGGGATCATCGAAATCGTTGAGGGCGCCTTCGGGACCCGCCTATTTTTAAATAACCATTTAAAAATAGAAGAACTCTCCAAGGGCAAAAAGGCGGACAGCCTCGAGGACGCCGTCAAAAAATTTCAGAGTTCAAGAAAAGATATGACCCAAAAAGCAGAATTGTTTCGGGCTGAACAGGAAAAAAAGCAAAAGGACCTTTTTGCTGAACTGGAAAAAAAGCTGAAAAAAGGGCTCGGCCCCTAACAAAACCACACCTTGAACGTATTCCCTAATTGAGCAAAATTCGAGGATACTCCCCCGGTAAAACATTTTTCCCGTTTTGTTTACGCTCATTTAGGGTTATAGCCTCCAGCCCCAGAACTCGAGGAATCGAGCAAAATTCCACATATCCGATTCATTTCGATTCCAGGGTTTAAGGCTGGTATAAAGATGGTTTTTGGTGGCAAAGTTGCGTTTTAGATAATAGATGACCGGATTGTCGGTGTCCACATAGATTTGTTCCCTTCCTCGATCAGGATTAAATATAATTACCACCCAAAGATTTGTAAAGACCCTCCAGAAAAGGGTGACACCATGAGAATTCATTTGATTTGCGTCACAGCAGGCAGTAAAAAGAAGGTCCGAAGGGTAAACAAAATGGGATTGCAATTAAAATTTATATCTCACCGGTAGAAGTGTTATGAAAATGTCCAGCATGGTGCAAGCCGGGCAGCGGCCTTTAATGAGGCCATCATATAAAGAGGTCATTTGTGAAAATTTATCCCAAAACGATTAAACTTGAGGACATTGCCGGCATCATTGCCACCGGTTTCAAAGGCCGGGATATGGTTACCTGTTATATCGGATCCAATGCAGCCACCCCCACTGCCTCGATCGAGGCTCTGACCGACGCGGTAAAGTCAGGCCCACAAGGGTTGCCGTTCTTAAAAATGGTTCACATACTGTTGCAGGGGCCGGTACCCTATGTGGCGGCAGGCCTCCAGGACCGTATCATGACGTATTCAATTTTTTCCAGCGGGCCTGTACGGGAGGCGGCCAACCAGGGACGGGCCTTTTATCTCCCCTGCACCCTTGCGAATTTAGACGGTCTGATCCGCCAAGGGCAGAAATATGAACCCGATGTGGTCATCATGAAAGTAAGCCGGCACCCGAGCACCGGTGAATACAGCTTGGGACTGTCGGTGGAAGCGCTGCATACCGCCATTGATCACGCCAAGATCGTTATTGCCGAGGTAGACGCCAGCATGCCGTTTACCCAAGGTCAGAGCCTTGTAGACGCTCAGTCCATCGATTACCTTGTCGAAGAGGGTATAAAACCTGTGTTCGACTTTCCAGCACCGGCTTTCGAGCACTTGTCGCCGGAAGAGCGCCGAATCGGGGCATTGATCACCGAGCACTTCATCCGAAACGGGGTTACGCTCCAAGTGGGCATCGGAAAAATACCAGATGCGGTGGTGGGCACCATAAAAGAGGCAACCCCCAAGGATCTGGGGGTCCAGACCGAGCTTTACGGCGACGGTCTGATGCATTTGCAAAAAGCGGGAATCGTTACCAATCGAAAAAAGAAGACCAATATGGGTTACAGCACCACCAGTCTGATTATGGGTTCCCGGGACTTATACGACTATGTCCACATGCGCTCGGGCGTGCAGATGCGGCCATCGTCTTATACCAACGCGGCCCATACCATTCGTCTCAACCACCCCTTCGTATCCATCAACACCGCCATCGGTGTGGATCTTTTCGGCAATGTCTGGGCCGATTTCATTGATCCCCGGCGCTACTACAGCGGCGTCGGCGGACAGCCCGATTTTATTCGCGCCATTAACGATCCTTTCATCGGTACGCCGATTATTGCGATGAAAAGCCTGACCGACAAAGGTGCATCCAAAATCAGCTTCATGCATCCGCCGGGAATCAGCCCGACGGCCTCGGCCTATGACGGTGTTGTGCTGGTGACAGAATACGGAATTGCCGATCTCCGCGGCTTGACCCTGGGCAACAAAGCCTTGGCCATCGCCAGTGTTGCCCATCCCAATTTCCGCGACGATTTCCTGCGGCAAATCTGTGATGATCCCTTGTTTACCAAACCGTTTAGATTTTCAGCGGCCAAAATTCCCCACGGTGTAACCCTCTATCAGGGTAATATTGCCATTGACGATGGAACGGCACCTTAAAACTTGCATAATTTTTGCCGATGGGAATCCATGCAATGACGACCGGTTCCACATCGAGCACTTTTTATTTTGGGAATGATACCCTTGGGGTGCGGGCCCATGAAGGGCGTTTGCTCCATGTCGAATGATCACGAATGCCGAAGTAAAAGACGGTCTTCGATGATAATCTTAAAATGAGGTGGTATGAAAAAACTTAATTCAGAGTATGTTGAAAGAGTCAACCTTCTCGTGAACAATTCGCCCTACTTTTCATTGCTTTCCATGAAAATTCTTGACGTGGGCATCGGATATTCTCATCTTGAAATTGATATTGACCAAAAACATTTACAGCCTTTCGGTCTGGTGCACGGCGGGGTTTTTGCATCCATAATCGATGCAGCTGCTTTTTGGTCGGTCTATTATGACGTCGAAGATCAAAATTCCGGGGTAACCACCGTGGATATCAAGTTAAATTACCTTGCACCGGCAGTATCCGGGAAGCTCGTTGCAAGGGGCCGACAGATCAAGCTGGGTAAAACCCTTGGATACGCAGAGGCCGAGGTGGCAAATGAAGATGGGAAAATCCTGGCCCATGGAACATCAACGGTGATGATTCAGCCGGGGCGGGGGTTAACGGATGACCCGCCGCTTCCGCAAAAATTTATAGATGGATCAAATTCCATCGAATCCTGAAAAAATCCTTATCCGTCCGATGCAACAAAAACCCCCTGCCCTTGCAGGGCGGGGATATATGGGATATGCAAGCAGAGTTTTTTTCGATTATCCTCTGCAATGCGTGTTTATTTTCCGGTGGTCGATATTTTTTAATAAATGAATCATTAGATTTGATCGCTTAATCATATCTTGGGAAAACACCCTGGGACCGGCATATGCTCCGGGCAAGCGCGATCATGCTTGGAATGTCGATCCCGAACGGACAGTAACAACGGGTACATAAAACACATCGTTTCCAGATATTTATGCTGATCTCTTCAAGCATCGACCGATCGACCTTCCCTTTCTTTTTATAAAGTATGCCGATGGAGTGAATGAATTTATAGGACGGCATATATTTCGGATCTTTATTGAACGCGTTGAACAAAAAACAACTTTCGGCACACAGACTGCAATGCGCGCATACGCTCAAGGAAAGCTTCATTTTTCCTTTATTCTTGTCCAGCATGTCTCTGATGAATTTTATGTCAACAGCCGCTGTTTGTTCTTCTATCATGTCTCACTCCAAAGCCAATTATTTTCATTCCGGATTACCAGGTTCGGCTGCCTTTTCCCAGGGTATGTTGGTGTATGAGAACGAATCTGCCGATAAAGAAAAAGACCATATGGTAGATTTTTGTAAATGGAATTGCTATCAGCATGAGTTCGCCGGTTAACATGTGCAGAATAATCATTATTTTATAATCGAACACTTGATAATATACCAAATATCCTGTGAGAAACGGTGCGGTGGTAACAACCAGGATTACATAATCGTAGACGGATGAAATTGCACGCAGCCGCGGCAGAAAAACCCGGCGAATTAAAAAATAGGCCGCACAGATAAGGAATATGAAGGTCAGCCTGTCCGTAAAGCGTTCTGAAAAAGAGAACAGGCTGAATCCAACCGCGTCTTCGATCAAAATGTTATGGGCCAGCAGGAAAATCGGTGTGATGAACAGACATAGATGGAAAATACAGCTAAACACGATCGTTACCGGGCTGGTTCCGATGATGGTCAATTTTAGATCCGAAAGAAACCGGGAGAGGTCCTTGGGGGTTAAATTTTGGTTAAATTTTTGTTTTGTGGACGCAATTCGCCGGATCCGGATGTTTCTTTTTTCAACGTTTGTCAGCGATATGAGCTGAAGGGTTCGAATGATGGTGCCGACAATACATAAGACCAAAGACATCCACACGAAGGGACCTCGGGCCAGATCATAAATGACGTCAGCCGATAAAATATGGGTGAGTTCCATATGACACACACGCTCGCTTAAAATTATTCTCTTTCATGGTTAACTGAACCTTCTTTCAAGAAGCGCTATGCCGCTTTTGGATGTATCGGCTTTCATAAGGTTCTTGGACGATGGTCCGTTGAACCTGATTCTGCCATTGCATCGGCGTTTGAATGTTTAAAATGTAATCCAGGCGGTTTTGTTCTTTTAAGCGTTCATAAATGTCATGCCAAGCACACGGGATGTCATTACAGCCTTCACACACACTGACTTCACACAAGCCTCCTTTAATGGTACCGCCGCAGGGGCCATTGAAAAGCCCTTTTGCACATCGTGTTACCGGACAAATTCCGCCGGTATAGGCCAACACGCATTCACCGCAGGCCCGGCAATTTTCTTCATATATCCCGATTGCTCTGTCAACGCCGATGGCAACGGTATTGATGGCAGGGAAAACCGGTTTTTGCGTAAACCGCTCTGCAAGATGCTGTACCCCCGCGCCACAAGCCATGGATAGCAGACAATCATATTCCTTAACGATTTCATCTAATTCAGCCAGGAACTGCATATTACACTGACGCTCGATGGTGAAGGTTTTGAGGCCTTTTCTTGCTTTTTCCTGCTTATATAGCAGGGTTAGATCGGCTTTAAGGGTGTTGGTTTCTTTTTGGCCGCCGGCCAAACACACCGAGACACAGCCACCGCATCCGACTATTAAAATATTGTTGAACGCGTCGATGGAAGATTTGATTTCTTCCAACGGTTTTCTTTTACCCTTTACCACTTCTACCTCTGAAAATAAGACTATCCGGTTTTTGTGCTGACATGGCATTCTCCACAAAGGCTGGGGCCGGTCTTCATATTTGCTGCGCTTAACCGGTCATGGCAGCCCATACACTGCCTGTGAAACGCTTGTTGGAGATCGTATTTTTCATTATTATTATGACAAGATGCGCAATAAATTTCCGGATCGCCATCTTCCAGGTCACCCTCATCTAAAATGTTTTCGCCGTTTTTATATTTGTGATGGCAGTCCAGGCAATCCTGGTTTTCCATATGTCGATCATGGTATTTTTCGAAAAACAGAACCGGCGGCCGTTGGCGATGAACAGAATCATTATCGGGATCGGTCTTGGCACTGAGAATGGAAAAACCGATAAATACGGTTCCCAAAACAAAAACCAGCGCCATGCAAACAATTTTTTTCTGATTAAAATTCATATGTAAAGGTATACCTGTTGAAGCCATTCCGTGGGTATCTGGAAAATGTCGGCTCACGGCTGATTTTGCTTCTAATCTTGCAACCTGGGCCAAAATTTTGCCATGGCTCGGGGTTACACGGTTATTTCAATGTGCCTGGGGCACGGTCGCGTCAGGTGTTGATTTTGTTGTTAAGTATGGATTAGAAAACCGAGATCCTTTCGGCACGACGCATATCGGCATCTTAAATTTATTGAAGAAAAAGCTCTTAATACCGTTATATTTGGTTCGATAATCCTTGGAACCTGACAGGCGAACAAAAGTCTCGGCGAAGTATTTTGGAGGAATTGAACCTGAAAATAAATCGAGCGTATCTAATCAAGGGAGCCTTTCGAACCTTTGGGTCCTGTTCAAATCCAGGACGGGCTGAAAAATACCTAAAAAGATGGTTCTGTTGGCAAATCATGCCCGACTAAAGCCGATGAGAGACTTTCCTGGCGCATAAGACGTCATGAAGCCTATGGATTTCGATCAGCGAAAAATCATATTCTAAACCTCTATCACTGTATGGTAGATCTACCCCAACTTAAACTTGTGCGTACATTCAGGTGAAGAACCATTTTTTTTGTGATCTTTTTCATCGTATTTGGATGTATGACGCTCTAAGTCCTTGAGTATATACTGCCGCCGTATTTTTCTGGTATTCGAAAAATCTTTTCCCTGTTCCAGTTGTACCAGTTGAAAAAAATCACACCTTTCGCAGTCGCATTCTTTCGATCCAAATCCTTCCCGCACTCGGCCAAGACAAAGGGTTCCGGATACTGCCCAGCAGGCACGCCCCCCCTTGTTGCCCTGGTTGATACCTTCAAATGCCGGGTCTTCCGCAGCGGGGCATACCCCCAATTCATCGACGAATTCACCGCCCGGTTCTCTTCCGCACTCCATAAATTCCCAGCAATTGACTTTCGGCAAATTTTCCCACCGTCCCCTGAGGGGCCGAATCTTTAAGTTTAAATGGTCTTTGTATTTTTTTCCCACATGACGTTTCAAATCGGTCAATAGGAGTGCCCGGCGGATTTCCCGGGTGTCTTGCAATTTGCTTCCCTGCTGCATTAGAACCAGCTTGAAAAAACTACATTGTTTGCAATCGCTGAGTTTCACTGCAAAGGTACCCTGCACTTTTCCTTCACAGAGTGTCCCTGAAATCGCCCAGCAGGCACGCCCTCCGCTCTTGCCCTGGTTCATACCGTCGAGGCTCGTGTCACGTGCAGCCGGGCATATTCCATATTCAGACACATTGTCGCCGCCCGGCTCTCTACCACACTTATTGAATTCCCAACAATTCATTTTTGCCATGTTCATTTCCTTTTTCTTCCCGGAAGATATCCCCGTTAAATTTATGCGCCCTGCAATATCCACCCGGAAGCGCTGAGGGCCATTGCAATCTAATGTTTGTCGTTAAAATTTTGAACAAATGACTTTCGTATAAGTTGCGGTGCTAAATCTGACACATTGTGTCATTCAAAAAGCATGCCAATACCATCGAACCCTTAGATATTGCACCGGAAATGTTTTTTGTCGCGGTTTAACAGGCGTCGGCGTAAAATTTTCCGTTGATCACCCGTCCATTTTGGAAAATTAAATTCCAAAATGGATTTTTTTCCGCTTAATCGAATGCCAGAGGGTGGCTAGGCGGGACATTCTCGCAGCATTGCCATAGATAAATGGTATCAAATCTTGATTTTTAAACAATTGTCTGACATTAACATTCCAAATTCAAATCAACACATCCACCCCATAATTTCGATGAGAACAAAGTGATAGGAATTTGAGTTAATATCCAATGACCAAGCTTATTTTACTCGGCCTTTTATCCTCAGCTTTTTTTAGCGCAACATTTATTCTAAATCGCGCCATGAGTTTATCCGGCGGCCATTGGGTTTGGTCATCTTCGTTACGTTATGTTTATATGTTGCTTCTGCTTATTATTTTAATCGGTATAAATAAAGGTGGGGCGCATTTACGGGATGTAATAAAAATATTTATTAGGCACTTTAAGTTTTGGCTGTTGGCTGGAAGTGTCGGGTTCGGCATGTTTTACAGTTTTCTTTGCTATGCGGCGGATCATGCACCCGGGTGGGTTATCGCCGGAACATGGCAGATTACCGTTATTGCAACGCCCATCGTTCTTCTTTTTTTTAAAGAGAAAGTCCCCCGGGAGGGTGTTTATTTTTCTGTTCTCATCTTCATGGGTATTTTTCTCATCCAATTTTATAACAAAGAAAGTGAATTTGCTGTAAAACATATCGTTTATGGCGTAATCCCCGTTGTCATTGCCGCCTTTGCATTTCCCATTGGAAATCAGCTTTTAAATTTTGCGAAACATGGCAATCATTCATGGATACCCCATATTGAGTCCCCAATTTTACACGATGCGCCCACATGTGTTCTGCTTATGACCCTGGGGTCGATGCCTTTTTGGGCGCTGTTACTACTATGGGTTGCACCGTCGCCGCCACTCAAAAACCAACTCATAAACACGTTCATTGTTGCCGTATCGTCGGGCATTATTGGGACTTCAATATTTTATAAAGCAAGAAACTCATCAAAATCTCCTTACGTCATATCAGGAGTTGATGCGACTCAAGCCGGTGGAATTGTGTTTTCCCTGGTGGGTGAAATACTGCTGTTAAATGGTGCGTTGCCTCAGCTAACCGGCGTTGTCGGAATTATTTTGATCGTGGTGGGGATTATCGGCTACAGCTTGAAAAAATATTAGAACCTGTCTCAAAAATAGTCGATTACACTCCATGCGGTTGTTGGGAACACACACGGGATGCTCGACAGAAGAATGATGGGGTGCCCCCCATTTTGTCTTTAAATTCCGCCGCCTTCTTTGTTCCTCAGCTTGACAATCAGCCCTTCAGGCAGCGGCACGGATTTGTGAGCCTTCTGATCGGTATTCACCCACACAACCTCGCCTTTGACCAAGGTTGTTTCGCTGTTTTTCGGGAATATTTCAATACAAAAAGTGAGGCTGGACCTGCCGATCTGTCCGGTTCGGACGCAAACTTCGATTTCGTCGTCAAAATGACTCGGGGCGAAGAATTCGACCGTAACCTTGACCACATGAAAATCCGTTCCTGTTTGTTTGACATGTTCAATATAATTGTGTGGAAGATCCCGAAGATACTCGTTGATCGCCGTGTCGAAATAAGTCAAGTAATGGGCAAAGAAGACGATGCCCTGAGCATCTGTCTCTGCATAGCGAACACGAAAGTGGAAGCAAAAATTAAAATCGGATTTGGCCATGGTTCAATATTCCCTATTCCCTTTAACGTACGTTGTTCCCACAAATATTTTACCGATCACTTAAATCATAGACTGCGGGGAGCTTTATACCTGCTGGGCTTCAGGGTCTGTTTTTCAACTTTTCCAAGGGGGGATTCACGCCAAGATCAAATATTTCATATTCCGTCTCACCATCAAGGAATTTTTCGAGTTTTTGCTCTATGGATTTCCGCAAATCACTGTTTTTCCATTTATTCCAATATTCGATACCTCGCCAGTTTGATACGATCACAACTCGAAACGGATCTTCATGGTCCCACATGGTCTCAGCGGTTATGTACCCTTCCTGGTCCATAGCCCCAAAACGAATCTCTTTAATCACCTTGTTGATTTCGTTAACATATCCATCTTTGAATCGTCGTTTTATTAACACCTTGATTGGCATTGTGACCTCCTTTGGTCGCCGGATTTTCTCTTTTGATTTTTTATGGATTTTTAGATATAGGTAATCCGCATCGATCGACGGCGCACACACCCTGTTTCTATTGTTAAAATTGGCATAAAAAAAGATGTTTATCAAAACATATTCCGACTTTTTTTTATCAAAGGCGGGTGTGCGGAACCGATGCATGGATTTCAAGCTTATTTTTGGAATTTTTCCTCTTATCATGGCGGGAAAAAAAGGAGAATCACCGCATGGCTCAATTTAAAAATCCTATGGAAATCTTCAAACTGCTCGACAAATCGAATTGTAGAAAATGTTACAAGCCAACATGTCTGGCATTTGCTGCAGCCGTGTTTCAGGGTGAAAAACAACTCGACGAATGCCCCCATCTGGAGAATGGGATTCTTGAAAAGTATGGTGGTCCGGCAGCCAATCATATGACCCTTGTTCAGGAGCGGGAACAGGCCATGGAACAGCTGAAAGGAAAAATTGCCACCCTGGATCTCGGTTCAACCGCCCAAAGATTGGGAGCCCGGTTTTCTGACGATAAATTGACGATCAAGTGTCTCGGCAAGGACTTCAGCGTCGATACAAATGGGAACATTACCACCGACATCCATGTCCATTCATGGATAACGGTGCCCGTACTCAACTACATCATCGATGGTGCCGGCGTCCCTGCTTCAGGGAAATGGATTCCATTCAGGGAGCTGGACGGCGGGAAGACATGGTATCGGCTTTTTGGACAACGATGCGAAAAACCCTTAAAAAAAGTGGCGGACACCTATACCGATCTTTTTGAAGACATGATTCACCTTTTCAACGGCAGGCAAGTAGAAAAACATTACGATGCCGATATTTCACTGGTGTTGCACCCGCTGCCGAAGGTGCCGGTTCTGATTTGTTACTGGAAGCCCGAAGATGGACTCGAATCGAGCCTCAACATTTTTTTCGATGCCATAGCCGAAGAGAATCTAAACATTGAATCCATCTATATTCTGGGTACCGGACTGGTGATAATGTTTGAAAAGCTCGCTGCGCGGCACGGTATACCATAATCAAATATCCATACTCCTCACATGCCCGTAAGCGTCGACCCCAATGCCGGCCCTATGATTATCTTGACCGTTTACGGGTAATGATGTATTTAATATATTCAGCTAAAATAATCCGGTTTCGATTCTCATTTGCGCCCGGGTTCGGGACTCAGCCCATTCCGCTGACTTGAAATTCTCTATCAAACCGTCACAGATCTAATTTATCCGCACAGTGAACCATCGAAGTCCCATTACCGTTGTCGAATGATTTCAGCGTTTCGTTTTTCAATGGTGTGAACCTTGTCATGCAGAAGGTCCTTAAAATCCCGGATTGAACCTCACCGATTTTTTGAAATGGAGACCGGTGGTTATGGTCGGATTTTTAAGATTAAGACGTTTTATAACCTCTAATCATAAGGGGGATGCAAATGTTTTGTTATCAATGTGAACAGACGGCAAAAGGTACAGGGTGTACGGTGCAGGGTGTTTGCGGTAAAAAGCCCGAGGTGGCGGCTCTGCAGGATCTGCTTCTCTATACGCTCATGGGATTGTCCCAGGTCGCCCAAGCGGGGCGGAAAGCAGGGGTCGCGGATCAAGACATTAACATTTTTACGGTTAAAGCGGCCTTTTCCACGTTGACGAACGTGGATTTCGATCCCGATCGTTTTCTGACGTTGATTCATCAGGCTGCTAAGAAGCGTGATCAGCTCAAAGAAAAGGTTATCAGCGCCGGTGGAACCGTGGATCTGCCCGACGGCCCTGCCGGATTAACCCCCCGACCCACTTTGGAAGAATTGATCGAACAGGGTGAGGCGGTGGGCCTGAAATCCTATCCCGGAGATGATCCTGACATTCTCTCCTTGAAACACACCGTTCTCTTCGGCATAAAGGGGGTCAGTGCTTATGCGGACCACGCCTATATTTTAGGCTGGGAGGATGATGCCGTGTATGCTTACATCCATGAAGGCCTGGCAGCCATTCAGAGAGACGATTTAAGCGTGGACGACTGGGTGGGCCTGGCCCTTCGGTGTGGCGAAGCCGCGCTGAAGGCCATGGAGCTTCTGGATGCCGGAAATACCGGCGTTTACGGTCATCCGGTGCCGACCCAGGTCCCCCTTGGCCACAAGAAAGGGAAAGCCATTTTGGTGTCGGGACACGATTTGAAAGATCTTGAAGAGCTTCTCAAACAGACCCAGGGCAGAGGTATTTACATCTATACCCACGGCGAGATGCTTTCCACCCATGGATACCCGGCGTTGAAAAAATACGAACATTTTTATGGTCAGTTCGGTACGGCCTGGCAAAAGCAGATCAAAGAATTTTCTGACTTTCCCGGCGCCATTTTAATGACCACCAACTGTATCCAAAGGCCCAAGAACGAATACAAGGACAATATTTTTACCTCCGGAATGGTCGGCTGGCCGGGTGTTCCTCACATTTCCGACCTCAATTTTCAACCGGTGATTGACAGAGCCCTTGCGCTGCCCGGCTTTCCGGAAGATGGAAATGGCCGCAAAGTAACCGTGGGCTTTGCCCGAAACGCAGTCCTGGGGGTTGCGGATGCGGTCATCGAAGCGGTCAAAGCCGGTGCCATCCGGCACTTTTTTCTGGTGGCGGGCTGCGACGGCGCCAAGCCCGGTCGTAATTATTACACCGAGTTTGTGGAAAAGGTTCCCAAAGACTGCGTTGTGTTGACCCTGGCCTGCGGCAAGTATCGCTTTTTTGACAAAGACCTGGGCGATATCGGCGGCATCCCGCGGCTGCTGGATGCCGGTCAGTGCAATGACGCTTACTCGGCGGTCCAGATCGCTGTAGCCCTGGCCAATGCCTTTAATGTGGATGTGAACGAACTTCCCCTTTCTATGATCATATCCTGGTATGAACAGAAGGCGGTGTGTGTCCTGTTGGCGCTGCTGCATTTGGGAATCAAGGGCATCCGGCTCGGCCCGTCACTCCCTGCTTTTTTAACACCCAACGTCCTCGAAACGCTGGTGAAAACCTTTGACATCAAACCGATTGCCACGCCGGATGAGGACCTGAAGGCTATTTTGGGATGACCTCAAGGGGTTTGGCAGAAAAACCATAAAAAAAGCGTGGCTCATCACGTCGATGCCACGCTTTTCCATTTTTCACGGACCACGTCTCGATATTTAGTGAAATCCCTTCATCGGCTGCTTAGGCGAGATCCGCCAGTGCCGCCCGAACACCGGCGGCGTAATCCGGATGCACCTTCTCGAAATGCGCCAGCTGGCGGTCCACAATGAAATCCGGGACGCCTTGCATGGCCTCGGCGATATTGGAGAAGAGCCGGGCTTTCTGTCCGTCGTCGAACAGGTTGAACAGCGCACGGGGCTGGCCGTAATCGTCGTTGCCCTCACGGTGGTTGTAACGGTCGGCGTCTCCCGAGATTTTCAGCGGCGGTTCTGCGAAATCCGGACTTTCCACCGGACCTTTGAACGAGTTTGGCTCATAAAAAGCATCCGGATTGGGGAAGTTCGGGAAGAAGCGCATGTGTCCATCTTTGTGGTAATGGTTCACCGGACATTTTGGCGCGTTGATGGGTAGCGCTTCATAATGCGTGCCGAGACGATATCGATGGGCATCTGCGTAGGAGAAAATCCTCCCCTGCAGCATTTTATCCGGTGAAAAGCTGATGCCCGGTACGATATTTGATGGCGAAAAGGCGGCCAGTTCGACTTCAGCAAAATAGTTTTCAGGATTGCGGTTCAGTTCCATCTCACCCACATCGATTAGCGGGTAGTCACCGTGGGGCCAAACCTTGGTCAGATCGAACGGGTTGAAAGGTGTTTTTTCGGCATCCTCTTCCGGCATGACTTGCACACAAAACCGCCACTTGGGGAAATCGCCACGATCAATTGCGTAGAAGAGATCTTCCTGGGTGGATTCGCGAGTCCGACCGACGACCTCCGCGGCTTCGGCGTTGGTCCAATGTTTGTGGCCCTGCAGGGTTTTAAAATGAAACTTCACCCAAAAACGCTCCTTCTGGGCGTTGATGAAGCTGTAGGTGTGGCTGCCGTAACCGTTGATGTGACGAACGCCGATGGGCAGGCCGCGATCCGACATCAGGATGGTTACCTGGTGCAGAGATTCCGGAGACAGGGACCAAAAGTCCCACATGGCGGTTCCCGAGCGCAGGTTGGTCTTGGGATGCCGTTTCTGGGTATGGATGAAGTCCGGGAACTTATACGGGTCGCGGACGAAAAAGACGGGCGTGTTGTTGCCCACCATATCCCAGTTGCCTTCTTCGGTGTAGAACTTCAATGCAAAACCGCGTACGTCGCGCTCTGCATCGGCGGCACCCAACTCGCCGGCCACCGTGGAGAAGCGCGCGATCATATCGGTTTTCTTGCCGACTTCGGAAAAAATCTTGGCCTTGGTATATTGGGTAATATCATGGGTGACGGTGAACGTTCCGTGTGCCCCCCAGCCTTTGGCATGGACCACGCGCTCGGGAATCCGTTCGCGGTTCTGGTGGGCCAGCTTCTCGGTCAACTGGTAGTCCTGTATCAGAACCGGGCCTCGGGGACCGGCGGTCAGGGAGTTTTGATTGTCGGCAACCGGAGCTCCGGCCGATGTGGTTAATTTCTTCGATTCACTCATAATGGCCTCCTAATTTTTCGGGTTAATGGAATGGTTTTTTCGGGTAAATGATTCCTATGGAATGATGGCTGCGTTCAGATTGAACCTTAACATTGAACTACACATCGGTTTGAGAAAAAATCTGATAGATTTTTTTAGATCGCTGTAAGAATGTCCGTAGCAACGTGAAGGCAGATTGCATAGATCGTGTTTGAAAATGGTAACCGATGCAGTTCTTTTCTTATAGCAAATCCGTTAGAGCAACTCAAATAAATTCTTTTTCCACAGCGCACAACCTGATGTATTTCTTTTTGTTTACAAGAAGATAGAGATAAGGATGTGGATACGGTTTGTTTCCGTCGTAGCGGTTGCTGCCGTCGGGAAATCCAAGCTCCAAAACTTCTCCCAATGACTCGAGCAGTATGACATTTCGGCATACCGTGGCCAGACTCATGGTGGGAAAATCATCCTGCAGTTCCGCGTATATTTTTTCCACGGCAAAATCGATCGGCACTTGGGCGATACGCATCTCCAAAATAAACACAATTCCCTTTCAAAGCCGTATGGGGTGAGATTTTTAATTGTTTTACGACGCATGCTCACATCCCCTTAGGGCCTGACGCCCTGCCACCGCAGAACGGTGCAACTTTTTTTAACATGTCCAGTGAATGGGACATGAACGATTCCCACTGGATTGAATTCGTCATAATTTCAACTCCATAGGGTTGATGGCCTGGCCGAACAAGGTTGGACTCGGTCCGGCTCGGTCGATGGGTGGGCCCGTGGATCGAAAACGCAAACCACTCTTTATACAGTAGCAACGACCATGCCAATTGGGTTCGATTGAACAACCAATTGGATTTTTGGAAGAAACGATGTCAAGCAAATGTAGCGCAATGGGTTAAGTGAAACATATTTGTATCACGAAAAAGCGTATCGGAAAGGACCGACTTTGGATTCCCAGCCAAAACCAAAAACATTCATTGTTAGCGATATCATTATGATGCTATAGTTTTCAAATTGACCTCATCGCCGATCAAGGAACCGTTGCCCAAAAAATATGTCTTCCATGTATAAAAAAGTCGGTTTGGCCTCGCTGATTATGATGGCTTCGGTGTTTTTAAGCCGTCTTACCGGTCTTATCCGGGAGCAG